>ENA-OREN01005700-OREN01005700.1-marine-metagenome-genome-assembly--contig:-NODE-5700-length-10233-cov-18.355553_pt1 | contig 10233 bp, 10 predicted proteins | sample MGYA00248624_ERZ508555 | MGnify/ENA primary metagenome ERZ508555 (study PRJEB26222, sample SAMN06267773) | marine metagenome | isolation source: Saanich Inlet, British Columbia, Canada | place...
CCCGCTCTTCACGCCGACCGTGGGTCACTTTTATAAAGGCATGTTGGTTTCCGTGCCCATACACAAGGACCAACTGGTTAAAACCAGCTCCATTGAAAATATCCATCAGCTCATTAGCGATCGATATGCCACTGAGCCCTGCATCAATGTCATGCCACTTAACGACGATGCCGAACTACAGGACGGGTTCCTTAATCCAGAGGCCGCCAATGGGACAAATCGAGTCGATGTGTTCGTTTATGGCCATAACGATCAAATGATGCTGATCGCAAGGCTAGATAATCTGGGTAAAGGTGCTGCCGGCGCTGCCGTACAAAACCTGAACCTAATGTTGCAAGTCACAGAACTGGAGGGCTTGTCGCTATGACGGATCCTCGCGCAAGACAATCAGAATTACTGGATATTTTTGACACCTATATCGACGCTGGACTGAAGCTCGACCTGACGCGAGGGAAACCTGCCGCTGAACAACTGGACCTGTCCAACGATCTGGATGGCATTCTTGAGGGTTTCTACCTGTTGCAGGGTGGCACAGATGTGCGCAACTACGGTGGTATCCTCGGCATTCCAGAGGCACGGCAACTAGGTGCTGAGTTTATGGGAGTAAAATCCGAGCAAGTGATGGTAGGCGGCAACAGCAGCCTTAACCTGATGTATCAATATGTTGAACACATGATGGCGCATTGGGGCGGTGAACCCGTCAAGTTTCTCTGCCCGGTACCCGGCTATGACCGGCACTTCACCATCTGCGAACATTTCGATATTGAAATGATCACGGTACCGCTGAATGATGATGGCCCGGACATGCAGCAGGTGAAGGAACTCGTCTCAAAGGATGCCGCTATTAAAGGTATCTGGTGTGTTCCCAAATATTCCAACCCGACGGGCAACACCTACTCGAAAGAAGTCGTTGAGCAGTTCGCGGAAATCCCCAAGGTCGCCGGTGATAACTTCAGGGTCTTCTGGGACAACGCCTACGCAGTTCATGATCTGGTGGAACAGGGTGATGAACTCCCCAGCCTAATGACTGCTGCTGAGAAAGCCGGCACAACAGACAGCATCGTTATGCTGGGTTCAACCTCGAAGGTCACTTTTGCGGGCGCAGGCATTTCTTTCCTGGCCACCAGCACAACTCAGCTCGCCGCTTTTGAAAAATTTCTTTCGGACCAAATGATTGGCTTCGACAAGGTTAACCAACTGCGTCATGTTCGTTTCCTGAAAGACATCGATGGCATCAAGGCCCACATGGCAAAGCACCGGGACATTATCAAGCCGAAGTTCGACCTGGTACTGAAGAAGCTCGAGGAGCATCTGGCAGGAAAAAACATGGCAAGCTGGAACAGCCCACGTGGCGGTTACTTCATCTCACTGGACACACGCCCCGGGCTTGCCACGACCATTATCAGCATGGCCGCAGATGCGGGGGTCAAACTGACACCTGCGGGGGCAACTTTCCCCTACGGCAAGGATCCGAAGAATACGAACATCCGCCTCGCCCCAACTTTCCCAGGGCTGGCCGAGCTCGAGAGCGCCATGGACGTGTTTGTCACCTGCGTGGAGCTTGCATCCCTGAACGCTGAACTGGATTAACCGGTGCTGCTTCAGCCACTAGACCAGGCAGTCTTAGCGCTATATTTCGCCCTCATGCTGGGCCTGGGCATCTACTTTTCCCGAACCAACAAGACGACTGAACAATACTTTTTAGGCGGCCGTAATTTTAGTGGCTGGGTGATTGGCCTGTCCCTGGTTGGCACTTCAATCAGTTCGATCACTTTCCTTGCTTACCCAGGCGACGCGTTCAAAACAAACTGGCTTCGTTTCCTGCCGAACCTGATGTTGCCGGTCGCGATCATCTTTGCGGCTTATTACTTTCTGCCGCGCTTACGTAGAAATAACAGTGTCACTGCGTACGAGTTTCTGGAAGGCAGGTTTGGACCTTCGGTCCGCGGATATGCTGCCATTGCATTCCTGATCGCACAACTCGCGCGGATCAGCATGATTCTTTACCTGATTTCCCTGGTGATACAAACCATCACAGGACTCGATGCCGAGTACAGTGTCGTGGTCGCGGGTGTCTTCGTCGCTGCCTATACAATCCTCGGCGGCATCGAGGCTGTTATTTGGACCGATGTTATTCAGACTATCGTGTTGATCGCGGGCGGCCTGTTCTGCATTGTCACGATCATTTCACTGGTACCCGGCGGCCTGACCGAAATTATCGAGACGGCCTGGTCCGCCAACAAACTGGGTGTGGGAACGGTCAGCGACACCGGCTTTGAGCCTGCCAACTGGGGGCTCGCCCTTAGCGAGAAGACCGCCACCATGATGCTCTTTATAGGGCTGATCAGCTGGCTGACTGAATACTCAAGCAATCAGAATACGGTGCAGCGATTTTGCGCTTCAAAAAGCGAACTCGAGGCTCGCAAGGCAATGTTCATCTGCGCCCTGGTGAGCATTCCTGCCTGGGCCTTCTTCATGTTCCTGGGCACCGCGCTCTGGGTGTTCTTCCAGCACCAGCCAGCCGAACTTGCAACAAGCATCCTTGCCGGCGGCAATCGCGCGGAAGAAATACTACCCTATTTCATTACCCACTATCTGCCGAGCGGTCTTGTTGGACTGGTCATTGCAGCCGCAATTGCGGCAGCAATGTCATCACTCGATAGCAGTATCAACGCGATCGCTACTGTCTCGACTCATGATATCTACCGCCGATTCCTGAAAAAAGACCAGCTTGATGCACATTACCTGGCCTTCGCCCGCACCATCACAACGCTGGCTGGCATTCTCATGATTGCAGGAGCCCTGTACCTGCTCGATACGACCACCACCACCCTGCAGGACACAGCGACCATTTTGACGGCCCTTCTGGCGGGCGGTCTCCTAACCATCTACTTAATCGGATTTTTCTCGAGCAGATGCAGTACAATCCACATTCTTCTGGGTATTGCGGCCACTATGGCCTTTACTCTCTGGACAATAGCCTCGTCACGAAGCGCTATCGACTATCCATTTGACCTTTACTATACGGGGCTACTCGGTAACATCGTGATGTTTCTCGTGGCTTATGGCAGTTCTTACGTCATTAAGCCAACAACAACTTAATTAACGAAGTGAATCGCTTGACTGAATTACCTGAAGATTTTGCACGACTGAACCTCCCTGAACCGCTGGAACACGCAATTCTGGACCTTGGGTTTCAAAACACCACACCGGTACAGGCAGAAGTACTACCACACTCTCTGGACGGCGCAGACATTATTGCCCAGGCGCAAACCGGGACCGGCAAGACTGCCGCATTCCTGCTTTCCATCATTACTTACGACCTTGAGAACCCAACACTGGGTTCTCGGCCACCGGGAACTCCGTTTTCGTTGATCATTGCGCCGACCCGCGAACTGGTGATGCAAATTGCGAGCGATGCAGAATCGCTGATTACGTATACCGATATCCAGGTCGCCACCCTCGTAGGTGGGATAGATTACGAAAAACAGAAAACCAAATTGAAAAAACCAGTCGATATTGTGGTGGCGACACCGGGCAGGCTTCTCGATTTCGCCCGCAACAATATCGTTGACTTATCTCAAGTAGAAATCATGATCATCGACGAAGCGGATCGAATGCTGTCGATGGGATTCATTCCGGACGTCAAAGCTATCGTCAGCAGAACGCCCCGCAAAGAAAACCGGCAGACACAATTGTTTAGCGCAACTTATAGCGAAGATATTAAACGTCTTGCTAAATCCTGGACGCTTGATCCGGTTCGAATCGAGATCGCACCAGAGCAACTGGCAGTAGACACGGTCGAACAGAAGGTTTTCCTTACTTCCGAAGACGAAAAGTACAAGGTGCTTTACAACCTGATCAAGGTTTATGAGATTGAGCGGGTCCTGGTTTTTGCGAATCGGCGGGATCAATGCCGCAACCTGGAGTCCAAGCTACGCCGTCATGGGTTTAAAACCGGACTGTTAGCGGGCGATGTGCCCCAGAAGAAACGCATCCGGACACTGGACGAGTTCAAATCAGGAGAAGTAGAGATACTAGTCGCGACAGATGTGGCTGGTCGAGGTCTTCATATCGATGACATTACCCATGTCATCAACTACAACCTGCCAGAAGACCCTGAAGACTATGTTCACCGTATCGGCAGGACGGGCCGTGCCGGTAGTGAGGGAACTTCAATTACCCTCGCATGCGAAAATGATTCATTTATGTTGCCGAACATTGAGGAATTGCTTGGCGTAAAGTTTAACTGCGAGAACCCGCCGGAGGAATTAGGTGCAGATATCCCGGCCCTGCCGCCGATGAGTGCCGCAGAACGCGCCAGCATTCCGAAACGAAACACACGCGGCAATGGCCGGTCAAACGATAGACAAAATAACCACAGACGAAGGTAAGGTTACTCATTGGTAGATCTGGAACCAGAGTACCTGAGAGTAGCTGAGAGTGCTAGAGAGTAGCTGAGAGTGCCTGAGAGTACCTGAGAGTGCCAGAGAGTAGCTGAGAGTGCCTGAGAGTGTCTGCATGAATGACAAACCGTTCCCGCTGCTAACCGCCAAAGCCATCAGCGAAACGGATGAAGTCAAACACGTCCATCAATTCAATACGAACGCCATTCGGCACACCAGATCTATCGGCGATATCCTTGGGCTTGAACATCTGGGGGTGCACCTGGTCAGGATTGCGCCAGGTAATGACACGACACAGTTTCATTTTCACCACCAGGATGAAGAATTCATCTACATTCTCGAGGGTAAAGGCACAGCAGAAATCGGTGATGAACTGGTCGAAGTAAAAGCCGGCGATTTTATGGCCTTCACCCAGAACTCACTGCCCCACTGCATGCATAACTCCAATGCTGAAGATCTCGTTTACCTGATGGGTGGCACACGTTCAGACATCGACGTCTGCGACTACCCAAAAATCAATCGCAGAATGTATCGGGAAAATGGCAAAAAAACCTTTGTTGACCTGAGTCAGGTCGATGATATCTAGGGCTGCGTGCCTGATTGTACTGACCTGTCTCGCGGGATGCTCCTCATTTCCCTACAACTCCATCCCCGGCCCGATTGGGACAATTACCGCCGCCGCCGGGTTGCCCTCAGTGACCAGAAACAACCGACCCTATATCCTGGCTAAACATTCGAAAATCTACATCGGTGACATCATCGGTACCGACAGAAGGTCGGCAGTCGGATTGGCGCTGGTCTCGGGGCAAACCATCGACATCCCCCCACAAACCCAATGGCTTGTGATGGACATGACCACTAACGGTGTCGACTACAAATCCAGCTCCAGCCTTGTCCAAGGCGCCTTACAGGTAAAAGGCCCCGGCGACACACCGCACGAATTTATTATCCGTACTGCAATTGCAGAACTTCAGACGCTCGCAGAGCACTTCTGGCTGGGGTATCACAAGCAAGGCAATTCGGGTCTGATAGTGATTGCGATGGATGCTGTGCCTGTGACAGTGCGTAACCGCAACGGCGCAACAACCCTGACGGCGCCAAGGCAAACCACCACTGTTGCACCCGGCGTTGCGCCTCAAAGCACCGTGAACTGGACTCAGCAAAAACTGCGGAACACCATCGAGTACTACAACGAACGCCCCCGCTAACCGACTAAACAAACCCTATAGACCTGGCAGAAGCACAAAAACCGAGCAGGGGAAGAACAACCTGGCGTTGTTCAATGGACATAGAATCCCTCCTCAGCCTGCAGGAAACACCTAAAAGACTATTAAAATCTTCAACTATCGCCCCACTGGTCGTGGTAAGCTAGCGTTTGGCCTGCTTGTACAAGTCAAGCGCCAGTCCATCTACGCCGCTTAATTGCGGAATTTGGTGCTCTACTAAGTTCATGTTCTGATTTTGTAATGGTGATAGCAAAACCAGAATTATTTTTTCACCAAAGGTAAGAGTGATATGAGTAAAGGTACAGTTAAGTGGTTTAATGCAGATAAAGGTTTCGGATTTATTACCCCAGAAGACGGCGGTAAAGATTTGTTTGTCCATCATTCAGAAATCCAATCCGGCGGAGAATATGCAACATTGAATGACGGCCAGACTGTTGAATTCGAAGTAGGACAGGGTCAGAAAGGTCCCTGCGCAAATAAGGTTGTTGCTGTTTAAACCTATTGCACATAACGAATAGGTTAAGCGGGTGCGCGATGCGCAGTCGCTTGCCTATGCGTTATTTGTTCAACCTCCAACAGAGGTGGGTGTGAACCAAGTAGCTTGCCGCTGCTCCCGCAGACTAGCTTTCACCCCATTGATCCCAAAACGTTACCTCTTCTGCCGGCTTTCGGTCTGCAGGTTTTAGTCTGGCCCCTAGTGTATAAGCCGCGGGCAACATCACCGTCTGCGTCACTCCTTCAGGGATATTAAGTATTTTGGCGATTTCGTCTTTGCGTGAAGTCAGTAGCGATGTCCAGGTCGTGCCTATTCCCCGCGCGCGCATAGCCAACATAAGTGACCAGGCCGCAGGTAATATTGAACCGAAGAATCCAACCTGACCTGAGACATCTTCGGTCGGCTCACCGATGGCAAACACAAACACCATGCACGGTATTTCATGCAGGCGTGACATGAGCGCATTGTGGGTCGGCTTTAAGGTAACACCCCGGGTTTCCCCTATCTTTACCAACACATCACAGTAGATCTCTGCGATCTGTTTCTTGATCTCTGGGTCCGTCACGACAAGAAAGCGCCAGTTCTCCCCGGCGAGTCCCGTGGGTGCCTGCACCGCTACATTGATGCATGCTTCCAAGTCTTCTCGACTGACTGGCCTCGTGAAGTCGAGCTTCTTACGCACTGATCTGGCAGTACTAAGCACATGCTCTACACGTTCAGTTATTTCATTATCCATAGTCCGAAAATCCATTGTTCGATAAACCATAGCTCTATAAACCATAGCTCTATAAACCATAGCTCTATAAACCATAGCTCTATAAACCATAGCTCTATATGATTATGATTCAATTCTCTTGATGCTTTAAGCGTAATGCATCCAAAATGCATTGGCGAGCCAAACCCTCTATCATTGCCCCGTTCTTAATACAGACACATCAGCTATGCCGGTAGTAAAAGAAGAAGAGATCAACGTTCTTGGTACCAGGTTGGAACCATGCAGTACTGACCCGGTGACCGGATTTTTTCGGGATGGCTGTTGCAACACCTGCGATGAAGATGTCGGTTCTCATACGGTTTGCATTGAAGTGACATCAGATTTTCTTGAGTACTCACGGTTCGCCGGTAATGATCTGTCTACCCCGCATCCGGAATTCCAGTTCCCCGGCCTGAAAGAAGGCGATCGGTGGTGTCTTTGTGCCGGAAGATGGCTTGAAGCCTACGAAAAAGGAATGGCTCCAAAAGTATTCCTGAACAACACACACAAGAAGGCACTGGACGCTGTGCCGCTTGATCTGTTTCAGCAGCATGCCGTAAGGATTAACTAGCACATTGGCCATTGAACCCGACATTCAGAAAGTAAAAACCAGTATCCATGTCTGGCACCTGGAGATGACCAGCAGGCCCGAGACATCAGAACCAGACACTCATCCATACCAGTTATTAAAGGTTGAACATCCCCTGCCGGAATTGAACCGGTTTCTGTATGCCACCGTCGGAGCACCCTGCATGTGGTATATGCGGCTTCCGTGGAAGTGGCAACAGTGGCAGGACTACGTCGCCAAAAAAAGTATTGAAACCTGGGTCGCTTACCAGGGTGCGACGCCTATCGGTTACTTCGAACTGGAGAAACAACCCCGCGGCAGCACGGAGGTTGCCTATTTTGGATTGATCCCCGAATTTGTCGGCCAGGGTTTAGGCAGGCAGTTGCTGCAGGATGCCATTAACAAAGCCTGGGACACCGCAGACAATCGGATATGGTTGCATACCTGCACGCTGGATCACGCTAACGCACTGCCTAACTACCTGAATCGCGGATTTAAGGTGTTTAAGGAAGAAGATTTTGAAGACATGATCCCAGCCGAACCACTGCAACCCTGGGAAGGCGCCGCAAAACCGGCCTAAAGACCGGCTTTTAGTTCATCACGAAAATCAGGGTGTGCGATTTCAATCAGCCGTTCTGCTCGCGATGCCAAAGACTCATTCCTGAGCTTTGCAATACCAAACTCAGTCACCACAATATCCACATCAGTTCGCAGCGCAGTGACCAGGGTAACCCGGGGCACTATTCGCGACACAGTTCCACCGCGTGCAGTCGAGGCCAATGCGACAATAGAGCGCCCGCCGCCTGAAGCCTTGGCTGACCTCATGAAATCGACCGACCCCCCGGTTCCCGATATCTGTTTGGTGCCAGCTACTTCTGCATTCACCTGGCCCATCAAATCGATTTCGACCGCCGAGTTAACTGAGACAAAATTATCCAATTGCCCAATGACACTCACCTCATGGGTGTAGTTAGCACTTTTGAAAACAACACCTTCTGCCAGAGGATCATGTGCCAGCCAGTCGAGCAGTTCTTCGGAGCCAAGCGCCATGCCAAGAATATGTTTACCTTTATCGATGGCTTTACGACTTCCGTTCATGTTGCCATTACGAATCAGCGCAAGCACACCGTCATCCATCAGCCCGCCGTGAAAACCAAGGTCACTACGCTCACCCAAATTCGCGAGGATGGCTGCCGGTACTGCGCCAATACCTGTCTGCAAACAATCGCCGTCTTTGATCAGCGTCGCGATCTGTTCGCCAATTTTATTTGACACATCATCAATGTCACCGACCGGGAAAACAGGTTTTTCTCTCCCAACATCGAGCAACAGGTCGACCTGGAGAGTATCAACAAGCTTTGTGCCGATCGGTGCGACAAAACTGTTGTTTTCTTCGACAATGATATGTTTTGCATTCGCGAGCACCGCATCCAGGAAGTCCACATTGGGCCCGTAACGCAGTGCGCCATTCCTGTCCCGTGCTGCCTGAAGTAACGCCACATCCAGCTTTGTCGTTCTCAGGTAGTCGAACGCGGTGCGCATATGCATAGGAATGAAGTTAACCCTACCTTCCTTAAAGCTGTCCTGAATATAGGGCGTCATAAAGAAAACGCTCATGCTCGCATCAGGGGTTATCCGCGTCAGGTCACGCTGATTCACCGCGCCCAGAGGAAACTGGGTGTAGTGAACCCCGCTACTGCCCTGACAATGAGCCTGGACTGCATCTAGCAGGCCACGGGGTTCGGCGCAGCTACCCCCTACGTAAACACTCGCGCCGGGGCATAGCAGACTGTTCAGTTCTTTTAGGTCAGTTTTCATTAGCGCGACACTTTATCAGGGTTTTAGTTACAATGCCGTGACCAGTCGACTATAACGGATACACCGATGAGTGAAGCAATCGCCAATTTCCCGAACATTCCTGATGCCTGGGAAATACCGCTCGAGAAGATAAACGTGCTGGACCCTGTTCTGTTCGAGAACGACGCCCATTGGGATTTTTTTGAACGGCTCCGAAAAGAAGACCCTGTACACCTGAACCAGGACGACGAGTTTGGGCGCTATTGGTCGGTCACCAAGTTCAACGACATCATGACAGTCGACACTAATCACGATATTTACTCGTCCGACGGCGGCATTACGATTGGTCCACCCGCCAGTCAGGTGGCAACCGGTCAGACCATGCAGACGCCAATGTTCATCGCCATGGATCCGCCGAAACACGATGTACAGCGGGCGACAGTCTCTCCGGTGGTTCAGCCCTCTAACCTCGCGAAACTGGAAGATACCATTCGAACTCGCGCCGCTGGCATCCTGGACTCACTACCACGGGGTGAAACCTTTGACTGGGTCGACACTGTTTCAATTGAACTGACCACTCAGATGCTCGCAACACTGTTTGATTTCCCGTTCGAAGATCGGCGAAAGCTGACGCGCTGGTCCGATGTGGCGACCGCTGCCCCCGGCCAGGGTATTGTTGACTCACTGGAACAGCGAAAGGAAGAACTGTTTGAGTGCCTAGAATACTTCACCAGACTCTGGAATGAGCGAGTAAATGCAGGGCCCGGAAGCGACCTTATCTCTATGCTTGCTCATGGCGAGAGCACCAAAAACATGCAACCACTCGAGTTTCTGGGCAACCTGATCCTGTTGATTGTGGGTGGCAATGATACGACGCGAAACTCGATTTCCGGCGGCGTACTCGCACTGAACGAGAACCCGGACCAGTACGAAAAACTCAGGAATGACCTGTCACTGATTCCAAGCATGGTCCCGGAAATTATTCG
>ENA-OREN01005701-OREN01005701.1-marine-metagenome-genome-assembly--contig:-NODE-5701-length-10231-cov-2.657672_pt1 | contig 10231 bp, 8 predicted proteins | sample MGYA00248624_ERZ508555 | MGnify/ENA primary metagenome ERZ508555 (study PRJEB26222, sample SAMN06267773) | marine metagenome | isolation source: Saanich Inlet, British Columbia, Canada | place...
GACAATAATCACTCCAGGAGGAGGGGGCGGCCTTGCATTCGCTTGGGACACATGTGGAGCAGGAAAGAATAGATCATATTGGAAAGAATTTGCTCAATATAGGAATCTCCAATACATCAAGAATTAATAATCAAACAAAATACGAAGCACTAACAAAATGATTCGGATAAGTTGCAAAGGGTCATCCGAAACTCCTTTGCATTTTATTTTCCGATACAATGGGTATTCAGTGGGTCGATACAGACGCTACCGTTGTGTTCCTATACGTACACAAGGGGCACCCTTGTGTTCAAGTGAAACAATAGACAATAATTGATAAACAATTGACCTTTTCTTTTAGATATGTCCGATAGTAGATTTCCGAAAAATTATTTCTTTCTAAGTTATCTAATTTTAGGCCCTATTTGGATTTCCGGATTATTATATATTCGGAATAGTGGACTTACTATTTGGGGAAGTGTATTTCTCCCTCAATTACTTTATTGGCTATTTACTGCTTTTGTATATATTTTAGTAACAAAGTTATTCCCTAACCTATTTGAAGAATCAAAGGTCTAAATGTCATTATCAGGTTCAATCTCTATCATTGGGAAAGTCCTATGCGAGGGAACAGGTTGAAAGAATCATGGGCGAGCCACTTTATTCTGAGGATTCACGAAAGATGGTGCGCTATTTGATAGGAGTTATTTGGCTACTCATATTGGTGAAAATAATCGATACGTATGGAATTTATGATGTGCCAGGTGATTGGACTGGGGACTGGGGTTTCTTTGTCGGAGTATTTTTTGGCATCATGATTGGTCTTGGTGGGGCACATGGATGGCCCAAGCAAGTGAGTGAAGGTTTACAACTATCTCCCTCCTTACTTCACGAAGAGGAATAAAAAATTATAACTTTCTCACATTCAATAATACTCTGTTTAGAAAACAAGTTTGAGTATCAAATAATCGGATATGGAGATTACACAAGGGTCTATGCTCAAACCCATGTGTTCAAAATTAGTGTTTGCAAGGGTTCGCAGTGGGTGCTATTCGTCGCTACCCATGTGTATGGGGTATTGCTAAGAGATTCTGCGTTAAAATAGTGTAATAAAAAATAATACGATAAGGATTATTATTGCTACGATTTTCTTGTTTCTCCAGATTTGAACCTCAACATTGGAGTTTCTACTCTTTTCTCCCTCGATATTATTTTCATCATCATTGTTTGATTTTCCTTTGGAAAGGGTCAGTAGTTTGTACATACCCGCAATTCCAAAAATTACAGTAAACAATAAAAATAATCCTGCCATTCCGGCGGCACCAAGACCGGTACCATTTTCCATAGTGTCATAAAATAAAAACAGGGACACTAATGCAATTCCAATATACAACGCACCAAAAATGGAACGACCGTCACTATCCGCCATAGAATTGGTCTCTATTCTAATCAATGATAAAGGTATATCCGGCTAAATTGGTCATCAGCCATGCCTGCCAAAATGATGGTCCAAGGAATTTAGCGGAAGACGCAAAGCGGTTGGTCTTCCATGAACACAAGCCCATGGATTTGCAATGCGCCTCATATCCTCAAGCAGTCTGCGCATTTCTGCAATAGATAATTTCTCATTTGCCTTTACCGCACCTCGACAAGCATTGAGGAATGCGAGGTGGTCTTTCCTCGCCTCAACAGTTTCCAAAGGAGCTCCATCTTCGGCAGTATCTTGTAATAAATCTAGTAAAAATGGAACGACATCATCACCCTGTAACAGATTTGGTGCAGAATTTAGAACCCATCCACCTTCTTCTTCACTCAAGTCAAATCCAACTTCTTTCAGTTTTTGCTGTGCTGCACTAATTCTGGCATTTTGTCTTGGGTCTAATTCCAGTTTCAAAGGACTTAGCCGTTTTTGAGGTAGCCAAAGTGATTCATCGTTGCGCAATCTCTCATATCTTACTCTTTCATGCAGTGCATGTTGATCTATCAATAACAACTCTTCTTCAGCCTGAACAAGAATGTAGGAATCAGCAAACTGCGCTAATGGTTCCATCTTAGGTAATTCATTAATAATGCCTTCAAGCGGCGTTTCTTTGCTAGGTAAATGTGTCTGGCCTGCGCCTGCATGGCGGTGTAAATCCCTCTCTGCAACCGAAAGAGCAGGTGCTATTGGTCTCTCATCCATTCCAGGAAGTATCTCTTGGCTAGCCATTGAAGTCGATACTGGACGTTGTTTTTCCGGTTTACTAATTTCTTCTGCAACCGTTCCAACAAGATTCAATTGAGTTCCAGCAGCGATTGCCCATGATGGAACAGTAGTTTCAGCACCCCCTCCCTCTATAGAGTCACTTATTGCAGAAGGTATGGCAGTTGTGCCAGCCGCTTTCAATATTGGGTCTTGTGACTCATTATTGTGCATATTACTCTTTTTTGTACTCGCTTTTAGCAATTCTTGAACAGGCTGAACTGCAGAATTGTGCGCTAATCCTTGTAATTCGGCAATTCCGCCAGCAGCATCGGGCTGTGTTGGAACTGATTCAAGAGTATGAGCGATGGACCTTTCCAATCTTTCCAGAACTCTCCAAGAGTGCTTTAGTCTAACTTCTCTCTTTGTTGGATGTACGTTTACATCGACCTCATTAGCGGGAATGCTAAGGCTCAGCACTGCGATTGGATGGCGACCTTGCATTAGTCTAGTCTTGTATCCGCGACGAATTGCTTGCAAAAACGGACCTGCAGCAACCGGTCTATCATTGATCAATACATGTACATCATCGCCCTTGCCTCTAGTCGTATCAGGGGTGCTAATCCATCCACTCCACGATTCATCACCTGGTGCATCATCATCTATTGATGGACTTGATAATTCAAGCATTGAGGATGCTTGACCACCAAGTAGGTCATACAAGCGGTCACTCATCGCTTCACTGGCAGGAACATCTAGCATCACTCGCTCATCGATAATGAGTCTAAATCCTACATTCATATGCGCCATTGCGTGTGAAACAACGACATCAACGATTTTTGAATTCTCAGTAGCAGCCCTACGCTGGAATGCAAGACGTGCAGGTGTATTGTGGAAAAGGTGAGCAACTTCTATCCTTGTTCCATGAGCCATTCCTTCCGGTTCAATAGATTGTTTATCGCCATCTTTCATCGAAATACTTCTGCCTTGACAATTTTCAGGCCTACTAGCAATTTTCAGATGTGAAACCATGCCTATGCTTGCTAATGCCTCGCCTCTAAAACCAAGGGTATGGATTGCCGATAAGTCTTCTAACTTGCGTAATTTTGATGTTGCGTGCCTATCAAGAGCAAGTGGTAGGTCTTCCTCATCAATTCCTGAACCATCATCTTCGATACAAATTAGGTCAAAACCACCTCTTTCAACTGTGATTACGATACGGGTGCTACCAGCATCTAGACTGTTCTCTAACAATTCCTTTACCACTTGGGCAGGTCTTTCAACAACTTCTCCTGCTGCGATATGACCAATTGTTTTGTCATCTAGTTGGATGATTTTATTGGCTTGGCTCAACTTATTCACCGCCAAGCATTTTCTTCAATCTGTATAGAGCATCTTGCGCTTGTCTTGGACTCATGTCATCGGCATTTATTGTTGACAAGTAATCCAAAACGGCTTGCTGCCCTGGTTCTAGGGATATTTGCTGAACTTCGACAGTTTGGCTTGCAGAGTGCCCCATTGCAGCAGCAGCGAAATATCCCATAAGACTCGCTTGTCCACTATCTCTTGATGCAGGGGCACCACTTTCACCTGCTTTTGCCCCTCTTGCCTGACTTTCTAAGAAGTTGAGAAGGTCACTTGCTCTCTCAACAACTTCTCTTGGCAATCCTGCCAAAGCTGCGACCTGTACTCCATATGAGTCATCACAGGGTCCATCAGCAACAGTGTGTAAAAATTTCAATTCACCATCGGTTTGAGCAACTTGAACATGGACATTGACCAACCCCTTGACTTCATCTTCTAGGCCTACCAATTGATGATAATGCGTTGCGAAGAGAGTTCGTGAACCAATTCGATTACAGATGTCTTCTGTTACAGACCAGGCGATAGAAAGCCCATCAAAGGTTGAAGTTCCTCTTCCAATTTCATCTAATAGCACCAATGAACGTGAAGTAGCCCTTCGTAAAATATGCGCTACCTCTATCATTTCCATCATGAATGTTGAGCGCCCTCTTCGTAAATCATCACTGGCTCCAACTCTAGTGAAAACTCGGTCAACCAATCCCAGTTTTGCCTTTTTACATGGAACGAAAGAACCGGATTGCGCCAGTATTGAAAGTAATGCAGTCGTGCGCAAGTAGGTTGATTTACCACCCATATTAGGTCCAGTGATTAACAAAAATCTTCGCTTGGCATTAAGATGGATATCGTTTGGAACAAAACCATTCTGTGTTTCCAAGACTGGGTGTCTTGCCCCTTCTGCTTTGAGGTGGTCACCTTCGGTCATTTCTGGGCGTGTCCAAGCACGGGACCTAGCAACATCAGCAAAGCACTGTAATACGTCAATAGATGCAACCCTTGCTGCAATATTAGCCAATGTCACAACATGAGTTCTACATTGTTCTCTAAGGGATGTAAACATTCGATATTCTAATTCCTTTACTCTTCCACTTGCGGTCAACAGGAGATCATCTCGTCGTGCTAGTTCATCTGTAATATATCTGGAGCCATTAGTCATCTGTTGCTTTCTTCTCCATTGTTCAGGAACTTTATCTTCGTGAGTTTTTGTAACTTCAATGAACCAACCTATTTGTCGATTCATTTTGACCTTTAAACTCGGAATTTCCAATTCACCTCGCAAACTTGTCTCCAAATCTCTAAACCAAGAATGGCCACTCTCAGCAGTTTCTCTAAGTTCATCAATTTCACTATCGATTCCACTTCTAATCAGTCCACCATCCTTCAATCCCAGCGGGGGATGGTCTACCAGTGTATGGCGGATATTCTCTCCCATATCGCTTAGCACATCCAATTCATGTGATAGATGAGAAAGCAATTCATTATCGGTTTCTTTGCACAAATTAATCACTGCAGGCATTCTTTCCAATGCGATAGCAGTAGCCAATAGGTCTCTTCCATTTGAGCGATTATAGGCTAATTGAGTGGCAAGTCTTTCCATATCTCGCAACCCTTTCAAAGCCTCTCTCAATGAATCTAATCGTTTTGATGAACGAGTTAGGGCAGCGACTGCATCATGTCTTGCCGAAATAGAATCAACATCGGCTAGAGGGCGTAGTATCCAAGTTTTCAACAGGCGTCGACCCATTGCAGTACGGCATCTATTGAGGCTTGAAAGCAAACTACCCTCGTATTCACCAGTTAAGGTTGAAGTCAATTCTAAATTCCTTAGAGTAGTTTGGTCAAGGACCAAATGCCCTTCTTCTTCGATTATCTCAACATCTCGCAGTGGGACCTCATCTGTGATATGCATAGTTGAGAGGTAATCTGCAGCCAGTCCAGCAGCAGCTATTGCCAAAGGCGCATCATCTAGGTCTAAATGTCCAAGGTCAGCAACATTCAGGACCTTTGTCAGGCATTGTCTTCTCTTTGCCTCACTGGCTCTATGTTGGCTTATTGCAACTCCATCCAAATGTGAAAACATTGCGCAAAGGGTATTGTCTTCAGCATCACTTGGTGAGATAACTATCTCGCTTGGATTCCAGCGAAGAACTTCATCTAATGCTTTTGCGAATCTATCAACACCATGACAAGTACTGGCCCAAGCCTGACCAGTTGAAGCATCAACAACTCCCATGCCAAGACTATCGCTGCCAAGACAGATGGCTATCAGGAGAGATCTATCATCTGTTCCAAGTAGTGATTCTTCATACAAACTTCCAGGAGTATATATTCTGCTAACCGTTCTTTCAAGAATTTTGGCACCTTCTCTCAATTCCTCTTCTTGTTCAGCAACACATACTTTGTGTCCAGCCTTTAGCATGCCACGAATATTATCTTCTAAAGCGTGCCATGGGAAACCCGCCATACGAATTGGGTCTTGGGCCTTTTTATCTCTGGAAGTTAGAGCGAGGCCAAGAATTTCAGAAGCAATTTCAGCATCATCGTGGAATAATTCGTAAAAATCACCCATCCTGAAGAATAATATGGTATCTGGGTGTGATGATTTGATTTCATCAAACTGGTCCATCATTCCTCTTTTTGACATGCCAAATCCCCGTCAACGCTCACGCCGGATGTAGTGGTCACTGACGATAGCACATGAAGATTATCGCTAATACTTCCTCCGTAGGAGGAATAACAAACAAAACAAATACAATTGTTAAGAGATGTTGTGGCAGCCACTTTTCCTTCAATAACTGCGATATCTATCCAACACAGTCCAACCCATTACAACGAAAACAATGGTGAATGTTGTTAAAAATGCAAAGTTCAAAAAGCCCCTTCCATCCTCTATAGAATCTTGTGCTGTAATGTCAAGAGTCATTATTTCATATGCGCCATTATCGTCCATTCCATGCATGAATATTATGCCGCCTTCATATTCAGAAACTTCTATCGATAGAGGGATTGGTTTTGCCAACTCTTGATATTCAAATATTCCGTCATTAAATTTAGCAATTGATGTAGTTCCTTTTTGCCCGATAAACCATGTGTTACCATTTGAATCAGTAACTGCAGATTGAGAGATAAGGTCGAGATTATTTGTTGAGCCATCTGCTTCAATTTGGTATGCTCCAGTATTTGTGGCGATGATCACTTGTGAGTTTCCTGTTGAGAACGTGCTGTGTATTTGCCCTTCTTCACCTGTTGTAAATGATATCAATACAGGTGAGGTCGATAGGTTTCCCTGCCATTCAATAATGCCAATTGCTGTTCGTACAATTGGACTTGCAGGATTCTCTTCAGAACTTTGAGTACTGGATATTGTGCCTGTTGCTACCCATTTGTCTTCAGTTAGATGAACGATATTATTCCAATTGACAGAATTAGAATTAACCATTGGTGGTGAAGCGACAAAATTTGACAATGCTCTAATCGTTGAGGTCCCATCATCTTCTTGGGTGACCATCATAGCAGAATCAGGTCCTCCGTTTTCTTGATAATCATCTATCCAAAATTCATCAGTAGTGTTAATATTAAAATATATCAATTGATCATTGAGATTGATTTCAACCAGTTGGGTACTAGCAACAGATAGAATTACTCTATCGCCGCTCATTTCATTCATAAAACGGATTTCATCACCTTTGTCATATCCAGATGGATGATAAATTAGATTGACTGTTCCAGCAGAATCCTGGCTGTAAAGAGAATGTCCTTGGCCTGGTTCGTAAACGTGTGTTAGTTGGCTGGCGACACTGCCTTCGTTATCAAAATATACGATATCAAGTACCCGCATACCATCATGCTCAGCCTCGCCAGCGCCCAAATCAACACCAGCCAATGTGCTGGTTCCTTCAATAACAATCCCACCGATGATAGCGAATATGAAAAAAAGGCCAATTGCAAGCCATTGATGCTCACTTTCCTCCTCTAGCAACTTGCGCCAGCGACTCGCCATAATTGCTTGGCGGTGTTGGGGGCAAAAGAAGGCTTTCATGGAAGAGTTAGATTGGGCGCTATTTTGTGAGATTTGTTCGTTATTGGAGGAAGGCTATCAATCAAAGGGATGATAAGGGAACCATTGGTCGCAAGGTTGCTCGGAGGTATACATATGGCACGAAAACCAGCATCCATGTATCGTCAATTAAAAGGACCAGCTTATACTCGTCGCAAGTATATTGGTGGTGTTCCTAACAACCGTATTTTGAAATTCTACATTGGAAACCGTAGAGCTGCAGAACTCGGTGAATTCAAAGTAATCATTGAACTACGCTCTGATAACAATGTTCAAATTCAACACAAAGCACTTGAAGCAGGCCGTGTTATTGCTAATGCAACAATTCGTAAAGTTACAGGAATGGATGGGTATGCTCTGCGTGTACACACATTCCCTCATCACGTATTGCGAGAGAATAAGCAAGCAACTGGCGCAGGTGCTGACCGTGTATCTCAAGGAATGCGTTGTGCATTCGGAAAGAATGTAGGAACTGCAGCCCGTGTTAAGCGTGGCCAGAGAATTATGTCGATTCAAACCGATCCTGAACATTACCTGTTAGCACGTGATTCATTGCGCAAGGCTAGCATGAAGATGCCAACACCTTGTACAATTCGTCTTGTAGAAGGTCATGAGCACCTTAAGGGTCTGATTTGAATACTGATGCAGGGATTCGCTCCCTCATCAAGCATCTCATCTTGTTGTCGTGGCGCGTATTCCAAATACCGACGACCAATACGAATGAATAAAGGGAGGTGAGAATGTGCGAGTTGCAGTTTTGAGAGAAGACAGTTGTCAGCCAAAGAAATGTAATGATGAATGCTATGCGTTCTGTCCTCCGGTTAGAAATGGTCAAGAGTGCATTATTCTGGATGACCATTCAGGCAAACCAATTATTTCTGAAAGTTTGTGTATTGGATGCGGAATATGTATCAATAAATGTCCACATGATGCTTTGATAATCGAAAACTTACCTAGCGAACTAGAACAGGATATGATACATCGCTATTCGCTAAACGGATTCCGCTTGTTCAGATTACCTACGCCAAGTAAAGAAAGCGTTGTAGGAATCCTTGGACCAAACGGCATGGGAAAATCAACTGCTATCAATGCACTTTCAGGCCGCCTAATCCCCAACTTAGGAGAGTGGATGGATAAAGAATGTAATTGGGATGGAATAATTGATTCCTTGCCAAGAGGTGAACTACGTGATTTCTTTATTTCTGTTAGAGAAGGGAAAATAAAAGTTGCACTAAAGCCTCAAAACATTGACCGTTTACCAAAGAGAATTCAGGGAACTGTTCGTGATTTACTAAGCAAAGTTGATGAGAGGAAGATGTTTGATGAGATGACTACCGAGTTGGGTATTTCTCATCTTCTTGACCGAACAGTACAGCAATTATCAGGTGGTGAATTGCAAAGAATGGCAATATGTGCGACACTTTTACGCGATGTAGATGTTTATTTCTTTGACGAACCATCATCTTACTTAGATATTCACGAACGGATGAGAATTGTAAAAATAATTCAAAAGTTAGCAGAGGATAAACGTGTGTTAGTAATAGAGCACGATTTAGCAGTTCTCGATGTCTTGGCAGATTTGATTCATATCGTATATGGGAAGAAAGGAGCATTTGGAATATTTACACCTGCTCGTTCTACACGTCAAGCGATTAATACCTATTTAGATGGATTTTTACCGGAACAAAATGTTCGTATCCGTGACAAACCGATAAAGTTCCTAAACCATCGTTCAAATGCAGCAGAACTTGGAACTCAAGTAATCAGTTGGGGTGATTTGGAAAAGAAATTGGGAGATTTCAAGTTAGAAACTGGAGAAGGAGCAGTCCATAGAAGCGAAGTAGTTGGAGTAGTTGGTCCGAATGGAACTGGAAAATCTACAATGATAAAAATTCTTGCAGGTGAACATGAATATGATGCGGGATGGGTTAGCAGTGGTTGTAGTATTTCTTACAAACCGCAGCACATTGACATCGATATGGATTGCACAGTCCAAGTTTGGTTGGATAGCGAAATAGGTCCTCGTTGGAGAAGTGGGGAATACCATAGCAATGTGATCAAAGTATTAGGAATCGATGAATTATTGCCAAAGCGTGTCAAGAAATTGTCCGGTGGAGAAAGACAAGCCGTCTCAATTGCTATCTGCCTTGGCCGAGAAGCTGATTTGTACTTACTAGACGAGCCAAGCGCTCATCTAGATGCTAATGCCAGAATGGAAGCAGCAAAAGCGATTAGAAGGACAATGGAAGCAAATGAGAAGTCCGCATTCGTTATTGACCACGATGTATACTTTATCGATATCCTAGCGGATTCGCTTCTAGTGTTTGAGGGAGAAGGTGGCAAGATAGGAAAAGCCGAAGGGCCTTTCCCATTGAAAGAAGGAATGAATCGTTTTCTTTCAGGCGTCAATATCACCTTCCGTCGCGACCATGATTCTAAGAGACCAAGAATTAACAAGTCAGAATCAAGGAAAGATAGGGAACAACGTCAGGCCGGTGATTTCTATTCATACCAGTCCTGATGTGCAATTAATGGCGTATTCTCTAAGTCCTAAGGAGATTGGTGATTGACTATGCCGGTTAGTAAACCACCACTTGGAGGACCTTTAGGCCGTTCCAGGTCTCGCCTTTCAGCGAGTGCATTAACTTCCT
>ENA-OREN01005710-OREN01005710.1-marine-metagenome-genome-assembly--contig:-NODE-5710-length-10218-cov-8.856030_pt1 | contig 10218 bp, 12 predicted proteins | sample MGYA00248624_ERZ508555 | MGnify/ENA primary metagenome ERZ508555 (study PRJEB26222, sample SAMN06267773) | marine metagenome | isolation source: Saanich Inlet, British Columbia, Canada | place...
TTCGATAACATTCTTGCACAAGGAATTTTAATAGGAAAGCCAGGCGAGACTGTTTCTAAGAATATATCGGCATTCAATGTATTTTACGATGTAGGTAATACTTTCCTTGGTGCAGGAAACCCGTCATCGACTATAATAGAAATTGAAAATTCAAACAACCTTAGTGTCGGCGATATGTTCGAACGCGACGATGCAGATAACGTAACATTTCCTAGAATATATCTAAATGAATCAGCGTCGATTGCATTTGATTTAAGTAACAAGATTGAATTAGGTACTTATGTTCGAGAAACTGGAAAAATAGCAACCTTAACTGATAACACATCATCTGCAACTGCTATATTTACATTCGATTTGGAGGATAGCAATACACTAGTTGATATTGGTAGTTTTAAAATGGACTATGCACTCAAAAGAGATGGTATTGCTCGTACAGGAACTATTAATATTACAAATGCAGGCAGTGGAACATTAACCTACGATGAATCATATACTGAGAACGCCGCATCTGGAGTTGTTTTCACAGTAACACAAACACTCAAAGTTGTTACTGTTAAATATACCACTACAAATACAGGCGACAACGCAACATTAAGTTACTCTTTAACTCGTTTGTATTAAAAAGGTTAAGTTAACCTTACCGTAATTAGTTTATAGGTTAAACACTGCATGTAACTTTTTTGTGTGTCTATATAATTTAGACATAATTAATATACACTCACAAGAAGAACTAGCATATGTCTATTACAGTAACTAAACGCAACGGAAAAAAGGAAGACCTTAATTTAGAAAAACTACACAAGGTTGTGTTCTGGGCAACAGAAGGGATTACAGGTGTAAGTGCTAGTGAAGTTGAAATAAAAAGCCACATACAATTCTATAATGGCATTACAACCAAAGACATACAAGAAACCTTAATCAAGGCAACCGCTGATTTAATTACAGAAGAAACTCCAAACTATCAATTTGTAGCAGGTCGTTTAATTAATTACGGATTACGCAAAGAAGTTTACGGAAAGTTTGATCCATGTCATATATTCGAAATAGTCGATAAAAACACCAACAGTGGGTTTTATGACCCAGCACTATTAAGTACGTACAGTGAAGGCGAATGGAACTACATTAACAATTTTATTAAGCACCAGCGTGATGAGGATTTTACGTACGTTGCAATGGAGCAATTTCGCGGAAAGTACCTAGTACAAAATCGTGTCACAAAAGAGATTTTCGAAACACCACAAGTTTGTTATGCATTAATTGCAGCAACATTATTTGCACATTATCCTAAGAGTGGAACTAAGACACGTTTACATTGGGTTAAAGAGTACTACGATGCAATTAGTACACATCAAATTAGTTTACCTACTCCTGTTATGGCAGGCGTAAGAACACCGCAAAGACAGTTTAGTAGTTGTGTATTAGTTGAAACAGGCGACAGTTTAGACTCGATTAACGCAACAACAAGTGCCATTGTTAAGTACGTAAGTCAAAAGGCAGGCATTGGTATAGGCGCAGGACGAATTAGAGCATTAAATTCACCTATTAGAAGTGGCGATGCATACCACACTGGTGTTATTCCTTTTTATAAACATTTTTCTACAGCAGTTAAGTCTTGTTCGCAAGGCGGAGTTAGAAGTGGGTCGGCGACATTGTATTTTCCGATATGGCATTTAGAAGTAGAGGACTTACTAGTACTTAAAAATAATAAAGGTACAGAAGAAACTCGTATTAGAACACTAGATTATGGTGTTCAAATGAATAAGGTGATGTACGAACGTTTGTTAACGGGCGGAAACATTACATTGTTTAGTCCACACGATGTTCCTGACTTGTACGATGCATTTTATGCAGATCAAGATAAGTTCCGTGAATTGTACGAGATGTACGAACGCAAAACTTCTATTAGAAAGACTAAGGTTTCTGCTATCGAATTGTTTAGCACGTTCATGCAAGAACGTAAAGATACAGGCAGAATGTACTTAATGAACGTAGACCATGCTAACGAACACGGTTCGTTTAAGCCTGACTTAGCACCAATTAAAATGAGCAATCTTTGTTCGGAGATAGATTTACCAACTAAGCCACTGAACAGCTTCGACGACGAAGAAGGCGAAATTGCATTGTGTTCATTGTCTGCAATTAATTGGGGATCGTTTAAAGAACCCGAAGATATGGAACGTGCATGCAATCTAGCAGTGCGTGGGTTAGATTCATTGTTGTCGTATCAGGAATATCCTGTTAAAGCGGCACGAAATGCTACTGAAAAACGTAGACCACTCGGTGTTGGTATTATCAACTTAGCGTACTTCTTAGCAAAACATGGAGTTGGTTATAACGATAAAGAAGGATTAGAACTAGTAGACACTTGGGCACAGCATTGGAGTTATTACTTAATTAAAGCAAGTGTTGAACTAGCACAGGAAGAAGGTGCGTGTTCACTAAGTAATGAAACAAAGTACAGCGACGGTATATTGCCGGTTGACACATACAAGAAAGAGGTAAACGAAGTTATTAAACATAAAAACAAAGTAGATTGGACTAGCCTAAGAAAAGACCTTAAGAAGTACGGTATTAGAAATTCTACATTAATGGCATTAATGCCTAGTGAAACTAGTTCGCAAATTTCCAACGCAACTAACGGCATTGAACCACCAAGAGCGTATGTATCTATTAAACAAAGTAAAGATGGTGTAATGGCACAAGTAGTTCCTGAGTTTAGACATTTGAAGAATAAGTACGAATTATTATGGGACCAACCTGGCCCATCTGGATATTTAAAAGTAATGGCAGTACTTCAAAAGTACATCGACCAAGGCATTAGTGTTAATACAAGTTATAACCCTTTGCAATACGACGGCGAGAAGATTCCAATGAGTAAGATGTTAGAAGATATTATTACTTTTTATAAGTACGGCGGAAAGCAATTGTATTACTTTCAAACATATGACGGCGCAGGCGAAGTAACAGTCGACGATGATGTCGACTGCGACAGTTGTAAAATTTAAGGAAATAATATGAGTAGATCGGTAATTAATTTTAGTAAAGAAAAAAGCCACATTGATAGTCCAATGTTTTTGGACCCAAATGGGTCTATGGGAATCCAGCGTTACGAAACATTAAAGTACGAGAAGATTGATAAATTAACTGACAAGCAAATGGGTTTCTTTTGGAGACCCGAAGAAGTAGAACTTAACAAAGATGTTAAAGACTTTAAAGGATTGTCAGAACACGAAAAGCACATTTTTACATCTAACCTTAAACGTCAAATACTACTAGATTCTGTACAAGGTAGAAGTCCTAGTCTAGGATTCTTACCATTGATTAGTATTCCCGAGTTAGAAGCATGGACCACACTGTGGTCTTTCAATGAAACGGTACATAGTAGAAGTTACACACATATCATTCGTAATATTTACGCAAACCCAAGTGTAGTGTTCGACGAGATGATGGATATCCAAGAGATTATCGATTGTGGTGCTGATGTAAGTAAGTACTACGACAATTTAATTGAGTACAGTAACTACTATCAGTTATTGGGTTACGGCACACACACAGTTAATGGTAAGAAAGTAGAAATTACAGAGTACGAGTTAAAGAAACGTATTTACTTAGCAATGCTAAGTGTGAATGTACTAGAAGGTATTAGATTCTATGTGTCGTTCGCTTGTAGTTGGGCATTTGCTGAACTTAAATCAATGGAAGGTAACGCTAAGATTATTAAGTTAATTTGTCGCGATGAGAACTTGCATTTAGGGTTCACACAAACCGTTCTTAAGATGATGTCAAAGGATGACCCAATGTTTGCTCAAATCAAAGAAGACACAAAGGAAGAAGCAACTGCAATGTACCTAGATGCAGTACAGCAAGAAAAGGATTGGGCTAAGTATTTGTTTAAAGATGGTTCTATTATTGGATTGAATGAAGAACTACTATCGCAGTACGTTGAGTTCATTGCCAACAAGCGTATGAAGGCAGTTGGATTAGAATCACCGTTTAAGACAGGTTCGGACCCACTACCATGGACAGGAAAGTGGATTTCGGGTTCAGAAGTACAAGTAGCTCCTCAGCAGACGCAAATCACTTCATATGTGATTGGTGGAGTTAAACAAGATATTACTGAAGATACATTAAAAGGATTTAGCTTATAGTTATGTGGGCAGACCCGCTAATAATATCACCTGCTATTGCAACGTTTGCCAGAAGCCTAAACTGCAGTTACATAGAAGGTGTAAGTGTGGACAGTAGGCGCGAATATAATATGCACGACTGTCATAATAGTACAATCGCACACGTAAATGCAAATAGTGGCAAACGTGTGATTGGGTACTATTTCTTAGAGGGGTTTAGTACGTTGCAAGCGATTAGGCATAGTGTTTGGAGATCGCGTGACGGAGACTTGGTCGACATTAATCCGTACCCGTTACAAAAAAAGCACATCATATTCGCCACTAGTAAGTCGCAAGAGAGCGACTATACAATAAGTAACTGTTATCCTCACTCTCTTGCTAAATACATTAAACAAGAGAGTGAGTTTATGTATTACGTATATCAATTAGTTGACCCCAACACAAACCAGCCGTTCTACATTGGAAAAGGTCAAGGGAACCGTGCGCAAACGCACTTATATAACATCACTCGCGTTGGTAATAAGAACCAGTACAAAGAAAACAAAATAGCATCCATTAGGCGCAGTGGAAAGGAACCACTAATTGAGTATATCGCTGAGAATATAGTAGACGAAACCCTTGCGTACGACATGGAGGCTACTCTTATTAAAAAGTACGGCAGGAAAGGGTATGACAATCACGGTATATTAACCAACGTATGCATCGATAACCGCCCGCCAAGTCATAAAGGGAAAACGTACGAAGAAATATTCGGGGAAGTGGAGGGGAAGCGCCAGCGCGAGCATAGAGCAAAACTACAAAAAGAACGCGGAGGGTACGGTCCAAGTAAACAAACTACAGAGACTAAGAAAAAGATTAGCGAAGGTGTAATTAATGCGCATGCAAATAGAGACTGCTCTCACTCAGAGCAAGCGAAACAGAATATACGCAACGCTAAGCTACGCGCTAACCGCACAGGAAAACGCAACAAACGGAGTCATTGTTATATATTGACTAGCCCACTAGGTGAAATATTTGAATTATGGGGCGGTGAGTTAACCACCTTCTGTATTGATAATAACCTAAGTTGTTCCACATTGCAAAAACAAATACAAAAAACACATTCTGCTATACCAAAACATGGAAAAACAGCAGGATGGAAATTGGAGAATAAATTATGATTACAATTTACAGCAAAGACGGATGTCCATATTGCGTTAAAGCAAAAGACCTATTAGAACAGTACAGTATTGATTTCAACGAAGTTCGCATCGACGAAGACGAATTGGCGAAGAAATTTGTAGTAGGCGAAGGGCATAGAACAGTACCACAACTATACGTAAACAAAACACTATTAGTCGAAGGCGGGTACGATGGGTTAAACGCAATGACACAAGAGTTAATTGAAACTCGTGTAACTAAAATTATGGAAAGCAAATGATACAGATTTACAAAGATACCATCTATAGTTTTAAGTTACTAAGTGGTGAAGAATTCATTGCTAAGGTTGATGATATTAATCAAACTGATATTCATATTCTAAACCCGTTGAGTATCACATTAACTGCAGGAGGTCCCGACACATTGCCTGGAATGATTGCTGGTGACATGTCTAAGCCAATGCAATTAAACAAGTCTGCTATTGCAGTAGTTGCGCATGTCGAAGAACATATTCAAGCATCGTACACACAAGCAATTGAAGAAATGCATGCTGAGCCACCTAAGCAAGTTCTTACTGAATAAATAGTAGTATGGAAAAAGTAAGCAGAGTAGGTGATGCAGTATCAGTTCATGAGTGTGGTGTGGTTCCAACTGCCTCAGTTGGTTCTAGTGATGTATTTACAAATAGTATAAGTACACATAGACAAGGTGATGTTAATACATCACATCCGTATGCACCCCCTATCGCAGGATGCCCAACGCATGCTACTGCACTAAGTAGCGGCTCAAGTTCAGTATATGTTAACAACAAACAAATTGCACGAAATGGTGACCCATACGGGTGTGGCATTGCATTAACACAGGGTAGTGGAAACGTATTCGCTGGATAATAACGTATGAATCATGTTAATTTTATGTTCTTGCCTGGAAGTTGTGGTGACTTTTTTGTTAAATCATTGCATTTAATAAATGGGGTTTATATAGAAGGATCACGTATGAATGGATTTTCCGCTCAAGAAAAATTCTTAGCACATAGTTATTCCAATGCAAAAAAATATAAAAATTACATTCAGTTCGAGGATGCTAATACAATTGAAACCTCATGGAATCACACTGAGATAGATAGATGCAACACGATGGTATGGTATAAGAATAATCATGCATTTATAAATCTACAAAAAGATAATATATTGGGTGAATCCGAGATTGAAATTCGTATTATTATGAATTGGAAAAATATGGAAAAATTCGTATTATGCAATGCGTTCTTCAAAAAAACATCAATCACGTCAGAATATTTAGATAAACACAATCGTGCAATGCAAGAAGCAATGCAAGATACTTCTATTATTCTTGTCAATTTACAGAATATAGTGGATAGTGAAGCAAAATTTCTCGAAGAGTATTATAACATTGCGCAGAATATATGCAATGAAACAGATATCAATGAGGAATATGCAGTGATGCTATATAACGAATGGAAAACGACACTTCCGACTAATTTTGATGATATTCCATTAGAGAAATATCTACTTAAGAGTTAATACATATGCCATTTCATTGGATAGATAAATTAAATGAAAGTAACAGTCGTTTGCATAAAGAAGAAGTAATAGGCGAAGCACTCACAGCCTGCACACTTGGTAGTAGAGAGGCATGTATATTCTTAGAAAATGCACAAGAAGCGTACGACCCATTTACTAAATTTCATACTCAGCAAGTACCTGTAACTGAAGGGTTAACTGACAAGAAGAACAGTTGGCACTTCTTCCAATTCTTATTAAAAGATTTAAGTACAAGACGTATTACAGGACATTCAGCATTACGCAATATCGAAGAACTTAGTAAAGAGTTCGACAGTGATTGCTGGAATAAGTTGGCACGTCCAACGCTATTAAAAGACTTACGTGTTGGTGCTACTGCAAAAACATTCAATAAGATACTTAAAGGAACAAAGTACGAAATACCTACGTTTGAGTGTATGTTGGCAACTGATTCAAAAAAACATCCGAAAAAGTTAGTTGGTCAAAAGTTCATTCAGAAGAAACTCGACGGCGTTAGAACATTAGCAATACTACATAGCACACACGTTGAGTTACGTAGTAGAAATGGTAAGTTATTTGAGAACTTTAAATCAATTGAACGTAGTTTACGTAAAGTAAGGGATGTAATGTACAAAGCATTGCCTTATATGTTTGACCCCATTGTGTTAGATGGTGAAATTATGAGCGATGATTTCCAAACTCTAATGAAACAAGCAAATCGTAAACAGAATGTACAAACTGATGACTGTGTATTCAACGTGTTTGATTATCTAACGTACAACGAGTTTCGAGCAGGTATAAGCACACAAGTGCAGGAAGATAGATGTATGTTTTTAGACGGCGTGAGGGAGAAGGTAAAAGATTTGGATAATATTGATATTCTTGAAACTCCTATGTTAGTGGACTTGGACACAGAAGAAGGTCACACCCATATGACTGATTATGCCACTGAATGCGTATCTAATGGATACGAAGGCATCATGATTAAAGACCGCTTTGGTGTATATGAATGTAAGCGTAGCACGACTTGGATGAAGTGGAAACCTGTTATTACGGTTGATTTAACTGTTGTCGGTGTTGAAGAAGGCACAGGCAAGAATATTGGTAAATTAGGTGCATTTGTATGTGAGGGTACTGACCAAGGAAAACTAATTCATGTTAATGTTGGTTCGGGACTAACTGATAAAAATAGAGAAGAATTTTGGACAGAGCGAGATAATATGATTGGGCAAGTAGTTGAAATTAAAGCAGATGCGATTACGCAAAATCAAGACACATCCAATATGTATAGTTTAAGGTTTCCTAGATTTGAGAGATTCAGAGGGTTTAGTAAAGGGGAAAAACTTTAATGGAAAAGTACGCAGTTAAATTATCTAATATACAACAAGCATTACGCAATTCGTTAATCAGTACGCAACAAAATCACAATTGTAAAATACACAATGATTTGTTAAAATTCCAACAATTATACGAAAACGACCACGGGTGCAATGTATTGAAATTATATTCTCAGACAAATTCTATGTTATCTAACATCACCGACATAACATATTGGGATGCACTGCAATTTAAGTCAGATGAAGATATTACTATGTTTATTTTGCGATGGAGTTGATAATATGGCATTAAATAGCGCAGAAATACATATAATAGATAAATGCAATTACAAGTGCAACAATTGCTCAAGTTTTAGTAATCATACCACAATGAGTGGGGTGGATAGATGGGATGATTACGCTGATATATATTCTAGATGGCATAATAATATAACTAATATTAATCATATACGTATTAGTGGTGGCGAGCCATTATTAAACCCTGATGTCAATCAATGGATTAACGGTATTGCCAATTTATGGAAGTTTTCTGTTATTGAGATTGTATCAAATGGTTCGAATATTTTCAACGTCGATGGATTGTATGAAATACTAAATAAATTTGATGGGAGAGTGTCATTGGATATACATACTCATTCTGTCGTTGACCGACAACTATTGGTTAATAAACTGAAAAGTGGGTTATTTTTAAGTGGTGGATTGACAGTGGAACTTATTGAGGATTTTGGTGGTTGGCATGATGTTTACAATTCCATCAAAGATGATGGGTGGGATGATTGTACCACTGTACATGATTTTAAAAAGTTGCCAAAGCACATTAGGGATGAGTGTGAAAATGACTACCATATTAGTGATGCTTTGTATATGGCGAGAAACACTATAGTGATTATTAGTGATTCCAATAACATATCACTAAAAATATCAATATCAGATAGTTTCAATGAAACACCATTAATTTATGAAGGTGATACCATTACACTAAATGATAATGATATATCATCGTCATTCGCTAATTGCAAATTAAACACGCCATATTTCTACAAAGGCAATATATATAAGTGCAAGACTATGGCATTATTACCTGTAGTTGTCAATGAGCGTGATGTTGGGCGAGAAAGTGTTGATTTAATTTCATCATACACACCACTATCGTTGTCCAATTATGATTCGTGTATTACTAAATTCAAGAATGATATTATGAAACAACCAATACCACAGTGTAAATTTTGTCCCAATAAAGATAACGCATCATTAAATAGAAAATACACATAACCACATAATACACCAATATGTTATAACCAATATGTTATAATATCAATATGGATATTACTAAGCATGTTAATGATATAAATGGATTTGTAGAAGCGTACGAAGAAGTATATGAATCTGTACGTATTAAAAAAGACGGAATAGGCGATAATTCATTTATTCTAATGCGAGCAGATGATGTTGTTGAAGCATTTCAAACGAAGTACAATGTAAATTTAATAAGAGTGAATGAGCCATCGGGAGTGCAGGAGATGATGTTCTCATTTGATACAGTTGACTTTAAAACAGAAGAAAACCTAATAATGTGCTTACTGAAATGGTCATGAGCATACAGCATACAGTGTACAGTACACTGTACATAAAGGGTGTTAATGTCTAATATACTGTACATTGATGCTGTTAATGGATTTGAAGACGCATGGATGGAAATGTACGACACTCACGTAGTTGATGTTAGCAAAGATTGGAAAGCACCTGAAAACACTGTAATTACACGCGACGAAGATGAACTCAAACAAGTATTTGAAGAAAAGTACGACTGCGAGTTAACACAGCAAGGCAAAGCACATCATTACTGGTACAATTTCGACAGCATAGAGTTTAACAGCGAATCAGCACACACGATGTTCTTATTAAAATGGTCATAAAAGAAGTAAAGCACACACCCGCTTTTATGAATTGTTGGCACAACTGCGGACTTAATCAACGTAATGAGTTCAAATCATGGAAAGATGTTGAAGATAGGTACAAATTCAAATTCATGTTAGGTACAAGCATTCGCACTAGTACCATTGAGTTCGA
>ENA-OREN01005711-OREN01005711.1-marine-metagenome-genome-assembly--contig:-NODE-5711-length-10217-cov-11.431164_pt1 | contig 10217 bp, 11 predicted proteins | sample MGYA00248624_ERZ508555 | MGnify/ENA primary metagenome ERZ508555 (study PRJEB26222, sample SAMN06267773) | marine metagenome | isolation source: Saanich Inlet, British Columbia, Canada | place...
AGGTGATGGAAGTATCTGCCTCACCCTTTATTGTCACAGTTCCACCATTGGGCTCTACTATCAAATACAAATCCCCTACGGGCATCTGATAATTTTGTGCAATGTTGGCGGTAGCTAAAAGTAATGATGTGTAAGGTTTAATGGAACTTATTGTAAGCGTTCCACTACCGATTCCTGCTTGTGGATTACCTGATGTAAATGATGCACCTGAAATCGTTACATATCCATTTGATGTGCCACTTGAAATAGTTGGAGTTGTGCTGCCACATCCTGCACCATATGTAGCCACCCAAGGCGGTGATGATTTACCACTTTGTGCTATTAGACAATAGCTGAGATTAACTGTAGTTTGTGCTAAATCATTTACAAATACATTTGAAACTGATGTAGATGAACCCCCAAAAGTTCTTCCATATGTATTCCATTTTTTCCCTGGACTGCATGTCCAGTAATACATTACATCACTCTTCCATTCTGCATTACATGGAAGTATCCTACTGCCTGGAGCTGTATGGCTAATGTACACTTTACCTGTAACTCCACTGGTTCCAATGGGGTTGGAAAATAATTCAAAATTTATTCCGTTACTTGTTGTAATTGTATTTGACATGAAATCATTTGGAGATTCAACAAGTTCTACTGATGCTTCGCTTGGCACAGTTACTCGATAAATTATATCCACCCCATCCATTGAATTCATTTTAATTATTCTCATTCCTGTTCCTGATACATGGATGCCTTCTGCGTCTATGCTAATGTCAGTGGTACCATACATGTCTCTGCTAGTTGAATATCCCAAGATGTTTGAAATAGCAGGCGTAACATCAACAAGGGAAGTTCCTGAAAATTCATATAATTTCCAAAAATCAGAGATGGCAAAAGTGTTCTTAGTATCAGAGTTTTCAATTACTGCTGCAAAGTTCACATCATTTGAAATAGTCTGATAAGGTAGAATTGCAGATGTTTCACCTATATCATCAGTTCCAAAAATCATAGTTGCTAAAATATCCTTTTTTATGATTCTTTTTTGAATTCCCATACCGTCAAGCATTGCTTGACCATCACCTGAACCAGTTCCATCATTTGATTCAGAAGACAAACCATTTTCTAAAAGAATTGGAAATACTCTACCTCTTTTTGTAACAATCTCACCTGTGATATCAGCAAGTGAAACAATTCCAATATCCTCAAGTGTATATGATTTAGGCATATGACTTTGTAGAAATACATCATCTGAAACTAGTGTAGTATCTTTCACTACAGGTACGGCCCCACCAAATGCCCTTCCATCTACATCGGGAATCATTGTTCTATGGACCTCAGTACCTGATTCATCATAAAACCTAAACATTGCAATTTCTACATCATATTTGCCAGTATTTTTTACACTAATTGTATCGCCATCAAAGAATGCATTCATACTTTCAGATTTTCTTTCAGTATCAATTTGACTTGACTGGGATGAAGTATGTGCAACATCGCTAATTGATGTTACTGCATATGCAGATGCAGTCATGATACCTGCAACTACAAGTATACCCAACAGAACACTGTTCATCATAACATAATAAAAAAAGTATATTCAGAAACTAAAATAGAGATTCAAAAAAAGACGAAACAATTCCATTTAGCCACTCAAACAAATCAACATCATTCTCAGAAATGTTATTCAAATCAACCACATCAATTTCAGGTACAAACAAATCATCACCAGAATCATCAATTGGAATTTCAATTGTTTCATCATAATTGTTCTCTGAAAGATTATTTTCAGAAACTATACCCATATCATTGTGTATAGTATTTGAAATAATTGCAGAATAATTAAAATTATTCTCAAACATATCAGAATACAAACCATCAGAGTTTACAGTATCAGGATAAGTAAAATCAACATCACCATCATTTTCAGAAACAGTATCATTGTGTAAAATATCAGGGATATCTGCAGAATAATTAGAATCCATATCACCCATTTGGACAGATCCAAATTCCAGCTCATTGTACATTGAATTTAATTGAACATTAAACGATGAGATTTCTGTATCAACATTAATGGATATTGGAAGGTATAGATCCTCACGAATAACTATTGCATCTCCAGAATCAAAGGATATCACATATTGCATGGATTCAAATTCTCTGGAAAAATCAGTTACAACTGCATTGTCATATGTTCCTGAAATGTTAGATACGACATTTCCAAGTTCAAGGTGAATGTCAGTCATACTTGCATGTGTTGGCATCCAAAAGAGGGTATTTTCAATAGAATCTCGGACATACCTATGATTTAATGAATTCACACGAAAGGATTCATCAACAATAATAATATCATGTATCAACTCACCATCATCAATAACTTCCACATAGAGCAGCCATACATTGCCAAAATCCATCTCAAAGTTATCAATTACACGCAATTTCAAATCATAGCATTTGCTGTAAAGTGATGTGTTGGCATCAAAGGTATACTCATCACAAATAGAATATTCAAACACATCCCCTGTTACAAATCCTCCAAACTCCCAACCATAACTTGTAACAGGGGATAAAATCCCAATCATTACACATGAGAACAAAAAAAGTAAAAGTACCCTCATGGCATTACCTCAATTATCTGACGAGTGTCAGTAACTACATAGTGTATTGCAGTACTATCAAATGGTTTGAGAATATCGCATGTGAATTCCAAAAGTTCTTCAGGTAGAATGACAAAATTTTTAACATCAGAATTATTTGTTTCACATATTAATTCTGTACCAGTACCATCAAGAATTCCAAGTATTTCAACTGGGTATTTACCGTAATTTGTCAGAGTAATTACTGTGTAATCAACAGTTAGATCAACTGATATGACATCAATTTTTTCATTGAGATATTTTCTTTCCATGTCATTTATTGAACTAATTTGGTGCGACATTGATGTAATATCACCTGCAAATGCAATTAGGAATATTCCTCCAAATACTGTAAGAAATGCCATGACCACCAGTACATTATTTGTATAAGATAAAGCGTCCAGAGGAGTGCAAAGACCCCTCTGGAACCAACTGGGTTGTTTTTTGAAAGACTTCATAATTATCAGAATAATTTCTATTAACCTTGATTTCCACCAATCATGATGATGAATTTTCTTCCTTTCAGTTGTTTTTCAATTTCTGCTACACTGATATCAGTTGAGGTGATATATTTTGGAGGTTTTTTTGCAGTGACTCCAAGATGCTCTACTAGTTCAGTAGGAATTAAAATTCTAGGCGTACTGTCATGTTTATTGTGAAGTATGATGTTTTCCAGTTCATTTTTTTCATTTACAATACCATCAGCACCAATCACATAATCAGTATCACACTTTGAACAGCAAAATTCAGTTTCAGGTATTTTGAGTTTCTTTTCAAGTATTTCTTTTTTTGTAGGATCACCCTCACCCATCTCCAGTTTTTTTAGAAATGTGTTATGTGGCCATCTAAAATGACGATTTGATTCTTTGACCATGTTTCTGAGGGATTCTATAAAGAAAGGTTGTCGTGATTCTTCAATTTTAGCAATAAAAGTAAACAGTGTCAAGGGTACTGCCGTCCTAACACCTGAATCATAAAGACTGGATATCATTTTGTTTAACTCATCAAGTATTTTTTGGTCGATTCCAAGCTTGTACATCTGTATGAAATCAGAATTTAGATGTAATTTTTTCATAGTTTCATCCAGGCCGTATTTTTTTACGTATGGCTGCATGGAGTTTATTATTTTGACTGGATTCATTACAGACTTTACAGTTATTTGAAAGTGGGTTTTGATACAATCAGAATCAGATGTAACCACAGCAGAAATTTCCTCTATTTTAGAAGATAACGCAGCAAGATACACATCATATCGGTCAACAAGAACATATCTGTCATTCTGTTTTACTACGGTTACAAAAAACAATTCTGATTTTATCTTTAATGATTCTGAGATAAATGATAAATCATTTTTAGATATTTCTGTAACTATTGTTTTTGGAATTTCAATATTACCAATTGGAATGGATATCAGTTTCCTAATCATTATTTTTCACTCCTCATTGCACATAACATTGATCCCCCAGATACGTCATAGGCCTCCAAATATTCTTGAACTGCTTTTGTCTGGGAATTTGAATTTCCTGAAAAAGAATCTATAATTTTTACAGCCTTGTAGTGTTTGTCAGAATCAATATTTTTTTTAAAATGTAACAGTTTAGAGTCAGGAGAATCATTAATCAACCCCATCTCTATGGCAGTTGGCTTGATACGATAAATAACCTGCGAAATAGTTATTTTGCGTTTTAAACCAAATCGGTGTTTGACTGTTTTGATTATCAAAGCCCCATCATACAAGGTATCTGCAAAAGTATATGCCTGCACAATACAAAATACGGCAGTTCTGCCAAGACCTAACTTTTCATTACGTAATTTTTGAAATAGATAAAATGCATTTCTTGCAATGTTTTTTGGTATGTGTAAATCCTCACATGACTTTGAAAAATATTCCAAATAAGCATCTGCGCTATTGAGCATTTTTGATGTGAAATTTTTATTTAGATGAATAAGATTTAATGAGGAATCTACAATGTTTGAAGACCCTAGTTTAGTTTCAGCAGTTAGTGAGATGTTATATTTTGGAATAATGACATCTTGAGATTCATTAATCCCTGCAACTACCCCACATGTAACACAGACGATATCATTTTCTGATTCTACAAAATCAATGCCAAAACACAGTTTACACTTGTCTCTCAAATCAACCACAGGTTTCTAAAAATTTTCTATTTAAAGCGAGTTTTTACTAGTTTTTTAGTGTGATGTTCATACTTTTTGTTACTAAAGCCCCATGTAACGTGTTCGTACGAACATGATACATAGGGAGTTACTCCAAATATTCAATGTTGGTAAAAGAAGTGTTTTGTAGAGATGTATTTTTTTTCAGATAAATCAACAAACCTAAACATAACAATACTATGATAGCAACTACAATTATATAAATAATTCCAATATCTTTTTCTGAAACAATCTCAATGTTTCCAGTGACATTTAACGGAATAGTGTTATTGATGATTGGTATTTTGATATCTTTCTCCAAAATATCAGGTGTTATAGTTTGTGCTTTATCACAATTATTATTTGTCCAAGTCTCATACATGAATTCACTTTGGGTACAAAACGCATCATACATTTCTGCAAGACCCAGATTCATCAAAGACTCATTAATGTTTACATCGCCACATGTAATTTGTGCAAATTCTACACCACGTGAATCAAAAGGAAACAAGTCATCAACATTAACTAATACATCAGAACCTACTGGGCATGAATTTTTTACAAATTCTGTTGCCTCAGCATATCCTGTTTGTCTTTTTTCAGGTGTATTAACAAGAGCTAGTCTGATGGATTTTTTATCAACGTAAATAGTATCACCGTCAACTATTTTTGTAACTTTTCCAACATAACACATGCTGCAACTTGCATCAATGATGTATTGATTTTGAGGGATGTTGTTTTTTGATGTTACTGACTTTTCTTTGAACTCTGATGGAGTAATTACAGTATTGACAGATACAATCTCATCAACATGTACTAATAATGGCACATCACTGACATGGAGTTTTCCATTCACCCATGGGTGAAATATACAATTGTATTCAGATACACCAGTTTGCGGATATACTATGGAATCCCCGCCAGGAAGAATTAGATTGCTGGTATCTGATCCAATTCTTATCTGATGATTTTCATAGTCATCGTTGAAGAATCTAACTCCAAATGATTTTGGAATGTGTGATGTTCCAGGAACCGTGCAGTATTTTGATGAATCTTTGCATTCCAATACAGAATTTCGAAGAATGTGAATCTCAAGCATTCCATCATAGTCTGATAGAAAAAATGATGTATTCAGAGTAGATGATACCGTATCATTAAATTGATGAATCATAACACCATACAGTCCTGCAGGGTCAGTAGGTGCCAACATTACAAATGACTGAAAATACCCACGATCAGTAACAGAAACAGAGGATGTCACTACAGATTCATCAGGATATGTCACAGTCATATTTGCAAAATCAGAGGATATGTGGCCTGAAATTCCAAACAGTTTGGCAGTGTTGTCTTTATGTTGAAAATTATCTAACACCTCAACATAATCAACTGCTAAAACATCAGGTATGACACTATATGAAATGGTAACAATAACAAGTAAAACATAGAATGGAAACTTTACAATTGACATTATTCTCTAAACTCCTCATCAAGATGATCAAAGGCTGATTCAGATGTAGATGTGTTTGATGTAGTAGGAGTTTGAGCAGAATCAAGTCCAAGATTATATGGGTTTTCAGGGAATCTCACAAATGGTAACAGATCAAGATCAGACAATATCATTGATGTTTTTTTGGGTTTTGATAAGATCATATCAGCATACAAATCGTTTGCCCTATCTCGTTGTTTGTCTGTGTAGACAATTCTTTTTCCCCGGATTAGATGGTTGGGCTTCATGCCTGAAACAAAATATGGAATTAATTTTTCATAATCTTCATCATCAGTTAATGTCCTGACACCGTAAAACATTTCACAGTGAAAAAATGATTGACATTCGGCTTTTTGTTTTGCCTTGCTTTCATATGGATCAATTTTGGAGACATTTTTTTCCTCATATTGTTTATTTTTCTTATGAATGGAATCATATTGTTTTGATATGCGGTGTGATGTAGCGTGACACAGCTTGAGTCCAAACACACCAAAAGGCATATCCTTAAAAGTTGAAAAGAGGTTCCTGCCAACATTATTTTTATCATATACCAGGGGGTACACTGATTTTTCTGCCAGATGTAATGTTGAGAGCAATTGAATTTTCATTCCAACTGCAGAAACATTAAGTGTAGATCCAAACGAATCTATTGAATCAACCATACGACCATAATCTTGTGGAACCCGCAAAGTCAAAGTTGTACGGTCTTTGGGGGTTTTTAACACCTGAAATAAGATATCTGGAATATTTTTACATAATAACAACAAATCCTCATCTTTTTTTTCATCGTATTTTTCTCCTGCAGATGTGGAGAATGGCTTTATCTTATACCAGAGATATTTTTTATCATTACTCATCATACGTTCAAATATAATTTGTTATTAAATGAGAAAATCCACCTGTGTCATATTTCATTGTAAATGTTGCTTTGAAAAATATCATCAAAATAACGATGCAATGATACTAATTCAACACTGTACTGCTTTTCAAGTTCATCCATTACCCTTGGTATTCCCCTCAAAGAACGCCATATTCCAAGTGTACAGTATCCTGATTTCTTGAGAGTAGTGATCATATTTACGATACCTTGAGGCTGAAAATCAAATCCCATTGGACCGTATATCTGCTCTCGCAATACATCTGATACGATGAATCGATTATCAGAATCACGTGAATTGATATGAGTGTAATAAATTCTCGATAGAATTAGTAGTGTCATAAAAGACATTTTTAGATCACATGCCATTAAGAGCCATTTGGCATATCTTGTAAGGACCCCATCATTAACCAGATAAGAGTAACCCCCATCAGGTAAAGGGCCGTGCTTTAGCATTATGTATACTTTGGAATTTTTTTCCAATGAAGGTTTACTGAAAGGATCGAATTCTTCCGCATGTCTTCTGCGAATTGATTTTGTATTGTTTATCAAAAATGAATCAGTAATTTTGGAGTTTTTTGCAGGCAGCAATTAATCTAGTAAGAGTATTCTCCAAGGGTCAAGGCATTGGAGATTTTCATCATTTGTTTATTTTGCTGGGCCATTCTAATTACAAGATAAAATCAATCTAGAAAAATTCTTAGATGACATTCTGACTGTACTTTTTAAAAAGATAATTTTTTGTGTTATATTGACATTAATTTTTATCAAAACTATTTTTTTAAATATAATCAGGTGTAACACGATGATGAAAAGTTTTCATCAATCTCTTTCAATAAGATAGTTTTTCTGCAAAGTGATGGATTCATCAAGTTCAAGACACAATGCTGTCAAATCCACTTGAATCTCTCGGGTAAAATCATGTGAACATATACATTCAAAGAGGTTTTTTGCCCTATCTAAAATTGTTTTATCAAAAAAATCAGTAACTATTTTTGAAACTATTGGATTCAATGGCTTTTGCCAGTTTATGTATTGACTAACTGCAGATAGATATCCCAATCGTATCAGAACTGATGCCCTTAACAACCCATTATTGTTTTGTAATGTATAAAGCATTTTCTCAAATTCAAAATCCATGTATTGATTTGCAAGTTTTTGTTGTGTAACACAAATGCTGCAATTAATTAATAATTGAATGTCGTCATTTAAAATATCACTAATGTTTTTTCTCAGTGTAATGGGAACTATTTGGGGATAATTCACTGTAAGAGAACTCCACTTGCCTCGTCCAAACATGTGTGTAAATTCATGTTCAATTGTTGGTTTCAGAAATCGTCTAACCATAACTTTTAAGAGAAATTGTTCATTTACATTTACTGTTATTGTCGGTGTTGGATCTCTTTGGCTGTACAACAAAAATCCAGAATTAAACACATCAACATAATTAATTTTTACATTTATTTTCCCAAATGTATTTTTTACTTCATTTACAAATACGTCATATGATGACTTGTCAAGTGGCCAGTAACTCATTTTATTTAATCCTTGAAAATTATTCTTTCCTTATTGTATATTGATTTTCTTGTAAAATAGTCGGGTAGAATACTGTACCATGAAAAACAAGTTTTTCTCCTCATCAGACATATTCTTCTCTAAAATACTGCCTGATTTTAACACTGATGCAAACTGGACTATCTTTGAGTGTCTAATTCGGACAAACTCATTTAGCAAATCCCGTGCATAACTGAGATATTTTGTATCAAGTGTTTTCATCTCTAAATGTAACAAGTCATAAAAATCATCAGCAATGTAACATAATTCTGAAATTGATGCCTTTTCTTTCACTAGACACTGCTTTAGCGTAATAACTGGAGAATTAATCAAAGAGAATTACTTTTTTTGTCTTACTAACAACAGTCTCTGTCTATCTATAGTTCCTCGCGGATTGGTTCTAAGCAACATGCCACAGCAAGGACAGTTTGTACCATCCCAGTGAATAAAAATCTCACATGATGAGCATCTCTTTTGTCCTGATGCATATCTGCTTTTCATTAGTAGTTTTTTTGCGATATATCTAGTACAGATTCCCTTGCAACCCATGATTAATTTTTGAACTAATTGTATAATATGTATGGTGAGATTTATCATGTTGATCCCCGATTATCTTTTGATTCAAAACAGATTTTACAAATTGTTTTTCCATTTCTAATTACAACATATATGTTGCTTGAATAACATACACTGCACATTCCATGGTGTCTCCTGTGTTGGTGCCTTTTTAGGGATTGCTCATCAGAATAAAATAATTCATATTCCACACAAACAACTAGTGTAATTTTTTCTTTTTTCTTTGGTTTGTATTTATCTAATACTGGTACTGATTTTTTAATTCCAGTTTGATAAGAGGGACTCATCAATAAATTACGATTCTGGGTTTTTCGAATCATTTCAAGTTCTGCATCAGAAATGTTCCGTGTTTGAGAACGACAATGTCTATTAGGGCATGCTTTGGGTATTAGAATTGATTCCTCTACTGTATCAATTTTTGGTGCAAATTTATTTCCACATCTGAAACATGTCAATATTGGAACTTGGAGTATTTTCAATTTAATTTAAAATTTACAATCGGGATGATATGACAATTCCCCTGCAGCCATGTCAATCAGATACCATCGTCCATCTCTACCCAATGCAAAGTCAACTGACCAGTAATCATTATCCATACTATCAATTACCATTGTACAATATTTTTCTAAAATGAATCTTGATTTTATCACAATATCATTTTGAGATTTGAGAATTTCCCCCCATCTAGGGTTTATTGTATTTGATAATTTTGTGTCAAATTGTTTCTCAAAAGATTCTCTTTGATCTAGCCACTGTTGTATAGCATCTTCTGGCCAGTAGGGATGAATACACTGTGTAACACCGGCATTAATGAATACTCGTGCCTCTATACCAATTGGCAGTCCGTCAAAGGCTGAAAATCCTGCATCCAAATCAAGCCATTTTCTAAAGACTAGTGCATTATCTGTCAAATCACATGCCAAGTTAGAATCTACTAGTTCTAGAATAT
>ENA-OREN01005713-OREN01005713.1-marine-metagenome-genome-assembly--contig:-NODE-5713-length-10214-cov-6.529052_pt1 | contig 10214 bp, 14 predicted proteins | sample MGYA00248624_ERZ508555 | MGnify/ENA primary metagenome ERZ508555 (study PRJEB26222, sample SAMN06267773) | marine metagenome | isolation source: Saanich Inlet, British Columbia, Canada | place...
GATTAGTTATCTTTTAAAAAGATCGTCTTGGGCGTTTCCCATGCACTCTTAATTAAAGCCATTTATTGGTGAGTTAGCGAAAGCAAGATCGCATCTGCAATATCAATAATAATAAGGAGGCCATATGGCATCATTAAAGAAAATTATTGCTAATCGGAAAAACTCAAAGAAGTCGACTGGACCGGTTAGTAATTTAGGTAAAATAAAATCTAGTCAAAATGCAATCAAACATGGATTAAATGCAGAAAAGTTTGTTGTAATTGGTGAATGTATAAATGATCTAAATGTTATCAAAGATCGCTTAACAAAAGAACTTAAGCCTAAAGGTATGCATCAAGAAATAATTGTCACAAAAATGATTGATATTGCAATCAGATTGAAACGTGTGCCAATGATTGAAGCTGGTATTTTAAATCATGAAATGCTCGAACATGAAGCAGATGAATATAAAGATAAAATAGCAGAAGAAGTTGAAGGTGAAGGTTTAAATAATGTTGTTTTATCCTCCAATATTCTAGTTAGAAAAACAGGACTTTCATTTGCAAGAGACTGTAATCAAGGGAGCTCTTTGCTTAAATTAAACACTATTGAGGACAAATTATTATCTAAATATTTCAAACTTCTAGGTCATTTGAGATTTGAGCAACAAAATGGAGTTTGTAATGAAAAAATATAAAGGTTCTCAATCTATAAAATCAAAATCTAGAAAAAGAAGTTTTGGTAAAACGAAGCCAAATTATAATTCGTTAATTAAAGAAGAGTGGGAAGATTTTTTAAGAACAGAAGGTCCTAGTATTAAGGAAAAAGATCCAGCTCATTATTATTCTTTAATTGGGAGGAAATTACCTAAAAAGTATCAAAACTCTTTTAGTTTGATTAACCCATCACCAACTGAAATAAAAATGACTGATCCAATTGTAAAAGATGAAAAGGTTAATAAGAAAAAAACTACTAAGGATGATCGCTTGAAAAAAGAAGCTTTGAGAAAAAAAAATCAAGAAGCTTTAGTTAGAGAAAGAAAATACATTTATCCAGTGAATGCCCATTACCAGGGGAATTGGCGAAGTATTCATTCAGAAGAATACAAAAGTAAGACAGAGAAAAAATATGAGTATTATTGATTTAATCGATGTTGTGATTATATATTTTTAAGATAAAATATAATTTATGCTAACTTATATAATACCTTTTTTAATATTATTAACGATCGTGGTTTTTATCCATGAGTATGGTCATTATTATTTTGCACGTAAATACGGGGTAGGGGTTACAGCTTTTTCAGTAGGTTTTGGTAAAGAATTATTTGGCTGGACTGACAAAAATGGAACTAGGTGGAAATTTTCAGCAATTCCTTTTGGAGGATATGTAAAATTCTTTGGAGATCATAATGTTTTTAGCGATTTTAATAAAGAAGAGCTTAGAAAACAATATAGTGAAGAAGACCAAAAAAAATTATTAGCTTTTAAACCGTTATATCAAAAAAATTTGATCGCTTTTGGTGGTCCTTTAGCCAATTTTATTTTAGCTTTTGTTATATTTTTGTCTGTATTTATGTTTGTTGGAAAAGATTTTACTCCAGCAATGATTGCAGAAGTTAAAAAAGAAAGTCCTGCTGAGATTTATGGATTAAAGAAAAACGATCTTTTATTAAATATTGATGGCAACAAAGTTGAAAGTGTAATGGATGTTTCAAAATTTATTACTTTATCAACCGATGATTTTATTGAATTTGTTGTTTTAAGAAATAATGATGAATACACTTTAAAAGTAAAACCTTATTTGATTGAAACAAAGGATGATTTTGGAAATCCTTTTGAAAAAAGAATGGTTGGTATTCAAATTGGAGCAAATAATAACACTATTAACCATGTAAAATTAGGTCCTACAAAAGCTGCTTATTATTCAGCAAAAGAGATTATTTTTGTTAGTCAAAAAACTCTAAGTATGATGTGGGGCTATCTTCAAAAATTATGGGGTAAAGGATATGGAGACGTAAGACAATTAGGAGGCCCTATTAAGATTGCACAAATCTCAGGAGATGTAGCTAAGATGGGTTTATTACCTTTTATAATTATCATCGCTTATATTTCTATAAGCCTTGGATTAATAAACTTATTTCCAATACCATTATTGGACGGTGGTCACATAGCTTTAAATACAATTGAAGGAATAAGGGGAAAAGAATTTAATAAAGGAACCATAGATACAACATTTCGAATCGGCCTCTCAATTGTTATTACTTTGATGGTTTTTACGACAATTAACGACATATATAATAGCCATGAAAAAATAAGTGCTTATTTTAAAGCGTTTTTTAATTAAAAAAAACCAAGTAAAATCAACGCTTATTTGAGTATTTACAAGATATTGTACCTTTTTAAATTGTAGACACTAAAAAAAAGCTTGATTTATCAACGTTTATGACAAATATGAATATTAACCAACAAAACCGGAGCTAAAATGAACAAAAAACAACTAATGGCACAGCTTTCTGGCTCATTAAACTTGAGCAAAGCAGATGCTGAAAGAACATTTGATACAATTACCAACACTATTTTAGACGCGCTAAAAGGTGATGATTCAGTAAAAATTGCTGGATTTGGTACTTATAAAGTAGCAAAGAGAAAAGCTAGAGTTGGTAGAAACCCAAGAACAGGTGAGCAGATCCAAATCGCAGCATCTCAAAAGGTAAAATTCTTACCAGCTAAAGCTTTAAAAGAAGTATTCAATAAGTAACAATTTTTTTAACAGCCCTAACGTCTTTAAAAAACGTTCAGGGCTGTTACTATATGCAAATATTGCATACCCAATTTTCCTAATCAGCGTTAGTTTTTTAAAATTCATCAATTTATAAGTTCTTCATTAACGGGAGGTCTTATGACTAAAATAATAAAATTAATATCAACAACTTTGCTCTCATTAATAATGTTAATGGGCTTAACAAGTGTTGGAAACGCTGAGACAGCTGTATCAGCAGAAGTAGGGTTTATTTTTAATACTCTATTATTTTTAATTTGTGGTTTCCTCGTCATGTTCATGGCAGCAGGTTTTGCAATGCTAGAATCTGGTATGGTAACTTCAAAAAGTGTATCAGTAATTTGTGCAAAAAATATAGGTTTGTATGCAATATCAGGAATAATGTTTTGGCTGGTAGGTTATAATTTAGCCTATGGTATTCCAGAGGGTGGTTACATTGGAAATTTTATTCCCTGGTCTGATGCAAGTACATTAGAAACAGGTTATTCAGATGGATCTGATTGGTTTTTTCAAATGGTATTTTGTGCAACAACAGTTTCAATTTGTTCTGGAGCTATGGCTGAAAGAATAAAATTATGGCCATTCTTTTTATTTGCAGCAATTTTAGCTGGTATAATTTATCCAATCGTAATGGGTTGGCAGTGGGGTGGAGGCTGGTTAGCTTCAATCGGATTCTCTGACTTTGCAGGATCAACATTGGTTCATTCAACTGGAGGTGCAGCTGCACTTGCCGGTATTATGATACTTGGGCCAAGATTTGGTAGATTTACAAAATCTGGTGTTCCAACACCAATTAAACCTTTTGCAGCTTCATCAATACCTTTAGTAACAATTGGTGTTTTTGTTCTTTGGTTAGGTTGGTTTGGATTTAATGGTGGATCACAATTAGCTCTTGGATCATTTACTGATGCTGTATCAATTTCTACAATATTTATTAATACAAACTTAGCAGCTTGTGGTGGAGTTCTGGCAGCTGCAGTAATCACAAGATTAATGTTTGTTAAAACAGATGTAGTTCAAATGTTAAACGGTGCAATAGGTGGATTAGTTGCAATCACAGCTGAACCTTTAGCTCCTTCACCTTTGACTGCAATACTAATTGGAAGCGTTGGTGGTATTATTGTTGTATTTGGAACTAAATTGCTATTCAGTTTTAAACTTGACGATGTAGTTGGAGCAATACCTGCTCACTTATTTTCAGGAATATGGGGAACATTAGCGGTGCCATTAACAAACACAGATGCAACATTTAGTGCTCAATTGATAGGAGTAGTTTCAGTAAATGTATTCGTGTTTATTGTTTCATTTTTTATCTGGTCAATTATGAATTCTTTATTTGGTATTACATTAAGTAAAGAAGCCCAAGCGAAAGGGACAGACATAACTGAAACTGGAGTGATAGCTTACGCAATTAGAGACTAAAAATATTCTCTCTCTATAACGTTAAAGGTCCCTTAGAAATAAGGGGCCTTTTTTTATTTTATAAGAGGTTTATAACAGTTTTCAGAACTTCTTTTGCGTGATCTTTAACTTTAACGTTGTCCCAAATCTTTATAATTTTTCCTTTTTTATCTATTAAAAATGTAGTTCGAATAATTCCCATAAACTCTCGACCCATAAACTTTTTCTTACCCCAAACTTTATATTTCCTAAGTACAGTTAATTCTTCATCAGCTAATAAATCAAATTTTATCTTATATTTATCTCTAAATTTATCGTGACTTTTAAGATTGTCTTTAGAGATTCCGTAAATTTGACATTCTAATTTCTTAAATTTTGGAAGTAATTTGTTGAAATCATTAGTTTCAATTGTGCATCCTGGAGTGTCATTTTTAGGGTAAAAGTATAGAACAACATATTTACCAAGAGAATTTTTCAGTAGAAAATCTTTTTTATTTGTTGATGGCAACTTAAATAATGGTGCTTTAGTTTTTTCTTTAATCATTATTATCACTTTATATTAAAGATTTTAATTATGAGGAAAGTTATTTTTAAGATATACACGTTATTAAATCAATAATATGAAAATAGTAATTTTAGCAGGAGGTTATGGTACTAGATTGGCTGAGTATACAGATAAAATACCAAAACCAATGGTTCAAGTTGGTGATAAACCAATTCTTAGTCATATAATGAATTTTTACCAATCATTTGGTTATGATGATTTTATAATAGCAGCTGGCTATAAAAAAAATATCATAATTGATTATTATAAGAATTCTAAAGAATTTAAGAATTTAGAAATAGTTGACACTGGTGAAAACACAATGACTGGTGGAAGAATTCTAAGATTGAAATCTCATTTTGCTAAAAATGAAAATTTTTTTATGACCTACGGAGACGGATTGTGCTCAGTTGATTTAAGTAAATTATTTCAATTTCATTCTTTACATAATAAGATTGCAACTGTTACAGCAGTTCATCCACCAGTAAGATTTGGTGAATTAGAAATTGATGGTGATGAGGTAGTAAAATTTGATGAAAAACCCCAAGCTAGTGCTGGATGGATTAATGGAGGTTATTTTGTATTGAACTCAAATGTTTTTAATTATATCGATAATGATTCAACATTATTTGAAAAGGAGCCCATGACAAAACTTTTTAAAGATAAAAACCTACAAGCTTACAAACATGAAGGTTTTTGGAAATGTATGGATACATTAAGAGACAAAATAGACTTAGAAAAAATATTAAATGATAAAGGACCAATATGGAAAAAATAAATAGTTTTTATAAAAATAAAAAAGTTTTAGTTACAGGAGCCACAGGGTTTAAAGGTTCATGGTTATGTTGTTGGCTTTTATTAATGGGTGCAAAAGTTTATGGAACTGGATATAGTCCAAATCAAAATAAGAACTTATTTTATAAGTTAAAACTTGAAAAAAAGATTAAATTAGGAATTTTTGACATTAGAGACAAAAAGAAGCTCGACAAATTTATAATTAAATCAAAACCTTCAATAATTTTTCATTTAGCAGCACAGCCATTGATAATAGAGTCATATTTAAAACCACATAAAACAATTGATGTTAATGTTGGTGGAACTTTAAATATTTTAGAAGCATCAAAAAATTATAAATTTATTAAGTCGGTTATAATGATTACATCTGACAAATGTTATGAAAACGTAGGAAAGCTTACAAGATATAAAGAAAGCGACACTCTTGGTGGAATCGATCCTTATAGTGCATCAAAATCTTCATCAGAGTTAATAATTAGAGCATACAGAGAAAGTTTTTTCAGAGATAAAAGAAAATGTGGTATATCAAGTGCAAGAGCTGGAAATGTTATAGGTGGAGGTGATTGGTCTGCTAACAGATTGATACCCGATGGAATTAGATCATTATTAATTGGTAAATCTATTTTTTTAAGAAATCCAAAATTTAATAGACCTTGGCAACATGTTTTAGAACCTCTAAGAGGTTACTTAATTTTAGCTAAAAAACAATTTAATCAACCTAAAAAATATTCTGATGCATGGAACTTTGGAACAAAAAATAATTCCGTTAAAAGTGTGAAAGAAATTGTCGATTATATGATTACTTTTTGGGGCAGTGGAAAAATTAGATATAATAAAAAAATTAAATTCTACGAACAAAAAAATTTACAGCTAGATATTAAAAAAGCTAAAAAAAAATTAAATTGGTATCCTACTTATTCGGTAAAAAAAGGAGTTCAAATCACTACAGAATGGTACAAAAATGTTTTTAAAGAAAAAAAAGATCCATATAAAGTAACAAACAATCAAATACTTGGATATATGAATGAAAATAAATGGTGTTAAAAAGATCGAACAAAAAGTATTTAAAAATTCTAAAGGGGATTTGTTAAAATTTGTTTCAAAGAAAAGTAATTATTTTAAGTCATTTGGTGAGATTTATTTTAACGAAATAAAACAAAACAAAAAAAAAGGCTGGATAAAACATAAAAAAAATCATTGCCTATTTTCTGTAGCTTATGGAGAGGTTAGTTTTAAATTAATTGATGGAAGAAAAAACTCACGAACCTTTGAAGTAGAAGAAAATATAACTTTGAGTAAAAATAAACATAATATTTTAATAATTCCTCCAGGGATTTGGTTTTCTTTTACAACCAAAAAAAATAAATCAGTTATCGTTAATCTAATTAACAACCCTCACTCAGATAAAGAGTCTATAAAATCTGAAAATATTAATGGTTATCATATAAAAAAATAATTATTTTAACCATTCGTTTTTTATATCAACAAAAGCTGGAATGCCAAATATGGAATTTGAATTAGCCATATGAATTGAAAGTGACGGAATTGGTGACAGGCATATTTCTTTTTTACAAATCTCATTAAGGTGTTTTTCAATAGGATCATTATGATTTTGGCATGTTAATAAAAAATTATCCCAATAGAGATCTATAATTTCTTTACTTGTCATAAAACTACATAAAACTTTATCTAATGTTTGCCAATGTCTGTGACTACCAGTTAAAATATTTGTTAACCTTTCGCTCATGTAAAGATATGGATAATCTGCGGGAACTAAAAGTAATTCTTTTTTTATTTGTGATGATACTCTTTCATAAGTCATAATCATTTCTTCAATCAATGACTCTTTATGTAAATAATCATCTTCCAAGAAGAAAGTTAAATCATCCGTACTATTTTTTGCAATATTAAAACATTTCAATAAGCTACTTAAGTTTCCAAATACATCTTTATTATAATCTAAATTAATTTCATTTTTATACTCATTTTTATCAAATGGTACAATTTTAACTTTAAAATCTAATTTTAAAAAAATTTCATCAAATTTTTTTAAAAGAGCTTCATCATTACTTTGGTCTACTATTGTTAAATTGACCTTAAAGTCTTTAAATTTTTTTTTAAACGAATTTACTGAAACCACTAATGATTGGAGAGATTTTTCAATATAATCAATTTTATCCTTATTAAATATTCTTTTTTTATTTTGGTCAGAAATATGAACGTTTGAATTTGTTCTGACTATAATTCCTAAAGATTTTACTTTTCTAGTTATTGGGACTTCACCAAGTGGCAATACTATAGATTTTTTATTAAGTGTACTTAGGTCATTAAACTTTTTATTTTTTAATGATGGAAATGAAAATTCATTTTGATCAATTATTTCATATCCACTAATTCTATTTAATCTGATTAATATCTTTTTTAATATCTTTTTTAATATCATTATTGATTTTTTTAATTGAAATTAATGTATATTAAAGTAATAAAATTTTACAATATTATGACAATTAAATCATCACAAACTCTAGTTTCTGAAGCATTAAATGAAGTTAAAACTATTACTGCTGATGAAGCGTTAAAGATGTCAAATGAAAGAGTGTGCACTTTAATAGATATTAGAGAAAAAGATGAATTAGACAAAACAGGCAGAATTGAGAAATCAAATCATATCCCAAGAGGAATGTTAGAGTTTTGGTTAGATCCAGAGGGCCCGTATTTTAAAAGTGGAAAAATAGATATGAATAAAGAAATGGTTCTATTTTGTGCTGGTGGACTAAGATCAGCTCTAGCTGCTAAATCTTTAAAAGAAATGGGTTTTGAAAAAGTATCACATATTGATGGAGGTTTTGCAGCTATAAGCCAAAGTGATTTTAAAATAGTTTAAATTATTTATTATATTCATCTAAAGCAAATTCTAATCTATCTTGCCCCCAAAAAATTTTATTATTTATAACAAAAGTAGGAGTGCCAAATATTTCCTCATTATGAGCTTCTTGAGTAAGAGATTTTAATTTATCTTTAATTTTAGTGTCTTGAATGCCATTAAAAAAATCCTTTAAATTAATTTTGCATTTTTTTAGAAGAGTTTTTAAGATTTCTTCATTTGAAGTGTCTAAATTATCTTTCCAGTAAGCATCAAATATTGCATTTAAGTATAATCTTTTAACCTCATCATTTACAAAAAGATAGCCACGCATAATATTTAAAGAATTAATAGGAAAATTTGAATTCCATATAAAATTAGATTTATTTTTTTTAGCAATTAAATTGCAATCACTTACCATATATTTTAGTTTAGCTTTGATGAAAGCTGGAGCAGTTATACCTTGTAATTTATGAAGACCACCTACGAGGATTGGTTTATAATTGAAATTAATATTGTTTTTCTGTTTAATATTTTCTATTTGTTTATGCGCTAAGTATGAATAGGGACTAATAAAATCAAAATAAAAATCAATTGATTTAGTCATAAAGACTTATTCTTTTTGCGTAAAAAATTCTAATTACCCAATAGATGAAAAGACCAATTGGACCTATCAAGTAAGTTGCAATCAAAGGAACAGCTATAAGTATTCTATTTACATAAAATTTTTGAGAGTCTTTTACAATCCATCCACCAATAAATAGATTGATTGCAATGAAGTGTGTCCAAAAAAGTAATAAATACGAACTATCCTCAAATAATTTAGATAGCTCATTTAAACCAAGATATAGAGAAAAGTTATCAATAAAATCATAACCAATTAGATATGATTTATATAAAATAAATGAATATGCTCCTCCTAAAATAATAATTGGGAATATTGAGGATACAAAAATTCTACACAGATGTGATTGTGGAAAGAAAATCAACATAAGCCAAAATGGTAAAATTCCTAAATTGATCCACATATAGAGTGTCTCAATAGTGAAATAGGTATAAATTTGTTCGATCATTAGGATATATTATATAAAATCTTACAATGATTCCTATAAGAAATAGAAAAAAAACGCTTCAAGTAACTGTTGAAGAGATGAGAAATTTTGCATTTGCTTATGTCGAAAAGTATGCTCCTTCCAAACAACAACTTAAAACCTATTTACTTAAGAAATATATGAAACTTTCATCTTCCGATGTACGAAAAAAAGATATGAATAAATTAATTGATATTGTTTTGTCCGATTTGGAAAAAAATAAATTTATAAATGATCAATTTTACTCTGAAAGTAAAGCCAAAAGTATGATTCAAAGAGGAAACTCTATCAATAAAATTAGAAACTATTTAATAGGAAAAGGAATCCATGATGAATTTATTAAAAATACAGTTGATAAAATTAAAGAAGATAACTTGGATCAAGATTTTTTTTCAGCAATAAAAATTTGCAAGAAAAAAAGAATAGGCCCAGCTAGAACTGAGGATAATAGAACATTATTTTATAAGAAAGATATATCTTTATTAGCTAGAAATGGATTTGATTTTGAAACTTCCAGAAAAGTGATGGATATAGAAAAAGATGAATATCTTAAAATAATTAATCTACTTTAGTTTTTTTATCTTTTTCTTCTTCAACTAAATTATTAATTTTATTTCTTACATAGTTTTTAACAAATACAAAAACTAATAAACCAAAAATAGATACAGAAACTATTATAATTAATATAATTCTTAATTGCTCATCCATTATAATATATTTTTGCTTTTTAAAATTAAGCTTGGATTTTTTAAATCTTTTTTTC
>ENA-OREN01005720-OREN01005720.1-marine-metagenome-genome-assembly--contig:-NODE-5720-length-10208-cov-9.061988_pt1 | contig 10208 bp, 9 predicted proteins | sample MGYA00248624_ERZ508555 | MGnify/ENA primary metagenome ERZ508555 (study PRJEB26222, sample SAMN06267773) | marine metagenome | isolation source: Saanich Inlet, British Columbia, Canada | place...
TCAACAGGAATACCTCTTCCATCATCATTAACTGTTATTGTTCCGTCAGAATTAATTCTGACATTAATATTTTTACAGTGGCCAGCGAGTGCTTCATCAATAGAATTGTCTACTACCTCATAGACCATGTGGTGTAAGCCAGTTCCATCATCTGTATCACCTATATACATTCCTGGTCTTTTTCTAACTGCCTCAAGACCCTTTAAAACTTTGATGGAATCTGCCTGATATGTATTTTTATTTGTCATATTTTTTAATTTATGGAAAAAAAAATTATATCATTTTTCATGAAAAAATGTTGAAATATAATTAATTTTAAAGCCTTAATAATGAAAATTAACCTTTAAAATTAAGGTTTATTTACGAAATCTTTATAATTTTAAACAAATAAGAATTTATAAGGATAAATGTGTATTTATTAATAACTAATCTATAAATAAATTATAATACCGACTTGGTTATTTGAAATCATGAAAAATATAGAAAAAAAAATTAAAGATTATTTGATAAAACTTTATCCATTTAATAAATTATATTTCTTTATTAAGATATTAAAAAAATCTAAAAAAAAATATTACTACGCAGATAATGGTGAAGATGTAATTATTCAAAGCCTTTTTAATCATAAAAAAGATGGGTTTTATATAGACGTGGGATGCTATCACCCCATAAGAGCTTCACTTACACACTTACTTCACAAAAAAGGTTGGAAAGGAGTGAATATCGACATTTCCGAAGACACAATCAATCTTTTTAAAATTGCAAGGCCAAATGACAAAAATATAAATATTGGTATATCTAATAAAGAAGGTGAAGATTTTTATTATCAATCAAGTCATATCAACCAAGCAAATTCTTTTAAAGCATATGAAAATGTAAAAAAAGTTAAAATCCAAATATCTACATTGGATAAAATTATAAAAGAATTAGGAATTAAAAAAATAGATTTTCTTAATATAGACGTTGAGTATAGAGATTTTAAAGCACTTCAGGGCATTAATTTAGAGGATGTTCGTCCAACTTTAATTGCTATTGAAGATAATGATGCGTATGACATTACAGAGGTGGTTGACAGTGATATATATAAATATTTAACAAATAAAGAATATTTCTTGTATTCGAAAACAAATTGCACAAATTTTTATTTAGACAAAAAATTTAAGAATAATTTAAATGATATTTTAAATACACGTAATAATAATTCTTTATAATTAAATGTTTTCAAAAAAAATTATAAAAAAGATACCAATAATTAAAAGGCTTTATCCTTCTTTGATGAAGAGATTCTATAATAACAAAATAATAAGATTTAAATTTTTTGATATAGAGTTAGAGGGGAATATTAATGAACCAATGGATAAAGAAATTTTTCTCTTTAATAGTTATGAAAATTTTCAGATTAAATTTCTTATTAAAAATTTAAAAAAATACAATTCAGATTATTTTATAGATATTGGGGCAAACTCAGGAATTTATAGTTTAATTGTTAGAAATAAGTTTCAAAAGATTATAATCAAATCCTTTGAACCAGTTAAAAAGACTATAATCAAATTTAAAAAAAATTTGAAATTAAATAAAAAATTAAAGAATATTAAAATTTATAAATTTGGTCTTTCAAATAAAAATTCACAATTACTTATGAGAGCAAAAATAAGAGATGGTTATATTCAATCTAGTGGTTATGGTGTTGTTAAAAAAGAGGATAATTTAAAAAATCTTCATATTGAAAAAAATATTTTTAAAATTGGGGACAAAACTATTAAATTAAAAAATAAAAAAATTTGTATTAAAATTGATGCAGAAGGCCATGAGTATGAGGTTTTGCAGGGATTAAAAAGTTTGCTAAATTATAATGAGATATTCTTGCAGGTAGAAATTTTTGAAGAAAATTTCAACAAAATAAACAAATATTTAAAAAGTCAAAAATTTAAATGTATTAGTGCTATTAGCAATGATGGAAAAGCTGACTATTATTATAAAAATTTCTAGTAATTATTGGCGGAGAGAATGGGATTCGAACCCATGAAAGGATTGCTCCTTTACACGCTTTCCAAGCGTGCGCCCTTAATATTCCTCGGTGGAACTCCAACAATAGCACTGAGAAACTTTCAAATAACAGTATATTTTTAAAACAAGAATATTGCAAATAGATAACTTATAATTCTCTGGACGACATATGGACGACAAGGATTCTCAAAATTAATTTTACAGTACCTTGAGTCTATTCCATTGAGATGACTCTCTACGTGACTCTTTGAGTCTCTAGCGTTGATGTTTTAATATACTTTGGGGTGCAGGCAGGGTGCCATGGGGGTGTCCAGTATATTATATATGTGCTCATGATAAATTCTAGGTTAACTCTGTTAACTACATTGTGGTTAACTTAGTATGGAATAAATACAAAATCTTGCTTTACCTAATTCAGGTGTTCTTAGTATGATAATAGGGAATTAGTATAGCCCCCTAATATATAGTCTAGAGAATAGTATTATTTAATTAAAGGAATAGACTTAAGCTTATGTTCCCTAAAAACATGGTTCATAAATTTATGCAATAGCTTCTTATTCCTATATTGAACTATAAATGAATCATGTATTACAAGTACTGGTATTCTCATGCTTACCATTCTTTCAATAACACTTTCAGCTATACAACTATCTTTGAACTGTAATTTAGTACCCACACTAGTAAATAAATGATGCTTAATAGGATCATTTTCCTCCTCAAATATTTTTAGCCTTCTATGTACTTCCTTGCATGTGGGAACTTTAAGTAGTTTCTTAATACCAAGAACTTTTCTCTCATCATTGGCTTTTCTAATCTTCTTTCTAACAGTATATACAAACTTTCGTTTCCTATCGCCAGAAGACATGTTTAAGGCAAAGGTTATAATTTTCTTATTAACTTCCCTCTCATTAACATCCACTCCCTTAAGAGTATATGGATCAGAATTAGGGTCATTTAAATCATAATAGTTTAAATTCTCTTGAGAGTATAATAGGTGGATACCAAGAGAACTATAGTCTAGCTCCTCAGTCTTCTCGTCATTTAAGGTTATACGTCTCCTAATATCTTTATCTAGTGTTACCCACCAAGCACTATAGAACCTACCCCCTAGCTCAAATGAACTGTCATTAAAAATTCGATAGTATTTTATATTTTTAAAGTTAACTTGATGGAGCTCTAAATATCTATTAACATTTTTATTTCTTTTCAGTTTTATACGAGTTTGTAAAAGTAAGCTATTATAAGCAAATAACTTACTTCTCATTAAATTTGTAGTTGGAGTGTCCTTATATTCCTCAAACTTTTTTTTGGAATCTTTAAGGCGAATGAGCTCTATAGGTTTTCGATATATGCACTTTGGTGTTATCTTAAATTCCTTAAAGGCTTGAAGAAGCTTTTTTGATGGACGCATTCTAGAACACCATCTATTTTCTTCATCATACTCATCGTAGAACCACTGTGAAATATCAACCCAACCATGCTTTTTAAGACTATCTGCTAAAAACCTCATTGGTCTGACGGATAGTTCATTAGGATTATATCGTTTAGATTCCTTATAGTCGTTATTGTTTCTAGAGTAATAGGTAAAAAGATAATCTTGAATGGAATATGTTTCATATAGATTAGCTAGAATTACACTCAGTTGGTTTCTATAAATCTTGTGATATTTATCAGTTCTTTTGCTTTTAAAATCTAGCAGTACTCTTTCAACAAACTTCCAGGCATTCTTGCCTTCGAACGTTAATGCAATATTAAATTCCTGATCATCCTTACTAGGTTCATCTCCTGAGATTTGACCAATAGCTATTTTGATCTCTCGTTTAGTTTTACCCTCAAAAGGATTTTGCATATACTGTTATATGGTTACTAATTTTTATTGTGCAAATGGGTATCTAAAACTGATTCTACAGAATGATCAATATATGGTAATGTTTTTTCGGTCTAGTAAGCTTGGTCTTTGATCTACACATCACAATAAAATTAAAGTAAAGTTCCTAAAAAGGTGAATATATTCTTTATTTTACAATGGAATACGAATTTAAATTTTGTGAAATTTGTAGTAAAGAAAAATTATGAATAATGAACTACGCATACAAGAGATAATTCAAAAAAGAGGAATAATTAAATTAATACATGTAACAAGAAAAAAAAATTTAAAATCTATTTATGAGCACGGAATTTTACCCAGAAAAAAACTTGATGAAAAAAAAATTGAATATGTTTTTAACGATAATAAAAGGTTAGATGGTTGGGTAAATGCTAGCAGTATATCAGTAACGAAACTAAATCCTTTTTTAATCCAAAGCTTTAATGAAAGACATAATCTTAAGAGGGGTGATTGGTTTGAAATTCAAATTAAACCATCTATTTTGACTGTAAATGAATGTATTTTTTGTGATACTAATGCTGCAAGTGCTACCTTTAATCCTTATAGAAATAATACAGAGAATTTAAAAAGTTTAAAGTTGTGGATGGCTTTTGAAGGAATGTTTAATAATAAAATATACCAAACACAAAGATCAATCACAAGGATTGGTCAAAAAACTAGTGAAACAACTTGTAACCAAGCTGAAATTTGTATTGTAGGTAAAATCCCTATAAATTTTTTTATTAATTTAAACAACCTGGAGAAGGAGATTAATGGCTAGCAGACCTACATTTATACCTACTAATGATAAAGAAAATTTAGTTGAAATTAAACAAGTTAAATTTACTTGGTTCCCAGGATTTGCTAAAAGTCAAAAATTAAAATCTATACAATCATTTCATGAGGCTATATCTAAAAGTCTTAATAAAAATAAGATTTTGGAAATTTCTACAAAATCAGAGACAGAAGAAGGTATATCTGGCAGTGCTTTTAATTTAAAATTATTTTTAAAAGAAAAAAATTATACACTAGAAAGTTTATTTCAAGGTAGTAAAGTGTTTAAAAAAGGAGGTCCTTATACGAATCTTTATAATGCAAAATCTATAGATGCAAAAAAAGATGAAAGGATTAAAAATTCAGGTCAACTAGTTGGCTTCTCTTTTTTTGATGAAAAATTTAACTTAAATTTTGATTTTTATTCATGGTTATATTTTATTGGACTTACACAAAATATGAAACTTTCAAAAAAATTTATAAATTATGAAGCATTTACTGATATAGAATTTAATCCTGAAAAATCTTATAACTGTCAGGCTTATAGTGCCGCTTTATTTGTATCCTATATAAATAATCAAATATTAAATTTAAATAAAGAATATTCAATAGAAGAACTTAAATCGATAATACCACAAAAAAAAATCAATAATTTTCAACTAGAATTAATTTAAAGAAAGAAAATTAATATGAATATAACAAAGAAAACACGTCAAGCAGCAAAAGCTTTAGCAGGACTTTTTTCTGTTCCGTTTGGGAAAAAAGTTGAAAAATTTTTAGCAAACATTATTGATGACAAGGCAACCATTTATGATGTTAAAATTGACGAGTTTTATAACAAAACTCATATAGGCGGAGGTACCCATAGACATTTTGATGGCAGTCATACACCTATTCAAATGTGGGAAAAAGTTAAAGAAACACTTCCGAATGATACTAATATTGAAGAATTAAAAAATTATTTTTTATCTTTATTTAAAGATCTGCAAACACCAATGGGAATCCCATTACAAAATATTAATAACAAGGAAGCATTTGATCAGATTGCTGCTCATATGACACAAAATTTTGCAATTAAAAAAAGCTGGTTACTTGATTTTCAAAGTGTAAATTTATCAGAAATATTTGGTGCTACTCTTGGTGTTGTTGCCTTGTTTTTCGGATGGAAAAAAAATGAAAAAGAAGAGTTTGCCGATCTTGCTTCATCTTTAATTTTAGCTGGTGCGGTTAGTGCAAATCCATTTTTGTTTGTTATTTCTTTAGTTTCTTGGGCAAAATCTTACACGAAAAATAAAGATAAGAAAAAATTTAAAAAAGGAACCATCAGAGGCTTTTTAGGCATGGGTTCTTTCATTATGACTGCAAGTTTGTTTTCAAGTCCTCTCTTGGGAATAATTGTTGGACTAATTGTTTTAATAGTTGTTAAAAAATCATTAAAAAAAATAGACTTGGCTGAAATTTATGATTGGTTTAAAAATCAATTTAATAAATATGGAAGTATTATTTATGAGTCCACTGGCATGTCTAGAATTGCAAAAAAAATAGGCATCTTTTGATTGAAACAATAATTATTATAGAACTTGTAGCACTTACTATAGGATGGTATCTTTCTAATCAGTGAGCAAGGTTCATTATTTAAATAGCCACCTAGAAAAATTCAGAGAAGAAAAAAGAATTACCATTGATGTAGAGAATATTGGCGACTTGGCACATTATTGTAATTTGTATCAGGAGGATAAAAAAACCACCAAGATATTTACAGAATGCTTCAATAATAAAGAAACCTATAAAGAGCTACTAAAAAAACTACCCAAGAATATTGAACGTTTAGGAATCTATTATCTAATCACAGTCTACTGGATTGCTTACACTTGTCATTATCATAATGATGAATTTGATGAGGCTATGGGGGAATGTTTAGAAAATATTGATGAGTATGTGGTGCTTTTAAATAGCCCTCACTTTTGTAAAAAAGTTTACCATTATTTAAATCCAATTGATGAAGTTAAATAAAAAAAACTACTTCTGTTTTCATTTAATTTTATGAGCCAATAATACCTCGTGAGAAGCTGAAATATCTCCTTTCACAAATGTTGCTTGCCACGATCGACTAGGAACTTTTCTCCATACACGTCCATTTTTCTTAAGCTTAACTTCTTTAAAACCACAATCATTCATCTTTTGCAAATATCTTTTGAATGTACCTTTCTCTTTGTTAAAGGCTACAAGTTGAAGAACAATGGTTTCCTTAGAAGATATTTTTCTTATTGAGGAAAAAATTCTTTCCATTGTATCAAAATATTTATTTAATGTACCATTTCTTGGATTTTGAAAATTAAAAATAGATTTGTTTTCTGGTATAGGTAAATCCAATACCAAATAAGGAAGAGTAGTACTTCTTCTTCCATGAATTTGCCATTTAGCGTAAGGAATATTTATTCCTGGATAAGGTGGCGAAGTAACAACTAGTTTAACTTTTTTACTTTTTAACTCTTTTACTTTATGTGTTTTAGAGGAACATTTGTTATAAAGTTTAAACTTATTTTTAGAATCTACTAAATATTTATCAAATGAGGTCATGCCCTCCAGCATATCTAGACTGTTTGATCTTATCTTAGCTTTAAATACATGAAAATCTGCTATTGGTCTCTTGTCATGTAAGGTTGAATGTAAACATCTTAATAGCAATAACCTTAAAAAATTGTTTACTTTTTTATTTTTAATTTTTTTAAGTTTTTGCAAATAAAAGGATGTACCTTTTATTATTCTTTTGAGATTTAATATTTCTTTATTACCAAGACCTTTGTAGTTGATAAGTGATAAAGCATCTTTTGAAAATTTATCATCATTTAATTTGTGATGTAATATTTGAGACATTAGGTATGCCCAATATTCTATTTTACTAATGTTTGCCTTTGAAAGTTTGGTTGTTTTAACTTTAGCAACAAAAGCTGATATTGGATTTAAATCTATGCCAACAACTTTTCTATTTGTTCTAATAGCTTCTATTACTGTTGTTCCTCCCCCCATAAAAGTATCTAAAATTAAATCATTTTTCTTAGATAAGACCTTAATAGCAGCCTCTACAAATACTGGTGAAAATCCTGCAGGGTATGTGTAAAATCTATGAGTAAAACCTCTTACTCTACTTTGATCGTTTGCTGCTTCGATTAGCTTTTTAAATTTAATCATCTGCAAGAGTTACATCTTGCTCAGATAATGAGCCTAAAACTTGAATTAATGGTAAAATAATTCTTGATAGTGCTCTAGTTGCCATACGAACCTTTTTAATATCTTCTTCTTGATCTTCATCCGTTTTATCTAATTTTGACTGTGCAAGTATTGATACAGCACTTAGCACTAAAGAGGTTTTATACCTTTCTTTAATAACTTCTCTCATATTATCCTTAGCTAATTTTAACTCATTAAGAAGATAAAAATTATCGCTATTGATATAATAGTTATATTTATCTACTTTATTTTTTCCAGTTTCATCTTCACCAACATATTGAACTGTCAGACCATCAAATTCATCAAATGCTTCAAAATCATGGTCTGCCCAATTTTCTTTTGAAACCCATGTAGGTTCGGGAATATTTAAGCCACCAGGAACATCTTTTTTTTCACCTTCTATCGGAGGCTTTGGAGGCTTTGGAGGTGTTGGCTTAGGTGGTCCTGGCTCTTGATGTACACTTTTTTCCGTAACTGTAATTTTTGCAAAATTTATAAAAGGTTGATCTTGAGTTAAATCTCCAACAATAAACTTATATTCTATAACATCATTAGGCTCTGCATTATCTGGTTGTGCGATATTTAAACTACATATTCCATCTTTCAAACTTGTAGAATAAATTATTTTTGAATCTTTAAACTTATCACTTTCAATTAAAATTTTTAAGCTTCCGTTTCTTTCTTCTCTATCAAAATATTCATTCTCAGCATCTGTTTCAAAACTTAATCGAATAGGTTTATCTTCAGTTGCAGTTCGTTTAAGTTTTTCACCCGACTCAAGTTTTTTGAATTTAAAGTATGTTGGAAATTCTTTTAAATCTAAGTCTTTTTTATCATTAGAAGCTTGCTGCATATTGAAAGCACTAGTAAGTCTGTGCCCAACACCAAACAATTCTGCTAAAGCCGGATTTTTATTTAGAAGTTGACTCATTAATTCATCAAAGGTCTTATTATCTTCTACTTTATTTCTTGCATCTTGAGCTGTTCTTTTATTTTGTAAAAGTTTTAATTCTTCGCAAGTTCTAAAGATTGATTCTAATTGTTTTTCTATAGCTCTAAAACCAGCTGTTTTTGCAACACTTTCTTTATTAGCCATAAAAATAGTGTTTTTCAATATGTTTGATATTTTTGAAAAATCTAGTACCGCTATAATGTCTTGAGCTATTGTAGCTAACTTAACACTTTTTCTAGCAAAAAAATTATAGGGCAAATCAAAATAGTGTTGTCCATTAACCGTGAAGATGATGCCTTCTCTATCTAGTCTTCGTGTACGAGCAACACTTAAACTTTTTTGTTTTTTTTGTCTTTGAAAGGCATAAATCGTTAGAGGTAATGAGTCATCTCCCACATCAATTCTTCTTTTAATTGGAAATCCTTTTTCAAGTGTGTCTTTATATATTCCAGATCTATCTAATTTTTTGATCAAACCTACCATTGTAGTTTCAAAACTTGCATCATATTTTCCTTTAAATGCTCTACATTCAGCAAATCTAACAGGTAACTCACAGTCAGGCATCATGGTTTCTATATTGCTCAAAAATTCACCTGCGAAAAGAATATTACTTTTCTTTTTAACCTCATATTCATAACACTTAATTAAAGTGCCTGAGTTACAATTTACTTGGTAAGTTTTATTTTGTTTTGGGATTAAAGGTAATTCATCTTTAACAAAATTTAAAACACCACCCTTTTTTGGTGTTTTCTCGAAATCAATTGGTGCAAGATATGTATAATATTGATTTCTCTCATGATTCTCATCCTTTGGATCATTTCTTCTAACAACTGTAAAACTCCATGGGTTTTCTTTTCCATTAACAAAGTAAGGGTTTTTTTTTGTCACTATTAATTGTAAGCCATTTTTACAAAATTTTGAAACTCCTGAACCACCCATGTTGTATTGACCTTGTAAAAAAGGAATACTTTTTTTATTTGATTTAGAAATATCATTCATACCCAAGTCAGTTTGTATTCCTATAGTATTTTTCTCTATAAAAAAAATATTATCATAATCCAATATAAAATTACTATTTTCTTTTACATTTAATTCAGAATCTGATTCATATACATCTGATAGAGAACTATCGGATATATCAGGTTCAATAGGTTCAAAAAGTACATTAGGTTCATTAGGTTCATTAGGTTCATTAGGTTCATTAGGTTTGTCTATTTCTATATTTGATATGTTTATCCGTTCATTACAATATTTGGTTATATCATTTGAAATAGTTACAATTGAAATTATTTCCATAGTAAATTTATATTGGCAAAAAATTTTATATAGATATTTTTATGTATAAAAATTAATTATTTAATAAAAATTATAATTTAA
>ENA-OREN01005726-OREN01005726.1-marine-metagenome-genome-assembly--contig:-NODE-5726-length-10197-cov-3.498814_pt1 | contig 10197 bp, 13 predicted proteins | sample MGYA00248624_ERZ508555 | MGnify/ENA primary metagenome ERZ508555 (study PRJEB26222, sample SAMN06267773) | marine metagenome | isolation source: Saanich Inlet, British Columbia, Canada | place...
TCCATGAGGTCATGCGATGGGTCGCCGAAAGTTTGCTTCCGGAGTACATCGCAGACTTCGCGGCGTGGCCGCTTACCACCACTCTCGAAGTACCGGGAATGGGGAGCGTCTTGTTTTGCCACGCGACACCGGAAAATGAAAATAGGATCTTCACGCGTATCACGCCGGAGCCGCCCCTTCGCATGCTGTTCGAGCCTACCGGCGCCGATGTCATCGTCTGTGGGCACACCCACATGCAGTTCGATCGCAACGTTGGCTCAATTCAGGTTGTGAATGCTGGCTCCGTTGGCATGCCGTTCGGGGAGCCTGGGGCCTATTGGTTGATGCTGGACGCCGGAGTGGATCTGCGCCGGACCGAATACGATCTCACCGCTGCGGACGAGCGGATCCGGAGTTCGGGCTATCCTGAAGCGGCTGGCCTCGACATTCTCCAACCACCGCGGGCGCCTGATATGGAGCGTCTGTTCGAGGACGCGGCGCTCAAATAGCGGAAGCATCATGAAGCGGCTCTTGGATCTCATGGGGATGACGATCGGTAGTGCGATCGGGTGGGCCTTGGGCGCATACATTTCGATTTTCACTGCGTTCGTCGTGAGTATGATCGGGACGGGTGTGGGACTTTACGGAGCCCGCCGACTCTCTAAGCGCTTGCTGGGGTAGCTGCGGCAGTGCGTCTGCGCTCCGAACACGTTGGGAAGGAAAGGATGGGTCAATGAAGCAGTGGTTCGCGCTGTTCCTAGCCTTCGCGCTCTCCGCTCCGGTGTCTGCTCAGACAGGTACGGATGCCGAGCAGATCCGAGCTCTCCGAGCCGTTTCAAACGAAGCGATCGCACGGCATGACGTGCCCGCCATCGTCGCCACGCTGGACGATGAAGTTCACGTCACAGCGGGAGCTGGGGTGTTCATTTCGGGGTCCGAAGCGATGGGAAGTGCCTTTGCTCGGCAGTTCGATCAATTCGATGATGTGCTGTATGTACGAACGATCACCTCTCTTGAAATCGGTAGCGCAGCCGCGGTGGCCTCCGAACGCGGCACCTGGGTCGGAAGCTGGACGGTGCCTGATGGGCCAAGACGGGCCGGAGGGCGGTATTCGGCCTATTGGCGCCAGACCGACGACGGCTGGAGAATCCGCTCGGAGCTGTTCGTGACGCTGTTCTGCGAAGGGGCGGGTTGCACACCGTGATCGAAATCCTGAAAAAACCTGTTACTCTGGGCCTTTTCGGGACTTGTCTCGGTGGCTTGTTCTCCCCGATGCCCTGTCGGGCTTCAACTTCCGGGAATCTCTTGTAGTCTTTGGGATGCTGGGCCCAATCCGGGCCTGAAGTAGTTCGTAGAAACGCAGAATCCCTGGAGGAGCTCCATCTCTCGGAAAGCCACCAAGCCAGCCAAAAAGGCTGCCCCGGCGAAGAAGGCCGCGAAGCCGGCGAAGAAGGCCGCGAAGCCGGCGAAGAAGGCTGCCCCGGCTAAGAAGGCTGCAAAGCCGGCGAAAAAGGCTGCCCCGGCGAAGAAGGCCGCGAAGCCGGCGAAGAAGGCTGCCCCGGCGAAGAAGGCTGCAAAGCCGGCGAAGAAGGCTGCCCCTGCGAAGAAGGCCGCGAAGCCGGCGAAGAAGGCTGCCCCTGCGAAGAAGGCCGCGAAGCCGGCGAAGAAGGCTGCCCCTGCGAAGAAGGCCGCGAAGCCGGCGAAGAAGGCTGCCCCTGCGAAGAAGGCCGCGAAGCCGGCGAAGAAGGCTGCCCCTGCGAAGAAGGCCGCTCCCACGCCTCCACCTCCACCGCCTACGCGGCGCCCGGCCCGAAGAGCGGCCACTACGCGTAGAGCTCCGACCGGTCCGCCTCCCAAAGCTGTTCCTGATCAGTCGACCGTTGCCCGTGCCGTCGCGAGTCTGGCACTCGACAAAGTGAAGCAGGAAGGGCAGTTGAGTGTGCGTCAGCAGGAACAGCTGCGCCGCGCCATCGCCTTGGGAGCCCATGTATTAGGCTGGGGCGCCATGGTCGCGAGTAGCGATGACCCGCTCACCGAGGCTGTCAAAGACCTCAACCGGCTGGGTAAGAGGGGGCACACGATTCTGGGGAAGGAGCTCGCTGAAGAGTATGCGAGCAAGAAGATCGAGATCACCCAGCTCGAAAAGATCCAGAAGCAGCTGGCCAAAGCCGCGGTGAAGCATGACTGGAACCTGCCCTTCGACATCGACTACCGTCACACAGCCCGGGCCGGGTCAGACGGATACGTCACCAAGATCGTGACGCCGGTCGTAACGACCGCGAACGAGGCTCAGGACGTCATCGACCTGATCGAGAAGCGGAAGGAGGCTTGGAACAAGCTCCGCGAACACATGCTCGTAGCGCTGAAAGCCCAGCAGAAGGTACTCGCTGGGATGAAGGACTCGATTCCGGGCTTCATCGACTCGGCGAAGACTCTCGTTCTGGAAGTATTCGACACGCTGCACTAGGTGGTAGCGCCTGGCCGGTGACGGCCAGGCGCGACTCCTACTCCTACTACGCTCGTCGCTCCCCGAGGAGATTGACTCTTGGATTGGACTCGACGTCGCTTTTTGGAAGGTGGTTCGTCTGCGGCTGCGCTGGCTGCGGTTTGGGGCTGCTCAGCGCCTCCGTTGACCGGCCCCCGCAGGACGCTTGCCGAGCCGGGCCCCATGTTGCCACCGGTTCCGGCCGTTCTGCTCACGGTGAACGGAATGCCGGGAGACCCGGACGAGATCTCGGTTCTGTGGACGTTCGTCGTAAATGGGGAGCCTCCCCAAGTCGGTGTGGCCGCCGGGACGGAGCACTTGGCGCATAAGTTGCTTGATGAGCACGACGAGTTCGTGTTGAACATTCCGACCGCGTCGATGATCGATTCGTTCGACACCGTCGACATGAACTCGAGCCGAGTGGCGGACAAGTTCGAGCTCGCGGGACTGACTCGAGGACGGGCCACGGTGGTTGATGCTCCGACTGTGGAAGAAGCCGCGATCCACTGTGAGTGCCGTATCATCGCGAAGCTCGTTGTGCCCCCGGTACGGAAGCTCTTCATCGCGGAAGTCGTGGCGACGACGGCGCTTGAGGGTGCCGTCGATCCAGACGGTCGCCTTATCGTCCCGAACGTACCCTTCTTCGGCATGACCGCGGGGAGCGGGGAGCACTACACGATGGGCGAGCGAGTCGGGAATATCGGGATGACGGTGGGACGGACCGACATCAAGTACTAGTTGCCTAAGGACTTCTCGATAACCGGGACGGCTCGAGGGAGGGAATGTGATTCTCAAGCAGAAGACGTTGGTCCAGATCGCCGATGGATCAGTCACGCTGGCGCTTCGACGCTGGAAGCGACCGACCGTGCGGGCAGGGGTCACTGCTCGCATCCATCGATCAGTTGTCGATCGCGAGTGTGGACATCGTGAACGTCTCGGACATCACGGCTACCGATGGTGCTTCCGCAGGGGCCGACGATCTCTCGTCACTCGTCGAAGCGCTGGTCAGTCAAACCGAAGCTGATGTCTACCGGGCTCGCCTCTCCTTCGCGGGGCCTGATCCTCGCCTCGCCATGCGCGCCGATATCCCACTTGGAACTGACGCCGAGAAGATCGTGACGAAGCTCCGCCGAATGCTGATAATCACCGCCTTGGCCGCCATACCCGGGGCAGTGTCCGCGCAGACCAAGTGGTCGGTCGGCCCCACGCTCTGGGTTGATACCGATTTCAATGGGACTGAGGTGGGTCCGGGGATCAACATCGGGGTTTCCAGCGGACCCGAGCGAGGCTCGGCGTTCACCATGGATCTCGGATTTGCTCGGACCGACTTTCCGGTGGCTTCGGACGAACTCCATCGGAATCACGCCTCGATCTCGATTGGTGGACGTCTTATGACCCGTGCGGGTGGCGGTGGCGGTGCCGTTGGTGTGACGCTCGGGATCGGCGCCTATCTATGGGATGACCTCAACGAGACGGACCCCGGTTTCCGCAGTAGCGCGAACGCCGAGGAGCTCCTGGTTCCGGGGATTCTGGCCCGCTTTCCCCTGACGGAGGCGTGGGGCGTCGAGGTGTTCTTACGAGATCAGATCAGTGGGTGGTATAGCTCGATCATCGATCCCGATGAATTCGCATTAGCCCATCGATTCATCTTGGGCGTCGCCATCCATGTTCGGTGAACATTCGCGCATGAACGTCGAGAGTCGGAGTGGGGACCTCCGTGACTTGGGTGCTTATACCCACCGCACCATCTCGTTCAAAGTGTCGACTCGGTTTGAAGCTGACTCTGCTGGCTCGGGGGCGAGGTGCTTCGTGAAGTACTCCAGGATCCTCCGTACACGAAGGACTACGGCGGGATTCCGGGCGGCCTTCGTTCGGACTGGACCGACCAGCGATGCGAGTTGCGGGTCACCGATCGGGAAGCGTATTTGCCGGAGTTGGATGAGATCCAGTTGATCTCGTACAAGAGGATGGGGGAGCATGGCTGTACCACTGAAGGACCTGTTCGGACCGGATGTGGTGGCACTCGTCGCCGACAGGGTCGGAAGTGTCTACCCTGACTTTGATCGGAGTCTACCTTCTTTTTCGATGGCTAATTGTGAGCACCAGGGACCGTATGAGACTGAGGACTATGAAGCTCCGGAGGTGCACGGCTCTGGCCGTCGTCGCGGTTCTTGTCGCTTGCCGTGGCGAAGATCGGCCTGCGGACACGAGCTCGGCCATGGGTACCGCGGAGCGAAGTCCCTGGCACGTCTCGCCAGAGCCGCTGCGCTCAGTGGGGGTCCTGGACGGAGATCCCGAGTACCAGTTCGTGAACATCTCGGCGGCGGGCCTGCAGTCGGATGGGGACTTGGTTGTTGCTGATCTCGGTACACACAGCGTCCGCCTCTTCGCTCCGGATGGGACGTTCAAGAGAGTGATTGGCGGGCCGGGGCAGGGGCCCGGTGAGTTTCAATCTCCCAGCCAGGTCTTCATTGGCGATCAAGATTCGATCTTCGTGTGGGATCGCGAAGCGTGGCGGGTCTCCAGCTTTGATGGAGAAGGTGCCTTCGCAGGCGTAGACAGTTATCCACTGGCCCAGATTGCCAAGGCCACGGCAGCGCCGCTCTACCCGAAGTCTGCCATGCTGCTCCCCAATCGGGACATTCTGGTAAGCCTCATCGAGAAGGCCTCGGTGAAAGAGATGAAAGAGGGGTCGCGCGAAGCACGCTTCCGTCCTGGGAGTGGTGCCCTTCGCGTATCTGCGGATATGCAGTCGGTGGACACTTTGATGTTCTTCGGTGACCTCGAACAAGTCACCGTGTCCGCGCCTTGGGGCGATTGGGCCATGGCGCCTCCTCTCGCCCGGCAACCTTCCTTCGCCGTCGATGGGACAGGAGGGCGCGTGTGCATTGGTGATCAGTCGGCCAGTGGTGTCACGTGTTTCGCCGAGGATGGTACCGAGACGTCGATCGAGTGGAGTGCCTCGCCCCTACCGGTCGGAGATGATGAGGCCGAGATCGCAACGTGGCGTGACGCTGCCTACGCGTCCCTTGGTGCCAAAGTCAGCGCGGACGATATGCGCCGGCTGTTGGCTGAGGTCCCTATGCCGACGGAGCGGCCTCCCTATTCGGATCTTCACCTGGCGCCTTCGGGAGACCTGTGGGTGACGCATGGCCCGGTCGGGGAATTCGTGGAGTACTTCTTGTTCGATCCGTCCGGTGCTTCTCTCGGGGCGGTCCGGGCACCGAGAGCGCGTCTCCTGTCGGTGGGACGAGACCATCTCCTCACCGTGCGAGTAGACGAGTTGGGCATTCAGCGCCTCGAGATATACGAGATGACCTCGGAGGTCATGGTTCGTGAGGGTGGTGGCGGCGCTTCCATAGAGACGGACGCGGCGGATACGATCCGTGTCATGGCATACAACATCCATCACGGGGCCGGCATGGATGAGGTGCTCGATCTCGAGCGGATCGCTGCTCTGATTCGTGAAGTGAATCCGGACCTTTTGGCGCTCCAAGAGGTCGACAGTGTCGCGACCCGTACCGACGGGGTCGATCAAGCCGCTGAATTGGGGCGACTCACGGGAATGACGCCCGTTTTCGGGCGATTCATGGCCTATCAAGGGGGCGCGTACGGCATGGCTGTACTGTCTCGGTGGCCAATTTCTGCCTCACGAAACGTCCGACTTCCAGACGGAGACGAGCCTCGTTCTTCAGTCGTTGTGGACGTCATTTCTCCATCGACTGGAGAAATGGTGCGCTTCGCCAGCATTCACTTCTACAGGACGGAGGACGAGCGCTTGGCTCAGGCGCTTGAACTGTCTGCGCAGCTCCCGAACGATGGTGTTCCCACGATCCTGGCCGGCGACTACAACTCGACACCGGGTTCGTTCGTGATGGACTTCTTCGCCGACGAATGGGGCATCGTGGACAAGGGTGTGGACCGCTTCACCTTCTCGTCCTTCGACCCGGTACGAGAGATCGACTTCGTCATCATGCGCCCGAAGGATCGTTTCACTGTGCTGCAGCAGAGAGTGCTGGACGAACCTGTCGCCTCGGACCACCGACCACTCTTCGTCGACTTCATCATCCACCGCTGATGTCGCCTGAGGTCACGACCCGTGAGGCGACGCCGGTCGCCGGTACCAAACACGGACTGGGATCTCCGGACGAAGCGCAGGCCCACGACCAGTTCCGTTAGGGAATACTTGGGTCCGAATTTCTAGCTCAGTCCGGCCGGTACACACTCGCGTACGCAGCGGCTCCTCTACAAGTTGTTCGCTTGATCCACCCGATTGGAGGTACCGAGCGATGCGTAGATTCGGATTGATGACGGCTGTAGTTGCGCTCACGGTTGGTGTCAGCGCCTGCGGGAGTGAGGCAGGCACGGACGGCCCACCGACGTTCACCGTTGATCCGTCTTGGCCGCATGAGATGCCGAACGATTGGATCATGGGAGCCGTCACGGCCGTGTTTGTAGATGCGCAGGACCATGTGTGGGTCACGCATCTGCCTGAGGTGCTGACTCCGGAAGAGACGTCCGCCGTTCAGGATCCGCCCATTGGAGAATGCTGCGTGCCCGCTCCTGTCGTTCTCGAGTTCGACGCGAACGGGGACCTCGTGCAAGGGTGGGGTGACGCCTCGACACAGGACGTGTCTGAGTTTCCCCGAAATCCACATGGCCTCTTCGTCGATCACAACGACTTCGTGTGGGTCGGCACGTACAGCCACCATCGACTGATGAAGTTCACGCGCAGCGGTGAACTCGTGATGCAGATTGGTGAGTACGATGTGACCGAGGGATCCGCTTCCGAGACGCTTCTTGGTGGCCCCGCCGGGATCTGGGTGGATTCGGGAACGAACGAGGTCTTTGTAGCCGACGGGTATCGCAACCGGCGTGTTGTCGTCTTCGACGGTGAGACGGGAGCCTATCTTCGCCATTGGGGCGCATACGGCGAGACGCCGGACGACGAAGCTCGCTACGACTACGCAAACTACGACGTGGGTATGCCGCCCACGGAATTCGGCACCGTGCATGGCCTCATCGGATCGAATGATGGTCACATCTATGTGGCGGACCGGCGTGGAAATCGCATTCAGGTCTTCCAGCAGGACGGCACGTTCGTTACCGAGAAGATCATCGCGCCTCAGACGCTTGCGTCGGGCTCGGCTTTTGTGATCTCGCTCTCGCCCGATGCGGATCAGGAATGGCTGTACTTGGCCGACGGCACGAACCACAAGATTTGGGTGCTGGAGCGTGAGAGTCTGGAGGTTGTTGGTGAGTTCGGACGTGGAGGCCGGCAGGTCGGCCAGTTCCTTCGTCCCCACGGCATGAGTGTGGACTCCCAGGGCAACATCTACGTGGGTGAAGCATCCACGGGACGTCGTGTTCAGAAGTTCTCCCCAGGCGGAGGCTGAATGGCGAGGCGTATGGCTGGGCTGCTGCTTGGTGCGATCGTCGTCGGAGGTGGAGGCGCCGCGGCTCAAGGTGTCCCGACCGGGTTCCTCGATCGCACAGTCACCGTTGATGGGGCCCAACACCGGTACCAAGTCTACGTCCCGCGTGATTACACCGCATCGCAGGACTGGCCGGTGATCCTGTTCCTTCACGGCGCGGGGGAGCGAGGGGACGACGGTCTCATTCAGACCCAGGTCGGGCTGCCTGCCGCGGTGCGTTTCAACGTGATGCGCTGGCCGGCCATCATGGTGATGCCGCAGGTCGCTGAGGACGCCACTTGGGTTGGGACGTTCGGGGACGTGGCACTGGTCGCCCTCGATGCGACGGAGTCTGAATACAGCACGGATGTGGACCGGGTCTACCTCACCGGACTATCGATGGGTGGGGCCGGCGCTTGGTATGTGGGTTCACGCAACGCGGAGCGCTTCGCGGCGTTGGTGGCGGTGTGCGGCTACGTGACGGGGACGGCGCGGTACCCTGGTCCCTTCGTCGACTCAGAGGAACCGTTCTCCGAACTCGCCGAGGCCGTAGCTGGTCTGCCGACCTGGATCTTTCACGGGGGCGCCGACCAGGTTGTTCCGGTCGCGGAGTCACGCGGGATCGCGGCGGCGCTCGAGGCCATTGGCGCGGACGTGACCTACACGGAGTTCGAAGGGGTCACCCACAATTCGTGGGACGCGGCGTACAGCACCGACGATCTGGCGCCGTGGCTCTTCAGCCAGAACCGAGAGCGGTCCCGACAGGATTAAACCCGACGGGACCGCTTGGCGATCATCTTCGTAAGTCTTCGGGTGTGGCCGGCTAGTTGCCGGCCCGCTTCGTTCCCTGCAGGCTAGCGTCACCCATGCTGCTGCTCATGATGCCCATGAATTCGTCGCCCTCAAACTCGAGTTCTGCCGTGCCGCCGATCTCGGCCAGGCTGAACGTGACCGTATTTCCGCTGACGACTACGTCGCCCAACCCTGTTCCACCCATTTCAACTTCGATGCTTCCACCCCATCCAGCTTCGGCGGATCCCGAAATCACGAGAATGCCACCCATCGACATCCCCTGCATCTCGAGCATGATGTCGTAGGTGCCGGCCGGTGAGAACGGTGGCGGAGGCGGTGGGGCGGGCGGTGTGCTGGCTCCACAAGCAGTGAGGACGAGCAGCATAAAGGCTGCCGTGGGTGCGCGTTTGAACATGTTTCCCCTCCAAGTGGGACGGGCGTGGCGTCGTTGGGTGCGGGAGCTCGATGCTCCTAGCTTCGCGGACGAAGTCTCCGATCGGATCAGGTTCCGATCATATACAAGTGGATGGGGGTGCGCGAGTTGAGTGCAGTCAACGTGGTCATCACCGGTGCGACCGGCATGGTCGGTGGGCTGGTGCTCGAGCAGGCGCTAGCCGAGCCGCGGATCGGTGCGGTGACCACGCTCGGCCGTCGGGCGACCGGCGTCGCTTCTCCGAAGCTGACCGAGATCGAGCACGCCGACTTCGAGGATTTCACTGGCCTCGAGGACGTGCTCGCGGGGCAGGACGCCGCTCTCTTCTGCCTCGGGGCGTACACAGGATCGGTCCCCGATGACGTTTTCAGGAAGATCACCGTCGACTGCACGGTCGCCTTTGGGGAAGCACTCCGCCGGGCGAACCCTCGCCCGATACAAGGGCATGGCGGAAAAGGCCTTGGTGAAGATGGGATTCTCGCGGGTGCACCTGTTTCGACCCGGGTACATCTATCCTGTGACTCCGAGAGACAAGCCGATCGTGTGGGACCGCTTGGTTCGCCCGATCTGGCCTCTGGTGCGAGCCATCGTGCCGAACGTTGGGATCGCCTCGCACGAGTTGGCAAAACCCATGCTCATGGTCGGACTGGACGGGCCTCCGCAGCATACGGGGCCGGTCCTGGAGAACCGCGATATCCGGACGTTGGTGGCGCGCTGACGATTCAGAACGCCTGACCCGCTTGCCGACCGGGGCTCGGCACCGCATGGTGGTCTACCTGTGAATCACAGGACCGTTGGCGAACCCGAGCGCGGGTCGGGCCCCGCGGTCCCAAAGTTGGAGCATCACTATGCGGACACGGATTTTAGGTGCGGGTTGCACAGCACTTCTGACACTGGCCCTCACTGTGTCGAGCGCTTCTGCGCAGACGGCGGAGACGCGTTACGGCCAGTGGAAAATGCAGTCCAGTGCTCCGCCGCCGTCGAGCAACATCATGACGTACGAGCCTTACATGGACGGCGGCATGAAAATCACGGTCGCTTCCGTCAACGGAGAAGGCCGCGCGAACGAATGGGGGTACGCCACCACGTTTGAC
>ENA-OREN01005727-OREN01005727.1-marine-metagenome-genome-assembly--contig:-NODE-5727-length-10195-cov-3.442182_pt1 | contig 10195 bp, 8 predicted proteins | sample MGYA00248624_ERZ508555 | MGnify/ENA primary metagenome ERZ508555 (study PRJEB26222, sample SAMN06267773) | marine metagenome | isolation source: Saanich Inlet, British Columbia, Canada | place...
TGTTGGCTTAATAAAGATAGAACAAGGAGTGGTCTTGCTCAAAGATGTATTGTGACTGATCCTTGTTGTTGTCCTTCTTCAAGTGGTGTTATTGAGTGAAGCGGGAATTAATATATAAAAAATTGAATTTATTTAATAACCTCTTTAAAAAGTTATTAAACCACCATAACTCTAAATGATGACGCACAAACAACTAGAACATTATTTACAACACGGGAAAAAAAGCACAATAAGCGAGTCTCTCAAGCGCTTGACTAGTGCTGGTACTAATTCGCTTGCTCACAATTCATATGCACACAAGGCAGCAGTTCTTATACAACAAAGCGATTTTACTAAAAAAATGAAGGACGATGTGTCTTTGTTATACTTCTCCGCAGATTTGGTGGATTTCATGCATTGTGTGGAGAGAAGGGAGGGATTAAATGACTATTTTGCAAGTCTCACAACTAGCCGTTATACTTATGAAAATAAATTCGAATTTCACGAAGAAATGATGATAGAAAATATACTTTATTTAATGGAACATCGAAAGATCATATTCTTTCAAATGGGCGTTCCAGATTATCTGACCAGCGAAACTACCAAAAAAAAGGTGTATGACGCACACGCACTTTGTATCATCATGATACCTAGAGAAGGTAGCTATGATTGCTTTTATATCAACTCGCACGGACACACCATCGATACACAGGATTATTATGAGTTCATTATGTCAAAGAAACGATCGCGTAAGATCAAACTTTCAGAGCCTGTAGATGTTGTGTTTATGAAAGCTTTGGTTGCCCATATTAACAATAAGAGCGACATTAAAGTCAATTACGATGGTACATCCAAATACACATATAGAGGCGCAAACCTCCAAGCAGGAGATAACCACGGCGTTTGTTTTATTTATCCTTTAATTATTTGGTATAATTTTGGAAAGTTCTATACAAAAAGTCAGGTACTAGAAACAGAGTTTGGAAAGATTGACGTTCCAACAGGAAAAAGCCTTATGAAATCAGGTAAACTCAATCATTTTATCGAGTCGATGTTTTGGCAATTTTGTCCCAAACATTTTGAAATTCTGCATCATCAATATAATTTAAATGCTTCACAACAAAAGTTTTCCGAGTTTATGGAGAGAAGCATTGCACAAGATACATATCGTTTTATTAAAATGTTAATTGGTCCTTACATATCATATATTCAACAATCTGGATTTAAACAGAAAATTAAGTATTAGTATAAGTACTTATGTCTACCGATTTGCAATTATTACGAGATTCTATAAAAACAAATATTAGTGCTACAACAAATGTATATGATGTGGCTGGTCAGTGGTTACCACCTGGCAACTATTATTTTTTAATTAATTACACTGGCTTAGGGTGTGTAAAGGGAGAATTAAATTGCAGAGGCTTTAAAGCAGAATATACTTTTGCATCAAAGGACATTATTAAAATGATGGCTTGTGCGCAAGCCAGACTAGCAAGACGAGCTAATATTATAGACGATGACATGCCAGCTTATAATTCACCCATCACATCACCTACTGCTAATTATCCTTCAAATTTAGTTAGCCACGGTTATGGTAATATTCAGCCACCTCACACATCACCCACAATGAGGACACATCGCCGACGCTTGCCAAATATTAATACGCGCCCTACTTGTACAATTTGTTTGGATGTTTTAGGTGATAATCCTAAAACTCTAACATGTCAGCATAAATTTCACGAAGCTTGTATAACTAGATGGTGTGCTACTAGACAAACTTGTCCTATTTGCAGACGGCGAATTTCGATAGGATTAGGGACAAATAGACGACCTTCGAGATATGCAGTTATTAATAGGCAGGCGACAACATATACAAGGCAAACTATAGAAAGAAATTCTAATAGACGACCAAGACCACGCGCGATGCCGCGTCGTAGATACAGAAACCAACAGTCTTTACCAAGTTTAATCTCTTAAAATTTTATCATTGACCATAATAAATGACCAATAATAAAAAAAGTAAAAAAAAGAAAGTCAAAAAAGAAATTATTTACAGAACCAAAGAAGAGAGACAAAAAGAAGTTAAAACTATCCTTGAACAATTGAGTGGATTCGATTTAGACAGTAAATACGAACCCATTAAACAATTATATGGATTATTCAAAATCTATATAGCCGAAGGAAAGAGAACTCTTGTAAATATACCATTTCCAGAAATAAAAAGGAGAATAAAAGGTCTTCTAGCAACATCTGTAAATGAAAAAGTATGGTTGAAATTAGAAAAAGAATAATTATTTTTTATAATACCTGTTACCACTAGAAGTTCCTAAAAATATATTGCCAGAATTAGATGTCTTATGATGAGGGATTTCGTTTTTGGTACACCAAGTTATGCATTTTTGGATATTTTTTGTAGTTAATTGCTTCAATTTCTCTCCTTTCCGTTCTTTATTCTCAATAAATCTCAATGTTGTAAGAATATTCTCCATCTGTTGTTGACCCAATATTGCATTTATATTTACCAACTGGGAAATAAATCGTTGATTTATAGGTATGTCTAAAATAGTAGATATGGACACATTTTTAAGATTCATATTATTTAATACGCTGATAATACTATGTAATTTTTGTGCTATAATGGATGTATTGTGGTATTTGAAACCCATACAAACAATGTATTTCTCCGAGTTAGCATATCTACTTGTTTGAGGTTTTATAATGTGGACATTTTTATAAAATGCAGCTAAAATATATAGGATATCAATAGACGGTTTCATAAATGTATCAAAAACTTTTAATATAAATGTCCCACCATATCTTTGTAAACCAATGGCATAAGCTACTTGTGATAATATTAGACGAAATGCCAATTCTTCTTGTTTATTAAAATCAATCGAAAAGTCAAATCCCCCATCACCTGTTACTATATCCATGGAATTACCATAATTCTCAATACAATAATTAAAATTTTCGGGATTATATAAATTACCTGTACCATCTGCACCAGACTCAATAATAACGTTCGGATATTTATCCAAGAAGTTTTCGCTTTTCTTCCATCCGGGCACATTTGTATTATCTCTGTCGATTAATGTCATTCCATAATATGTATCATCATTGTTCAATCGCATCAATTGAATCGCTTCAATGAAACCACCAGGACCTTCTGCCAAATGAAATGATCTGATAGACCTATTGTAGGATGCAAATATATCAAAAATATTTGCCATTTCTATAAATTTGAAAAATGCGCGTGACAATGGCTTCAATTTACTAATAGGATATTTACTATTGGGATAGCAGGTATGTATATATTCATATGGATTCGTATATTTCTTGATGTTATCCCAGTCTTCGCTATGTTTATCAATTTGTCCTTTTATTTGATTAAGATATTTCGCAAGTGTTTTATTTATCCACTCTTTGTTATTATCATTGAATTTTATTTTAAAATTTGATGAATTTATGATACCCGTTATCAAGGGCAATGTGTAATACGTCATGTTATTGATATAAATCCGAATGTATTTATATCAATTTCATGTTAAGACATATTTATTCGTCATCTGTCGTAGGCGTTTTAATCTTAATTTTGTAACGTTTGGTTTTAATCTTTGGTTTTGCTGTGACAACTTTTGCTTTTTTTAATTTTAATTTTCCCAACTTCTTAACACGAGGCTTATCTTCATTTACTTTTTTAACAACTTCACCCAATTCTTTATTTGTTTCAGCAGTTGTCTTTTGTTGTTCTTTATTTAAATTTAATTGAATTTTTTCAACTGCTGCAGCATCTACATCTCGTATTTTCTTAAATATAAAGAATTTATTTAGAAATGATACTTTCTTTTCATCAGATGTCATGTTTAGTGCTGTCCCAATATCAGCTTTACGCAATTGTTTACTTTTAATTCGATGTTGCATCTCTTTAAATAGTATATTAAAGTTACCAATGGATGTAGGGATACCCAACTCTTGGCACTCTGGTACGGTTAGTAATGCAAACCCATATTGTTCGAGAATGCGAATCAGATAGTCATAATTTACTAAATATTCTGGAAATATTTTATTAATAGATTCTTGATACACATCTACTTGATAACCCAAACACGATTCATTGTTATCAAAAGTGTCACTGTCATATTGTTTTGTAATCTCCCACATTTTTCTCTCTTTTACCATAATTTTAATACTTTCACCAGGTTCTTTATCCTCTAATGCACGAAATACCTTGGTTCCATCATAACTAGTTCCTATAAAATAACCGCCTACTTTGCAACATTCGCTCACATTTCGCAAGAACCCATTCAAAACAGTTTTGTTCTGAAAGAAGTAATGAATAGAGAATTGATTTGATACAATATGAAATCCATCTTTTCCTTTGCCATATTGTTTATATACACCACTTCCTAATAATGCTTCGTCTTTTGGACCTTCCCCAAATATGGCTTTCGTGATTTGTTTACCTTTATCTGTAAAACAAGCAGGACAATCACCATCTTCATTTCTACCTCGAATATTTAAACCACTATTCGCTGAAACAAATAATGCCAATGGCATATTTTTCCATTTTTTCCTGTAATTTAAGAATCTAGCACAAGCGCCATTTATTCTATTTTGAATATTATCCTTTGAAATATCTAATCCAAAGATGAATGATAATTTTGCCGCAATCCATTTTGGAAAATCGCCTCCTTTTCCAACAGTCATATCAATTAGTGTATCACCTCTATTGGCAACACTTAATATTAATATTCGTTTTACAAATAAGTTATGAAAATCTCTCATTGCTCGAGTAATAGTACTATCACTTTTTCTATTATAATATACATCATCTTCTGACAATTGCGACGGTATATTAATACCAGATCTAATCATCGCTTTTGTTACTGGATTATGAATAGAACGCCATACACTATTTGCAACATGGTAAGCATTACCAAAGTTATTTTTACCAGCTCTATATTCCGCTGTTTTCTTTTTTCTTACCCGAATAGGAATCCATTGGTAACCTTTTTCTTTATTTTTGTCATATTTGAATTCTACAATAGTGCCATCCTCAAATGATTCCGTTCCCTCTTCAATTAACATATAATTAACCCCATTTGTTTCTTCTAAGATAATATTACACAAATAACCAGGATAATTTGGCGTCGGATCAGTAGGATAAAATGGAACTGGTTTATATCTATCTCTATCATCACGCGCATATTTAGTAGGTAAATGCCCTTGAATTATATCTTCACATGGATTTAAATATCCATGTGTTCGTTCACTAAAACCAACGCGCAATATCAAAGTTTTATACTGTGTTAATTGTACGTTATCAATCATATTTGTACCATCTTCAAATATATTACCGATAAAATCTTCCCCTGACTCGGTTTTTTTTGTGGTAACGAGGAAATCTATTGTATTGAACTCCGGTGGTTTCCATTTAAACGATTTGGTCCAAGTCATTTTTGTAGGAGGTAAGTTTTCACCAATTTTGTCGCTTCCAACACCAGTATTAGCGGGTGTAAATATTAAACCATCCGTTTCATATTCAAATAAACCATCGGCTTCATTACTGAGAATTATATTGCAATTTTTAAATATGTTATCAGAATGAGATATATAAAATGTTTTTTCTTTAATAGTTAAAGGTAATTTTTTTCCTAGCAATGGTTGAAAGTTTGCTTTCGTGACTATATCGTGCAAATCAACAATGCGAGTTTTTTTGAATATTTCCTCTGACCCACCATTGGCCAATGGCTGGTTTCTTATATCACCACGTCCCAAATAATATGCATCAAATGCTAAATAATAATTGATAAAAGCACCATATTTGTCGTGCAGAACATGTTCACCATCAATTAAACTTTCGTGATAATCTTGGTTACCGGCAATTACACCTGTAAATTGTACATTCATATTGACATCTATAAAATATACTTTGCCATCCTTATTAATATACAATAACTTTCTAATACCATCTGCTTTTTCTGTGACCGTATAAGGATTCCTTATATTGGCTACATCTGATTCCTCATTTATAGGTGTAATATTAGGTATTTCTAATGAAATGGACGAAAATCCCACAAAATCTCTACTATTTAATCGTCTATCAGGTGGTTTACCTTGGTATAGCATTCCCATGTAATTATGCAATACTGATTGTTCTTCCTTAGCAGAAATGGGAAAATTTGAATTTTGCAAACCCGATAATACAGCTTTAATTGTCCTCTTAAATAATTTCAATACATGGGTTGGGTTGTGAAATTCGGGGTCTGTACGACTGGTGCCAAATGAAATTGGAAAATTAGACTTCATCAGTTCTATCTCTATTTCATATGATTCAGGGTTATTAAATACATTAGAAGTTTCAATACGGTATTCAGGAATTAGTCGGCGTCTGATTTGCTTCGAAGAACGAACAATACTGCAATCTATTTTTAAAGGATAATCGTCTTGTATAAATGTGAAGCGCTTGATTAATCGAAATATTTTTTTAGTTTCATTCCATTCATTGATCATTTTTTCAATAACCCTTGAATGTCTATTGCGTTTACTTTCTGTTTTATAATTAATGCGAAACCCAAAATCTTCGAAATCAATTGCTTGCAGAGGAGCATCATCCATCATTTTTCTATTTTTTTGAACAAATACAACATCTCTAACTATTTGACTAGTTGCATCTAAATCAATAGTATTTTTTTTACAATATTCTTGGATATTAGCCAAACCACTAAGTTCAGTACGTATGTTAGAAATCTTAGTATATCCTGAATTTGGGTCATCATATTCAGATTGAATTGTTAAGCGATAGGTACCTGACATATTTTCCAATGTGAAACCCAATGATTTTAATTTTGCTATAACAGAATCAAATTGAATTTGCGTTATTGGTTTTCCCGTCCCGAATCTAGCTTCCAATTCATCGATTGTATTACCACGAGATGTGCTTGGTTGAAGGTATACGCCTAGGTATTTTATTAAATTTTCATTTGGAGTTCCTTCCTTCTTAGACATTAATATATACTAAACAACAGATAATTTTATATGTTTTTTCAATTTTTATAAAGTTTCTCGAATCATTTGATATAATAAACTCTTTTTTTTTGGCATTTTTTTATCATTATTTATATCTATATGCAATTTATGGCAAATTTCCTGTAAATCCTTAGCTTTATAGCTTGAAATTCCACGAAGTGGTTTCTGTAAATTATCTATTTGCCATAATTGTTCTCTGCTTTTTATATATTTCTGATATATTTCATCCTTGTTGCCCAAAAAAATACTATAACCATTGGCAGTCTTTTCTATTATATTCAGATTTGTTGCAATGTCTTCATTGTTTAACAAAGTATACATTTTTTTACCATCTATGTAAACTACATTAAAATTACTTATTGCGCAAATGCACATAAAAGCGGACATAGATATGGTTTTATGATTCACCAACTCGTCTTCTATTGCATTTCGTTTCCACTTATTTTTTTTAAGTAGTTCTTTATTTTCTCTTACAGAATATACCAGTTGAATTTTCATTTCCAATGAATCTTTAAATCCATCACCGTGTACTATTTCATAAGCACTAATTCCATTGCAAATAATATAATAACACCAAAATAAAGTATCGGTAAACTTAGGCAATAAAAATTGAGTATTCTTAGTAATTACTTTTTTAATTTCTTTCTTAGATTTATTGGATACTTGCTCAATACTTTTTATTGTATGTTGCAATATTTTTTCAATATTTCGTTCATTTAAAACGAAATCTTGTATAATTGAAATATCAATGGTTTGCTTAATGGTATCTCGTTTCATATAATTTAACCAAAGGAATTCTCTTTATTATCTTTATAAAATTCTTTTTGATATTTAGCTTTGATATCCTCTACAGACTCCAACTGCTTTTGTTGCAAATCAACATATTTAATGAAATTCCTAATATGTTTTAAGGTGTCGCTGTTCAGTAATGTCATATTAATAAAAACACCATTATTATTTTCGGTATATTCTATTTGATTTTGTTTTAAAATTTTGAAAATATGAACTTGATGAATAGAATCCATATTTTCGATATGGTCTCGAAGTCGTTTTAATTCATTAATATCAGTCATATATCTTAATATACAAATTATGTATTTAAATCTCATTTTGCACCAATTATAATTTTTGGTTTTGGTAGACGATTAATCTTAATTTTTTTCTTTGCAACTAATTCTCCAATGATAGATATATACTCATCATTTAACTCGTATCTAATCCCTATTACCCTAACATTTACATCGTCCCCTTCTGTTAACAAGGCGAATTCTTTACTTTTATAATGATGATCGCGAGCAATGAATACTACAACCGGTGATTTTGTTTCATTTATTTCTGCCCGAATACCCGCCTTAGTTACATTTTTAACTAAAGCTCGGAATCGCATTCCCTCTACTGGTCTACAAACCAGACATTCAAATAAAATATTAAATATTACATTATTCCCAATAATAACCCCAGCAGAATAACTAACAATTTTTATTGAATTTGGTCTAATATATCCTTCATCAATACATTTGCCTTCGATTTGCAAACGAAGAAATTCTTCAATATTTTCCTTGATATTTTCTCCTATCGAGGTAAAAGGAAGGTGGATTTTTCGCGTGATTACATTTTTCATATATATACCAACACCTTTCTTACTTTTATGTTTTGCTTTTTTCGAACTAGGAGCTTGGGACATTGAAGACATATATATATATATATAATACATTATCTTTTAATATTTTTTCAATTTATTTATTTTTTCTTTCCTATTGTATCAATGCTATTAATGATTGTACCTATAGAAGAAAAGAACCATTTTTTTTCATTCTTTTCAATACTATCAAAATATCTAAATAATAACTCTTGTTCAATGCATAATTGAAAGGCATTAAGTCTTACCGTTTTTGAATTATTTAATTTAAATCCCGTATTTACTTTAATAAACGACCCGTCTTTATCCCTGGCATAAGGATGTTGTTTGATATGTTTACCTTTTTTATCATATATTTCTGTAATAGTTCTAGCACCTTTACCTGTTTTTGCCCCCATAACATATTTAACATCACTTCCATCAGGACTTAATAAATGATTAATATTATCAATTAATACTTTTTTATCCGCTCCCCTTTCACAGCTAGAACCCTTGGTAGGTCTATCTGCCGAACTTAAATATATACTTTTAACTTTAAAAATAAGATTAAATCTTTTAAGTTGAGCCATAAAACCTATTTTGTCATGCATATTATCAATATTTATAGTGAATTTATCCAATACTGCTTTCCCCAATCCCTCTTCAATAGCGAAAGAATCTACAACCCATTCGCCATCTTTTAAGGTTAATATTGAATATTTACTTTTTTTATTAAAGTCGGTAATAACCATACCTTCATATTTATCCGTATTAACTTTGAATTTATCAAAATATGATTCTACAAACGGGACCAAGGATTTATCAATACTAGTCATATTTCTTAATAATAGTGTTTTCTCCTCATAGGTTAATATATCTATAATATGATGCATTGCTAATGTTTGTAGAATGGTATAAAAATCCGTTGTTGATTCGCCGAATTTCCTAGCATTGTATGTCACTAAATTATTAATAGCCCACGCACAACCCATCGCCCAATTACTTCTATCAGAACTAGAAATTTCTTGTGGCACAAGAAGCAATTGATATGTATTTCTTAGTTTTATTATTATCTCACCTATATCTGAAGCCCCTTGTTCACTTAAATCTGATAAAATAAAAGTTAAATGATCACGTTTATAAGGCACCGGCGTTACTCTATCATATCGTGATAGATGTTTATCTGTCAATTCAACAGGTTGAAACATATAATAATTTCCAATATTAACTAGATTTCCCATACGACCCAATGTATCTGTGATAAATTCATTGTCATCATTTATTAAATAACTAAGCGCGGTATATATTTGATCTAATGGATAACTTTTCATCGCCGTTACTTCTTTTAATAGTTCTGTCTTTTGATAAACATATTTTTCTTTGAATAAATTTCTAATTCTCTGCAAAATTTTATCTAAGTTCATAATTATAAATGTCTCATTATATGTATTGCTATCAAGTTCGCTGTCATCTAATGATGGCATACATTTATATTCACAATCTCTAAAATCGCAAATTAAACTACCGTCCTTATCACCCAATGTATATTCAATTGTAGGTCCTGTAGAT
>ENA-OREN01005732-OREN01005732.1-marine-metagenome-genome-assembly--contig:-NODE-5732-length-10190-cov-6.363493_pt1 | contig 10190 bp, 10 predicted proteins | sample MGYA00248624_ERZ508555 | MGnify/ENA primary metagenome ERZ508555 (study PRJEB26222, sample SAMN06267773) | marine metagenome | isolation source: Saanich Inlet, British Columbia, Canada | place...
TATCTATTAATTCCTAACAATTTAGGCACAAAACTTAGTGAAACATTCTATGCAGTACCACATCTTGCCGATATATCTAGGGTAAATCCCTGCACGTCATTGAGATTATACCTAGAATCTAGACCCCCATCAAAAAACAAGGTTTTAAAAAAATCATTATGTTTAAGTTCATACTTTCATCAAAATAATTATGAAGTTTGGGGTTGGTCTTACAATATTGATCATTACAACAATACTTGGGATTTTACTACTAACTGAAACTTGTGGTTCTTGTGATAATGCAACAATTAGTTTTCAAAAAAATATAATGGTGGCTAATTTTGGTGGGTGGATATTGGGAATAGTATTAACAATTCATGGTTATCGAGAAAGGCGTAAAAATAAGAATGTTGAAACACAAATAAAATCAGATGAACTACAAGACCTAAAAAATAGAATTGAAGAATTAGAAAATGATGAATCAAAATTACCGTCAGATACAGATGAATTAACAAAAAAGATTTGTACTAATTGTGGTAATTCTGTCAAAACAAATTTTTGTAAAAATTGTGGTTCAAAAGTATTGGAGAAAGATAAAGAATGAAATCAGTAGTAATTATCGCAATAGCATTAGTTTTGTTAATTCCTCTTCCTGTTTTTGCTGAACCTGATTTCAGATATGCTTGGAAAGAAACTTGGGAAAAGCTAGGAGATCATGGCATCACCATGTTACAGCATGTAGTGATTGATTCAGATGATAATCTCTATATCACGGATTCAAATAGAATAGTGAAAGTAACAACTGATAATCAAAGAGAATGGACTGTTATTTCTGTTGGTGGGTTAACAGGAGAAATATATCTAAATCATAATGACGAGATTATAGTTCCTATATCTTCTAAAAATATAATGGAACTCAGAAAGTATTCTTCTTCTAGTGATTTGATAAAAACATGGAATCTAGTCCACTATGATACTGATCCTAAGGCAATTTTGAATTGGTATGTAGATAAAAATGAGACAATCTTTGTTTCTGAAAGGTTCTATGATAAAAAAAATGTATTACAAGATATTGGAACTTTGAAAAAATTTGATGCATCAGGAAATATTCTAAAGATGTGGGAAAATATGGGATTGCTTAGAGCAGTTGATGATGCAGGAAACCTGTACACTACTGGAAACGGAAAAATTGTAAAATATGATCCTAATGGAAATAAGATTGCAGAATATGGAGAGCAGAAGTATCGGGGAGGTGTTGGAACATTTTCCCACATTGCCCCCTCAATAATTATTGATTCTAATGGCATAATTTTTGCAACAGGTGGAGATTTTGGTCCTATCAACATAATTGATGAAGATGGAAATTTCAACGGAATTGGAGGATATGGTATTAGGGATGGACAATATGGGTCTCCGAGAGGAATAGCACTAGATTCAGAAAATAATGCTTATGTCACAGATTACAGTCGTGATAAGGTTTTAGTTTTTGAGAGAATATATTATCAAAAAACCATACAAAGTGAACTTAACCCCACTCTAGAACCTGAACCAGTGATAACTGCAGATGATCAGTACAAAATAATCTGTTCTGCACCAGATGGTTATTGCATGAGTAAAGTTGGCATGAATAATCCAGAGGCATATGGAATATGTCTTGAAACATGGGTTCCATTTTGTCAAACATATGAAATAAAACAAACACAATCAGAACCCCAAGAACCCCCACATGATGCTGACCTTGATGGCTTTACACCATCATCTGAGATAATTTGTGGAACTGGAACAATAGAGAAAAACGATCAATGTGTTCCAGATCATCCTAACACAGAACCATCGTCAAAAGGTGGAGGTTGTCTAATTGCAACAGCTACATATGGTTCAGAGCTAGCACCACAAGTTCAACAGTTAAGAGAATTAAGAGATAATTCTCTATCACAATCAGAATCAGGTACAAATTTTATGAGTACATTCAATGATGTGTACTATTCCTTTAGTCCAATTATTGCTGATTATGAGCGTGAAAATCCATTATTCAAGGAATTAGTTAAACTAACAATTACCCCTATGATTTCTAGTCTATCAATTTTGAATTACGTTGATATGGATTCAGAAAGTGAAGTGTTAGGATATGGAATTAGTTTGATTTTACTTAATGGAATGATGTATGTGGGTGTACCATTAGGGATAGTAATTGGAATAAGAAAGTCATTTTAGATTTTAGGATTCTCAAAAATATCTGCATTAATTATATTCCAAGTTTGCTCATCAGATACTAACTTCTTGGTTATGGCAATCATAGTGTTCTTACCTTTTTTCTTGGTGCATTTCTTACAGTTATAGATTCTAATTCGATAATCATTAGGTGCTTTGTTGTTTGATATGATGTAATCAAGAACTGATTTACATTCTGGACAGTAGGGCATTTTAGTAACTTAACCTCTTTTTTCTTTTGAATTTTGATTTGTAATTCTTGTTAAGTCGTTCAGTTGATGTTGGTTTGTGAATCTTTGTTTTAGTATTGTGTCCTAACTCTCTACTTTTATCATTGAGTTTTTCACCCAAGATAGTAATCCAATCAGTAGTTAATAATTTTCTAAGATTCATCTCAATCAACATATTTTCTATTTGTTCTTTTTTTTGTTTTAATGGTACAGTATGGTAATTCTGCAAACTCATTCCAACAAATTTTAAAGGCATCAATGATTGTTGGATCAAATCCTCTTTTGTTTAGAAAATTGAAAACTGATGCTTTTGATGAAAGATTACTTGGGTAATCATGGTATGAAGATGCAATTCGATAAGCCAATTTGATATTATCTGAACCTAGATTCTTTCTTGCCATGAGAAATGATGCGAACCTCAATTCAGTTAATTTCCTGTTACGAAAAAATTGGTAGTAAATAGATGATAGAGCATTAAACCCACAGCAACACCCATGAAGAATCTAAAGATACCAAACAAACTACAAAATCACCGATTTTGTGACTAAAAATATTAGAAATAAGCCTGAAATGGTTAGAGCATAATTCAAGTATTCATTTTCTTGTTTTCTATTCATTTCAAATAAACCCTTTATCACTTAGAAAAAAAGCAAAGCCTACGATACTTGCAAGACCTACAAGAAGAAGTGTAGTTGCTTTGATTAATACGGACATAGAAAATTAATTGAATTTCAAGTAGATATACCCAATACGCCTAAAAATTAATTATTTCACTAAGCGTATTTTTGCATCTTTTGAATTAAGATACATTTCTCTAAAACTATTTTTGAGTTCAACATCATCAATAATTTCTTCGGCATCTTTCATCTGTTTCATTATTGCAGGATAATGTTTATCCATTGCTTGAATCAATTTTTGAATGTTTTTACCATCTAAATAATTTGATACCACTTCACCGATTTCATCTATTGGTTGATTAAGTGACAAAGCATTGTTTAACCATGCTTTACGATTCATTTGATTTTCTTCTTTAGATTTACCTTTAGTAATTGGTCTTTTATAACTAGCAATTATCATATACAAAATTTGAATACCTAATCGTGATGCCATCTTCTTGACCAATATTTCTTCATTAGATAACTTTGATTTATTCAATCCATCTTTAATTTCCCAAAAACCATAATGTTTAAACAAATTTGCTGTTGATTCAGTTCTTAATAGATAACCATCTAATTGTGCATCAAAAGTAGATTGTGATAAACTTGAGTATCTAGGATATTTATGCTGTTGATTTTTTTCATGTTTTACTACAACATTCTTTTTCATCATTCTTAGTAAAGCGTGTGAAAGACCTGTACGGTCTTTTTTATGATTTGGGTATGCACAACCAACATCTTCAAGATATGAATTAATTTCACCAAATGTTTTCGGTACACCTTTTCCTTTTAGAAAATTCTCAATTATATCTTCACGATTAATATCTGATGACGCATTATATGATGAACCCTTTTCAAGTGATGGGTTTTTCTTTGCAAGACGTATTCTGTTGATTTTTGCTAGTTTACTCATCTACTAGTAGATTATCAATCTACTATTAATAAGACTTGTCATATCAATATGATATGTCATGTGTCAAAGTTACAATAACATTATCTGAAAAAACATTAGATAGAGTTGATCATGTTCGAGGTTTGATACCTAGAAGTGCGTATATTCAAGATGTTATAGCCAAAAATTTGAAAAAAGGTGGTTCTTAGGAATGAATTACCATAATTTTTCTTCTAATAAATTTAAAAAAAATAGTTCAGGATTTACAAGAATCCTAAACCAATCGCCAACACAACCAATCTATCAAAAAAGGTGTATCTTGTAATGTCTAATCGTATTCTAGTAGATATACCCAATATGCCTAAAAGTGCATGGCATAACAATTCACCACTTGATTTACTATGTCTATTATGTGAATGTTCCAAGATTTATCGTAATCCAAAAAGCCTACATCACCATATCCATCAAAAACATAGTGAGTTTGATAACCCAAAAATCACAAAAAAACAGGCACTAAAACTACTAAATTCTATCTCAATAGCCCAATCGGCAGGAATGTTTTTGAAATGAAATCATTCTATATTCCATTCATAAATGAAATCAAATCAGAATGTGCAGAAAGGCAAGTTTGGTTATATCGAATTTATAGGGAATTTAACAAGGTTGTAGATTACTTTGTGAAATGGTCAGATAATTTATTTTGTATTATTTGTAAAAGAGAACACACTACACAAAATGCTTTAAGAAATTGTTTGTGGTATCATAAAGCACTTACTGCAAATCATTTCATTGATCATGAATTAGTTGAGGCAAGTAACTAATGAGTTTGCACGTTAATACTAATGCCTGTGATGCTTGTTTTCGTATAATTGAAACTAAACGACATGAAGTTTCAATTCCTAACGTATTTGGATTTGAACTAGATATGGTTTATGATTTGTGTAATGGTTGTTCTAGTTTCTTTGATTGGTGTGTTGATGAATATATTGAATTAAATAAAAAACTATCAAAAAAACTCACAGAAAGACAATTCCATCTAACACAGAAAACACAGAAAGGTATGAGATAAGATGGATTCTAAAAGATATTTTTCAAAGTTGTACTGTATCACTTGCACTAAAGATATGGAAGAAAATAAACAAGGTTCTTTCAAGTGTCCACATTGTTTAATCGAAATAGGGGTGCTTAGATAATGGCTACAATAGAAAAGAGAACATATACAGATTCAGGATTATGTGATTTAATCAAAGACTTTCTAAGTCATTTCAAAGATGTTGATGGTAATTACAAGTATGTTAATGCAATAGACCAAGCAATACAATACACAATACCAACTGTTATCATTAGTCCAAAAGACTTCTTAGAATCAGAATTAGAATCAGGTGTTGAAATTAATGATTCAATGTATTCAAATTGTAAAAGATTTCTTACTGCATTAAATCGGGCAGTTGAAGAAATATTCCAAATAAAAGCAGGTAAGAAAATTCCTATTGATGTTCAGATAGATAGTGTAAATGATGAATCATCAGTAATTCAAGCATTAAGCAAAAAGCAGATTGGTAAACTTACTACTGTAAAAGGAATGATTGTTTACAAATCAGATATTTTCAACAAGTGTAAGAAAGCAGTTTACAAATGTGATGATTTTCACCCTACTATCATTGAATTTTGTATAGGTGATTCAGAAAACAAATTGCCTTTAATTTGTGATAATGCTAATTGTAAAAATAGAAATTTTGTCATTGATGCTGAATCATCAGAATGGGAAACATATCGTAACATTGCAATCAAATCAGATGAAGATTTTTCATTCTCTAATGATGAATTAACCATATCATTATCAGGTCAATTAACAGAAGCAGTTGAAGCAGGTGATAGAATATTTGTCACAGGTGTTGTTTATGTCAAAAATAAACCAAAGTCTAACATTTTCAAAAATGAAGTTCATTGTTTGTATATCAGAAAGTTAGATGATATTGATTTGAATATCACATCAGATGATGAAGAAGTTTTTAGAAATATGATTTGTGAAACTGATTTCTATCAAAAAATGATTAACTCTATTGCACCACAAATTTTAGGGTATGAAGAAATCAAAGAATCATTATTACTTCAATTAATTCGTTCACCTACACGATTAAAACCAGATAACACAACAAGTCGAGGTTGGTTTAACATTGGCTTATGGGGTGATGCAGGTGTTGCAAAAACTGCAATGGCAGAACATATCAACGCTAACTATCCTAAAACACAAATCATTTCATCAAGGGGTGCAACTGATGTAGGTCTAACACTAGGGATTGACAAAGATTCATCAGGTAATAGTGTACTAAGGGCAGGTGCTTTTGTTTTGAATCGAGGTCATGGGATTGTCATATTAGATGAATTTCCTAGATTAAATCCCGAAGTAGTTGATGGGATAATGACTACAATAGAGAGTGGTTTTGCATCTATTGCAAAAGCAGGTTTTCAAGCAAATCAACGTGCTGATTCAAGTTTACTTGCAACAGGTAATGCTTATGGTGAAGATTGGAATGATGGCATGAACCTTAAAGATAATCTCAATGTATCAACACCATTACTATCAAGATTTGATTATCATTGGATTATCAAAGATGTTTCAACTAAACAAAGGGATTCAGATATTGCAGATGCAATCATGTTTGGTGTAGAACATGATGAATCATTCAAGCCTTATTCATCTAGTCTATTGGTAAAATACTTCAAATTTGTAAGGCAATTTGAACCTGAATTAACTGATGAAGTGGCACAATATCTCAAATCATCTTATGTTCAATTAAGGTCACATGATAAAGCAAAAGAGAATGGTATCTCACCTAGACACCTTAACACCTTGATCAGAACAACGTTAGCAATTAGTAGATTATATCAAAGAAAGTATGCAGTAGTTGAAGATGCTGAAAATGCAATAACATTGATGAAAAAGAATCTTGATCAAAGAGGAATATCCGTATCAGAAGCAAATACTTACACAATTAGACAGTTCAATCGTTGTATCGATATTATCAAAGAAGCATCATCAATGGGTATAGCACTGGATGATGTGTTTGATAAATTACAAACATCGGGTTCTAAAGAACAAATTGATCAATGCGTTTTAGATTTAGGAAAAGAAAAAGAATTACGTCACAATAAGAAATGGCGTAACGTTGTATCAAAGTTAAGACGTTCAATGGTAATCAACATCATTTCAGAAAAACCAATGATATTATCATTCAAACATGAAAAGAGATTCTAATAATGAGTTTTATTTTATATAATTTAAATCGGGCAAAAGAACCCCTATTTTTCTCAAAGTTAGAGTATGGTAAAAGTCGGGCATATAGGGCACATGAGTCACATAGACTCTATGTGACCTATGTGACCTATGTGACCAAGAAATCATATACTCTGTTTCAAAACTCATGCCTAACACTTTCAAAATCAATGAAAAATAATTCGTGCCTATGTGACCGACAGATTACAAACTTAGAAAAAAATGATGAATTAATGTCCGATTTGAATAGGTGTTTGAAATAAAGTCAATTAGTAATTGTCTTTGTGGTTGTCACTATCAATGTGTAGGCTATTGTGAAAAGTGTAAATCGTTTCACAAATACGAATGGGATTCAAAAGAGATTGCACAAGATAACAAACAACAACATGACTTCAAACGTTTTCGTAAACCTCGAAGAAGAATGTAGTTTGTATCACTCAACACATCAAACTCTCTTACACACGCGACTCGCTGTGTGAAATTGGTACTAATCATAAATTAACATCAATTAGTAGGTAATTCCAAAATTCTAAACCTAATCATCAGTCACCCTATCATCACATCAACATATAGGAAAATGGGATGATTGGGTGATTTGGTGACAAGTTTTACGCCTAAACTCTGATAACATATCACCTGTTATTCAGGCATAATCATCATATTTTCTATTATTCAGGCATGGAATCATCATACCGTTTCTTCATTTTATTGTACATATTGCTGAAATATGTTCTACTTTTCCCTGCATACTGCATATCGGGTATGATGTTATCTACTTGCATCTGAACTAGGTCAGCACCTATTGATGTGAAATCTTTTTTCTCAACTTCAACACTATAACGCATACGTTTGAAAATATCTAACTTGACCTTTTTCATTTGTTGTACCATTGATTTAGTTTCTTTCTTTGTCTTTACTACATCATCAGGTCTTTTCTCTCTATCAACTATCCATGTTATTTTTGTATCACCTGTGAAACTTTCCAATTCTTGTTTGTGATGGAATTTTCCCATACCATTCTTGATCAAACGTATGTAGCCATTTTTAATGATGTAAGCATTATCACTTGGAAGTTCTTGTAATCTAGGGCGTCTTTGATCAATGTAATCAGTAACTTTTGGAAATCTTTTTTCAAATGATTTTAGTCTATCTAGTTTATCACATTGTCCTCTTGTGAATTTTCTCATAAAACCAAATCTATCTTGTTCAATTTTATCAAAAACCCATTGACTTTCTGCACCTGCAAGTCTTGGATGAGTTTGTTTAAAAATTGCAAAATTTTCTTGGCTACGAACGCCATCATAGATGTCCATAGGATTTTGAAATATCAAATACAAAAATGTCTTAAAATGTCTCATCTCCGGCACCTTATCGAAAAGGCTTTTCTTACTTTTTCCGGCACCCGATTCACCGTGAAGTTTTGAACTAGGTATTACAGAACGTGCTTCATCAATGAAAATCGCCATAAGGTGATGATTCTTTTGTTTCAAAGACCAATACTTGTATGGCTTACCCACTTCTTTTTCTGTTAGTTCATCAAAATGACCTGAACTGTTCATCAGTATTGGATGGTATGATGCAATCTCTGCTAATGTAACAAACTTATCTGAACCCTCAAAAAAGAGAGGTGACATTACCAATATCCTATGGTCATGCCTTGCTTGCACTACACCATCAGTCCATTCACTTCTAAATTTTTCAATTCTTAATTCAGTTGATGGAACTGTGAAATGTTTGATTTTCAATAATGGTACAGGTCTAAGATATGTGGGTTTTTTTAATTTCCCATCTAATAGTAATTGTTTATCTTGTGTAGTAATTTCAGATAGATGTTCTTTGTATTCATCCAAATCTTTCCAAAATACACCATTGAAAGAATCAACTGTATCTTCATTAAATTGAATATAATCTGGAATCATTAAGAGAATAGGTATGGCTTGACTGCACCTGCAATGAAGTAATTTTCCATTTAGGAAATCAGCACCATCTTGTGTCATTCTAATTCCATCATCTCTTTTTTTGATGAACCCTGCACGTTCTGCTTCTTTGATGTAGCGTTCTTCTTCATTAGGTCGTAATCTACAAGGTGTGATATGTTTTGTATGTGGAAATTTATTTCTCATCAACTGTCTTATTTTATCAAAATGAAATCCACAATTTTTGTTGATCATAGGATATAGGTTCTCTAGTGATCTGGCACTGAAAATATGAAGCACAGTGAAATGTCTATCATAGTAAGACTGCATGATCTGGTCAGATATTCCACCCTTACCACCACCACGCATTGCAGAAATTGAAACAATAACAGGGTGTTTGTATTCCATCCAATCACCTTTGTTGTTTGTTTGTGGTTTTCTTTTTTTTGTGTTTGGTGAAAACGTTTGGCTTGTTGAATTATTCATAATTAACAACACTTTCCTTTTAATTTCATTACATCAATCATCTTATCCTAAATCATTGGTAGATGATTTGTTTCATAATTTTTCTTACAATCTTGACAAATGAAATGGGCTTCTTCGCAGTTGTCGCAATAATCTAGTTTTCCAAAGAATTTTCTTTCTTCTTGACAAACCCAACAAATGTGAGGGTGGTCAAATTTTGTTTTGATTGGTAAACGATTCATAGAATGATTATACTGAATCTGATAGATATACCCAATATGCCTGAAATTCAGTAATCAGGATTATTGTGTAAATCCAAATTCATCTAATTTAGTTTGTCGAATATGTTTTTGCATATAGATAGACGGTTTGTTTGTTATCATTATAGAACATAAAATAATTTGATCCCGTACACAAAAATCACATTTTTAGCAATCAGATTATTGCTAATTCTACATTACAACTAAAATTTACGCCCAAAATTGACAATAATGGAAAGGATTTGACAATCTTTATTTTTATAAATGGAAAAACAAGTAAAGTAATTGTGAGTGTTTTAGAATT
>ENA-OREN01005735-OREN01005735.1-marine-metagenome-genome-assembly--contig:-NODE-5735-length-10188-cov-7.883889_pt1 | contig 10188 bp, 11 predicted proteins | sample MGYA00248624_ERZ508555 | MGnify/ENA primary metagenome ERZ508555 (study PRJEB26222, sample SAMN06267773) | marine metagenome | isolation source: Saanich Inlet, British Columbia, Canada | place...
TTACTATCATCAACACGCTTAAAATCTTTAAAATTACTATTGCTTATCATTTATTACCTCTATTATTTTGTCGAAAAGAACAATAGAATAGATGATAGGCACTTTTTTGAGTTTTTATTTTTACTTTTTTTAAAAGCAAAAATTCAAACAAGTGCCTTTGCTGAATTTACAGAAAGTTTTTTACAGTACCACAGTAGTTATCAGAAAATTTCACTATAAGCGCAAAATGTCCAGATATATTATTAACCCATTTAAATAGTTTTCAAAATTTATATTGCTATTATGTGAAAATTTAATCAACTATGAAAGCACTAGTTTTATATTATAGTTAACTGCAAAATAACCACAATTGAATGTCGGACTCTGCACTCGCTGTTCAGCTAAATTTATTTTAAATATTTGCCTTCACTTTCTTATATGGAATTCTAAAATTCAAGTAAAACTATTTTAAAAGGGATATAAAAAGCTCTTCATCACTATTAATATTACCTTTGAAATTTGATTTAATATATTTTTGATCTAAAACTTCACGCATAATCTTTAAAAGCTTATCACTATCATTATTAATAAAATAATCAACATATTTTGGTTCTATACTTACTTTACTCCTTATTTTCAACTCTTCAGGGGAGTATCTAGCGTACTCAATTGGGTCTGGAGTAAAATTTGAAAATTCAATAGTTTTTACACCGTATGCATGCGCATCAGCAAGAGTATTGCTAAAGCCGTTAGCTATAAACACTCTCGCCTTCGAAGCTAAAAGTGATGGATGCAAATATGTTATATGAAACAAATCAAGTGATACTATGGCTTTCTTTAAGTTATTTATATTTGTATAGGCATGTGGCTTTATTAAAACAGGAATAGACTTATTTGCAAGATTCAACACCTTGATAGTTGAGAGGAATAAATTATAAGTGAAATCTCTATCAATACCTCCTAGAATAAATACGATAAACCCATTGCTTATATCTATATTACCATGGTACTTATTAAAATAATAATCTGACTTTGAGTCAATGTATTCAACCCAACTCTCCCTTGTTCTAGTTTCTCCAATTTTATATATTTTTTTATCATCAGCATATTTAAAGCGAGTATTCTCTATATTTTCTGAGCATATTATTACGTTCTGGCCATAAAGAATTGGATATGGATTATTTCTACGCTTCTGAACAATTTTAGGGTAATTAAAATTAAACGCAGTACCCTGCATTCGGTAGATATTTTTACCGAACAATAATGAAAAAATTTTTAAAGGCCATGCATCTAAATGCCCAAAATGGATGATTTTATCGCCTTTTAAAATTCCGATTGTTATATTAACCAGTGACACTAATGCGTTTATATATCTAAACACTCTGACTTTACTACCTTTTGTAATAAAGCGCATACACCCAACATAGTTAATTACATCCTTTAAAACAATATTTTTCTGTATTGCATCATTGGCCAGTTTATCAGAAACAATAATTTCAGAACGAACATTGTGCTTGACCTTCATTTCAAGCAATATAGGTAAAACAGTATCTAATGATATTAATTTATTTTTTACAAAAACAATTATTTTTATAGGCATAATTACTTAGTAGCCTTTATTGTATATAATGCAATCCTCAGTACATACGCTTGGAGGATTTTTATTTACAATACTTTTTCTAGTTTTTTGATACTGATATTCATTCCAAATACTTTCAACAGTCGATCCATCATCTAGCAAACTCCCTAAATCATTATCACCATTGTAGTCTTGAGCGCAGCAAAACAAAATCTTTCCATTTGCCGCAACAACCATTTTTGCCCTAGCGCTATTACAAGTTGAAATAGCATCTAAATGGTCAGACTTATTTAAATATTTTTCTCGCTGGTATTTCTTATCACTACTCTCTTGCACAACCTCACCGAACCGTATATATGGTTTTTTTAATATCCCCCTAAGCCCTAAATTACTGCAAAAATCCTTAAAGGCCTTTACCTCATGGTAATTATGTTTAAATACTATGAATTGAGGCAGTATTGTTACTCGATTTCCATAAATTTTATTAAATTCCGATAAATATTTAATGTTTTCCATAACCTTGTCAACATCTCCACCAATTCGATATTGGTCATAAACCTCTTTAGTTAAACCGTCAATAGATATTATCAATGTGCCAACTCCAGAAAGTATTAACTTTTCGCATTTTTCTTTATCCAATAAATTCCCATGTGTACTTATATGAACATGAGCATATTCTGAGGCAATTTCTATCATCTTAAATATATTCTTATTCATAAGTGGTTCTCCCCAATTATGTAAATAAACCATTTTTGCATATGGTTTAATTTTATCTGAAATAATTTTAAACTCCTTTAGCCTCATCACTTTTTTAGTTCTATTATCAATCTTATCCGTCCCAATTACACATTCCGGACATGCTAAATTACAAGCTAGTACCGTTTCAACCTGAAAAACAGTAGGTAAACCCTCTTTTGTTGGTTCTTGATTTTCCACATAAGGTTTTATTGCTTTATGTGTATTTAATTCAATTTGTTGCTTTGACATAACTCTCTTTTATAATAAGTTTATGGTCTTATCATTCCTTTAGGCTGTCCACTTACTTCGGTGTTTAAATAATTCTGAAAATCAACAAAAAACTGCTCATCTTTCTTGGTAAGAATGTTTTTATTCTTCCACATATCACTTTCATGCCAAGACCCGGCAAAATGTAGAAAATGACTATCTAATAAAGAAGCTTTTATACAATTTTTTACCATCTCCCGCTCGCTTTCTTTGTATAAGAAATTATATTTTATAGCTTGCTCAAAAACCCAAATCGTCTGAAATTTATATGATAAAAATTTAACATTTCCATTCAACACATAATAATTAAAATGCGCTTGATCCCCATCATTTGTCATTGTTTTTACATTTTTATCTACTGAAAAAAATATCTGCTCAAAAAAATCTAAATACTTATCAACGTTGTATACAAATACACCTGAACACACTTCGTCTGCTATTTTTGGAACGTTAAGGCCGTTATTTTTATATAGATCATCTATACTACTAAACAAAACAGAATCTAAAGGGTATTTTTCATCATAATACCTGTTACGATGAAAAGCAATACTTTTTAAGGCGGTATTGCGTGAATATGGAAGTCCATTTCTCAAAGAAATTACACTAATACTATCGTTATTATGAAAATCAAATATATTTGGAGCTAAAGGACTGATTATAATATCAGTATCAAGATGGCATATATTTTCAACTAATGGTTCTAACTCCTTTAACACCCTTGCTACAATAAATTTTTGCCAATTTGCTTTTTTAAAAAATTTATCATTACTATCAATTAAATTATTTGTTACTACCGCCAATCCTAAATTAAATTTAATGCAATAATTCAGCCAGGATGGCATTGTATATTGCTTAAAATTAGAAAAATATGGCTCACCAATTGCTGTAGTAACTATATAGTTATTACAATTAATAGGTTTATTTAAAATAGTTATCTTATTAGACACTCCATCCTCCATCAACAACTATATTTTGCCCTGTAACATATGCTGACATATCACTAATTAGATAAGCAATAACCCCTTTAAAATCTTCTTCAGTTGCCATTCTTGCTAATGGTGTTCTTCGTTCATAACGCTTCACAAACTTCTCAGGTTGTTTTCTCCATATACCTCCTGGCGAAATTGAATTCACACGTATATCCGGTGCAACAGTTGTGGAAAGCCAGCGCGTCAACTGTATTAAACCACCTTTAGATGCTGAATATCCAGCTGGATTCCCCATACTTGTGCCCTCATATAATGAATAATCTGGCGCACTAATTCCATAAATTGATGCTATATTTACAATGGAGCCATTTCCATCTTGCCTTAACTTTGAAGCCAGTCCTTGTGAAAGATCAAAAACAGCTGTTAAATTCACTTCTAAAGCCCTCCTCCAAGTATCAACACTCTGCTCTTCGAAAGGAACTGTCCATCCCTGTAAATCTTCTTCTCCGACAAAGGCGCCATTATTTATTAATACATTTACTTTCAACTCCTGTTGTTTTATTTTTTCAATAAGCTGCTTACGTTCATTTTTATTTTCAAGATCACAATCAAAACATTTAACTACGCTTGTATATTTATTTAAATTATCTAATAACTTAATGTAATTAGAACCTGGTCGATCGACCAAAATTAAATCACCTCCTAGTTCTGCCACTGTTTCTGCCATATACCGACCAAGCCCGCCAGTCGCGCCTGTAAGCAAAACAGTTCTTCCATCCATACTCATTAATTGTTTAATTGTTTTCATTAGTTTGTACGCCTTTAAGAATTAATTCTGCAAGTTGAAAGTCGTAAATATCATCTATATCTACAGCTCTATATTTTGGAATTTCTACACTTGTAACACTTCCATCAAAAATAGAATTATTATTCATAATAAACTCTACTTTAGACACATACACTACTGTTGTAATATCAAAAACTTCAGGCGCATCTTGACGGCGATATATTGCATTTATAGGCTTATTAACTAATTCAACCAGGTCTGTGCTCAATGCTTTTACCATATTAAAATACGGATTTCGATTCGAAGGTGTAATTCCAATACATATGTCAGCACCAATAGCATCTTTTTTAAGGATGGCCAATTCAACGTCTTTTACACTTCTCAATGGACTTGTAGCTGGCAGACTAACAAAATTATTAAAATCTCCATATTCAGCCTTAACCCAACTAATAGCATGTTGCCATGCACTCCACTCTGGACTATCATCCTGCGCCAACTCAGAAGGTCTTTTGATAATAATAGCTCCACTCTCTAAAGCTACTTTAGCAATATCAGCATTATCAGTTGAAACAAATACTTTATCAATGTCTGAGGTTTGAAATGCAATTTCAATAGAATATTGAATAAGCGGCTTTCCTAATAACAGTTTAATATTTTTTCCTGGTAAGCCTTTAGAGCCTCCACGGGCAAATATAAAGGCGCATGTATTCATATCTCAACCCCCTGGATTGCCTGCTTTTTAATCTCTTTAATTAATTCAACTGTTGAAGTTGCTTGGTTTAAATTAATACAACTATTTTCATATTTCATGGTCAGGTTTACAAAGTCTTTTAATAAAGAAAGATACATTTTACTAGAATTCCAGTCTTTTAATAGGCGCCAATCTAGTAAATAAGCAGATCTAATCCAGTAGTAGATAACTTCAAAATTCTTAACCTGACAGCGGTTAAATACTTGTTGATTGTTTGTCTAATTAATCCTATTAAATGAGAGATTTGAGTTGCACTCAAATTCTCAGAAAACAACAAAATTATTTGTCTAAATTTAGCCTCTGAAATACGTGAACGAACTACATACTTGTTTTCATTGTCATGACAGTACTTTAACAGGTTTTTAGTCATGCTTAATTTATCTAGACCCAAGTTTTATTATTATGCATTGTTAAAGTGCTTATTTAGTATATATTGTATTTTTTTCATGTTGTTCAAGCTCTCATAAGCAGGAAGATTAATGCCACTCTTTGAGATCGCACTAGTCACCAGAGTATCTTTTTTGCAATATTGCTTATAAATATCCATATCACTTAAAGGATAAAAAAATGGTCTTGCATCTATACCTCTTTCCTGTAGTTTACTTAAATAATCTTCTCTATCTGTTTTTTCATAAATCAAGATGCTCACGAGCCATGTTATTCTTTGTCTATTTTCTATATCTTTTTGAAAAATAAAAGCATTGCTATTTAAAATATCTTTATAACTATTTTCATATTTTCTTCTATTTTCATGAATAATCTCAATTCTTTCAACCTGTGCCAATCCAATAGCTGCTTGTAAATTAGTCATGCGATAGTTATATCCAACTACATCATGCCAGTATCGTTTGTCTTTACTCATGCCATGATCTCTAAGAACTCTCATTTTCCTATCTAATTCAGTATTATTCGTGGTGCACATACCCCCTTCTCCAGTGGTAATGATCTTATTTCCATAAAAAGAAAAACAGCCAATATCACCAAAACTACCAACTTTTTTATCATTAAACATGGCACCATGTGCTTCGGCACAATCCTCAATAACCTTTAAATTGTACCTCTTTGCAATAGTCATAATTTTTTTCATATCACAAACTTGACCATAAATATGAACTGGAATAATAGCTTTTGTTTTATTAGTAATAGACTCTTCTATCTCTATTGGATCTATACACCAACTATCCTCCTCTATATCAACAATAATAGGAGTTGCATTTGCATGTAATACAGCATTAATAGTGGCTGCAAAAGTCAAATCTGGAATAATAACTTCATCGCCCTGCCCTATTCCTAAAGCGATTAAAGCAAGATGCAAAGCAACTGTACCGTTGGAAACGGCAACACCATACTTGCAATCACTATATTGAGAAAACCCCTCTTCAAATTTATTTAAATACTCGCCTTGACTTGATATCCATGTGCTAAAAAATGCATCTGATAAGTATTTAAACTCATTTCCATTAAGAGAAGGAGTTGCAATTGGAAAATGCATGGATTGCGTATATTCAAAATAATCCACTACCTTATGATCTTCATCTACTATGGGTATAACTCTAATTTTATGGCTTGTCATCTTGTATAAAACATCAAGACTATCTAGCACTTTTGCATATATATAATTCTTGCTTACGATAGTATCAACTCGTGAGATTAAATCAACACCATCAAGAATAGATCTCCTAATATCACCATCAGTTATAGTTCCGATAAGAGTATTGTCCTTACTAACAATAAAGCATATGCCTTTACTATTTCTATTCATGATACGCATTGCATCCAATACAGTATTTGAATATAAACAAATTAAATTCTCAATTATCATACAACTTCAGATAAAATTTCATAGCTACTTTTAATAGCATCGATTCCATCGTAAACTTCCAAAGTAAAATCCTTATTCTTGGTATCACTTTGCTTTAATATTGATAAAAGACTAGAGGATTTACTTATCTCGTTATTTAAATCATGCAAACCATCATTATCACTAACATGAATATAATTACTTACACTAAGCATATTTTTGAATTCATCCTCCCAATTTAATCCTAATGTTTTTACACTCACCTTTAAATGGGCAATATCCAACAAAAGATTAAAGTCTATCTTCTTTTTTAGTGATTTGTATTCTGCAAAATTAGTCATCATAAATGGGTTTTCTCCACTATATGTTTCAGCATTAGTCTTAGAAAAGACATTATTTTCAATAAATAAACTTACATTATTTGCTTGTTTTTTTATAGTGCTATAAGCATCACAAAAACGCTCAATAGCTTCTTTCTTGTCAAATAAAATATCTCGACTTAATTTTTTTCCTATCTCATTCAACCTAATGTCAATAAAAAACCCTGCATGAAATGCAAATTTATCTGCACCTAATCGATCAGATAACGCAATAACTTTTTTTAAATGATTAAAACTTAGATTAAATGTATTGTCATTTAATGATGCTAAATTTAATACAAAGTGCTTTTTAGGTGGCGGGAAATAATTATGGCATCGATAATTAAGATTGTATTTATCTTTTAATTCCAGTAAGTCGCTTTCAAAATTATCATAATATTCAGTACCGCCAGATAGCTCAATATTTTGAAAACCATTCAAAGCTAATTTTTCTACAGAATCTTTGATCTTGAAATTTTTAATGCATGATGTTGAAATAAATATCATTTTATTTTCTTCGCAGGAATGCCTGCATATATTCCAGATTTTTCTATATTCTTAACAACCACAGATCCAGCACCGATAACCACATTATCACAAATAGATAATTTATCCAAAATCACTGCGCCAGCACCCACCAAACACATGTCACCAATAACAACCTTTCCACATATTCTGGCACCTATCGATATATGGTTATGATTTCCTATCTTTACATCATGCTCAATAATTGCACCAGTATTAATAATGTTATCATTTCCGATTGTAACATTTGAATTAATATAACTATGAGCAAAAACTTGATTTGCAAGACCAAATTTTGAGCCATCTTCTTGTAGTGAAGAGGCATGATATACAGATCTTATTAGTTGATGCTTAAATTTTAAAAAATATTCTCTTCTTTTATTGTTGTTGCCAATTGATAAAAAAATACCTTCATTTTCTTTAATTTTGCTAATATTTCCAATTAATGGAATTGTACTTATCTTCTCATTTTTACCCTTTATAAAAGAATCATCATAAATAACAATATCTTGCACATTAAAATAATTTAATAATAAATTGATTGATGATCTTGTATGACTACCAGCACCAATAACAGCAATTTTACTCAATGTTAATAACCTCATTTTTTATATATTTTTGACTAGACTTTAAACCGACAACGCTTTTATAATCAATTGGTGAAATACCAATACCTCCAGTTCTTTTTGCTACTATATTATCTTCAGTAAAAACCTCTTCTTTTGCGATATTCCTGCTAGCAACGAGACACTTCTGTAGCGATTTTCTAGTTCCATACTCTGATTGAGTTGGCTGTTTAACTGGGTCTCCCATATATTTATCAACTATACGAATTGTCTTAACAAAATCTATCAATTCCTCGGGAGATAGCGATGCAGCATGATCAGGACCCTTATTAGTTTTATCAAGTGTAAAATGCTTTTCAACCACTTTAACCCCCATAGGAATTGCGAATGGTGCCGCGCCAACGCCCACACTATGATCTGAATAACCTAGCAATACATCAAAATTATCTCTATACGTATTAATAACTGCCAGATTTGCCTCGTTATCTTGGATTGGATAATTAGCAGTACACTGCAATAACACTACGTCTTTGTTGTATTCGTAAATAGTTTCAAGGGCTGACCTGACCTCTGAAAGATAGCTCATACCCGTAGATAAAAAAATAGGTTTTCCTTTTTTTGCTATTTTTTTTAAAAATGGTAGATTTGTCGTGTCTGTAGAAGCCACCTTGTAAGCAGGTAAATCGAGTTCGTCAAGCTCTTCCAAACTCTCTTCATCAAATGGCGTAGTTAAAAAAATAATGCCTTTATCTATACAATATTGTTTAAGTTCAAGATTCTGTTCTCGAGTAACCTCAAGCCTCTTAAGCATATCGTATTGGGATTCACTCGCATTTGTAGTATCTTTTTGATATGGAGCTTTTTGTATATCACTCAATATTAAATTTTCAGTCTTAAATGTTTGAAATTTAACTGCATCAGCCTTAGCATCTGCTGCCAAATCTATCAGCTTTTTAGCAACCGCCATATCACCACCATGATTTACTCCGGCTTCAGCAATCACAAATGTTGGAGATTCTATTGAAATTAGCTTGTCTTTAATGTCTATTTCCTTATTGAACTTCATGCTTACCACTCTGTAGGAATGTTTACTTCAAAATTATTATTTCTTAGTAAAATATTTTTCTTAGCTTCTTTCAAATCATTGCTTACCATTTCCTTACACATTTCTTGCGCTGTAATTTCTGGTATCCAGCCTAGTTTTTCTTTAGCTTTGGTTGGATCACCAAGTAGAGTTTCAACTTCTGATGGTCTAAAAAACCTTTTGTCAATTTTAACAATGATGTCACCTTTATTTAATGCTGGGGCATTACTCCCGCTTATGGAATCAACAATCCCCACCTCATTTAGTCTACTTCCTTCAAATCGAATAGTAATTCCTAGCTCTGTTGCAGACCACTGGATAAATTGACGAACAGAATATTGCTCTCCAGTTGCTATACAAAAATCTTCTGGGGTTTCTTGCTGTAACATCATCCATTGCATACGTACATAATCTTTCGCATGACCCCAGTCTCGTAAAGCATTGATATTACCCATGTAAAGACACTTTTCCAAGCCTTGAGCTATATTGGAAAGCCCTCTTGTAATTTTACGGGTAGCAAAGGTCTCGCCGCGTCTAGGGGACTCATGATTGAATAAAATTCCATTACAAGCGTACATGCCGTAAGACTCACGGTAGTTAATGGTAATCCAATAAGCATACATCTTAGCCACTGCATAAGGTGATCTTGGATGAAATGGAGTAGTTTCAGTTTGTGGGATTTCTTGCACCTCTCCAAAAAGTTCAGAGGTTGAAGCTTGATAAAAACGAGTTTTCTTTTCAAGGCCCAAAAAACGAATTGCTTCTAGCAATCTTAGCGTGCCCGTTGCAACAACATCTGCGGTGTATTCTGGCGCTTCAAAAC
>ENA-OREN01005736-OREN01005736.1-marine-metagenome-genome-assembly--contig:-NODE-5736-length-10187-cov-4.881306_pt1 | contig 10187 bp, 9 predicted proteins | sample MGYA00248624_ERZ508555 | MGnify/ENA primary metagenome ERZ508555 (study PRJEB26222, sample SAMN06267773) | marine metagenome | isolation source: Saanich Inlet, British Columbia, Canada | place...
GAATTGTTGGGTTAAGTTTAACTCGTTCGAAATAAGAAATCTTAAATTGTTGTCTTAATTTGTTGGGGTGTTATATTATCAGCAGTTGTTTTTCTTGTTATTATGGTGGTTAAATCGTCTCTGGCATTATCATTAGGACTTGTTGGTGCTTTATCTATAGTAAGATTTAGAACGCCTATTAAAGAACCTGAGGAGTTGGTCTATTTATTTTTGGCAATTGCTATTGGATTGGGATATGCCGCAGGTCAAACATTGTTAACAAGTATTATTATACTGTCAACTCTTGTTATTAATTATTTTTGGCTGTCTAATCAAAAAATTTATAAGTCTGTAGAATATAACTTGGTGATATCTTGGATAGATGAAGACCTTACGTTTGAAAAGATGACAGATGTCATCACCCATTATGTTGATTCGATAAAGCTAATTAGATTAGAACATGGGTTAAATACCAACACTGCTGTCTTGTTAATATCTCCAAGAGCTGCTAGCGATATAGAAAAATTAACAAAAAGTTTAATTAAATTAGATGACAAACTAACATTATCTTTTTATGAGGCAAAAGCAAATTGGTAACCCTCTTTATTGATGATTGTTAAATACCATAAAGGGAGAAACGAGTTAGTTTTTGCCTTAATTATTGTTATTTTGGTGTTAATCTCATTTGTTAAATTTACAGATTTCAAAATCATCACAGAGAATTTTAGAGAAAAAATTCTAACCTACGATTTAGGGTTTTCAAGATGGCACAATATTTCAGATGCCAAGCTTAGCAAGCCAGACCAGGTAATCAGCGCCCTCAAAAAAATACCCAGTATTATTTATAGTAACTTTGCTGGCTATGAAAGAGAGCATATAGAAAAATTAGAAATAGATATTAAGTTTCTTGATTATAAAAAAATCCTTTTAGATCGAGATATGGCGATAAAAAACCAAATTTTAACAAGCCCACATACAGTTAAAGCTACTATTAAATATAATAATAAAACCTATAAAGCCAAAGTTCGACTGAAGGGGGATTTATCTGATCATTGGGCTTCAATTTATCGTATGAGTATGAGGATAAACTTAAAGGGTAAGAATACGATTTATGGGCTGAATGAATTTAATATTCAGAAACCCAGGACCAGGGTTTATCCTTACGATGCAGTTTTTCAAGATATTTTAAGAGCTACTGGAAATTTAGCTACTGAACATCATTATGTTAAAGTTATAGTAAATGGTAGTGATTGGGGTGTGATGGATTTAGAGAGCCATGTTGGCAAAGAATTTATAGAAAGAAATAAGAGAAAAGATTCTATCATAGTCCGATTTTCTAATGAAGAAGGATGGCATTATCAAAAAACAAACCGTAATTATGCGAGCAAATATTATAGATATTCTGACCCTATCTTATTTTCTAAAGTATATGGCTCAAGTAAGAAATTTGATATTATCAATAGGCAGAGGTACACATATATAATTGAGGAAAGAATTAAAAAAAATGCTGAGTTGTATGATATAGACTCATATACAAGGTTGTTGTTACTAGCCAAGCTGTGGGGTGATATGCATGTGCTATATGAGAATAATATCAAACATTATTTCAATCCTTATACGTTAAACCTTGAACCAATATCAAGCGATCAGTTTCAACCAAAAAATATATCAGAAAGTGGTGGTGGAGATGTATTTGATCTTATAGGAAAATGCAATGAAGATTATGCGTTTATTGCAAATGAACCATATCAAAGTATTAAAAATACTACCAAATATTTATCCAGATTAGTACAAAATTATCAAGCTACTCTTGACAAAGTAGATTATGCTCAAGATTTTTTAAATAAACACCATAGCTATTTTCCATTAGACAATAATCCTAGTGTAGAAATTTTGCATAATAATGCGGGTATTTCAAAAAAAATGGGCAAGAAATTTTTTACAGTGGATGACCAATGTGCAGACGTGATTGAAGATGATATTTTAGCCAAATGGAGGGGTAGTAAATATAGCGTCCCCCAGCATGTTCAAGCTTACCATTATGATAATGGTAAGATTCATATTTACAATCTATTACCTGATACTGTTAAACTTCTTGGAATTCGTGTTGATAATCATAAATTTATAAAGCTAGATAGCGAGGTATTGGGGCATAACAACATCTCTTACAATCCTCATATTGTCGATACATCTCTTACCAATATTTTTGATGATAGAATTGAAATTGTAACTCAATATCAAGGGGAAGTCAGACATCAAAAACTATATAAAACTTTGATTAGTGGTATCTATAATCCCTTATTGAAGTCTAATGTTTCAAATTTTGAGTTTGTAAATAAAGCAAGTGATAAGGAGTGGGTAATTCCAAGAGGGGAGTGGATTATTAAATCTCCAATGATTGTTAATGGAAACCTTACTATTAAACCGGGTGCAAAGCTTATCTTTGAGGATAATGCATACCTTGTTATTCATGGTAGCATTATTGCAAATGGCACTAATCATCAGAGCATTGTCTTAACATCAAAAAATAAATCATGGATGGGGCTGTATGTTTATGATTCCACACTAGATTCTAGCTTAAATAATGTTGTTATCCGTAATACTGCGTCTATTAAACATAAGTTATTAACCTTGTCTGGAGGGGTTAATTTCTATAAAGCTAATGTCGATATCAATCATAGTAAATTTATCGCATCAACGGCGGAAGATATGCTTAATATTGTTGATTCTAAATATACGATAAAAAACAGCTCAATGAGTAATTCGGTATCTGATGCGTTAGATAGTGATTTTTCTGATGGGTATATTAATAATTTAGTTATTAAAGATATTGGTGGTGATGCGATTGATACTTCGGGATCTAATTTAAAAATATCAAATCTAAGAGTGAGTCATGTAATAGATAAGGCTATATCTGCTGGAGAATCAAGTAACGTATCTATTTCTCAGTGTTTTTTGGAAGATATAGGCGTAGGTATTGCTTCAAAAGATGGCAGCCATGTTTTAGCCTCAGAATGCAATATAAAAAATGTAGAATTAGCCGCATTAATGTCGTATGTTAAAAAAGATTTTTATGGCAATCCAAGTTTAAATATTAGTTCGTCTAATTTTGATGTTGATGCAAAATTTATTCGTCAATACGGTACAAAATTATCAATTGATGATGAGTATGTTCCGTACTCCAATTTAAATGTGGATCAGCTTTATAATTCAACATTTATGAAGAAATGAGCGAGTATCGTTACGAAATAAAATTTTCTCTTGACGATGTTAATTATGCACAAGCCATGAAATGGTTGTTTGTTAACACTCATGCTGTTAAGAAATTTGATAATAGATACGTAAGTAGTTTGTATTTTGATGATCCAGGATATTCTTCAATTCGAGATAATATAACAGGTTTGTCAGATCGTTCAAAATATAGATTGCGATGGTATGATAAAGGAACTGAATCTAGTTGTGCAATTTCACCTAGATTTGAAGTGAAAATCAAAAAGGGCAGGCTTGGAAAAAAAGATTCTGTCAATCTTACAAATTTAAAAGATAATTTCACAACATTGCCACTACACCAAATAGAGAATGATGTTCGTCATGAATTAAGAAGTAGTAATATTCTATTAGATGATTATTACACTTCAGTATTACATGTTAGGTATTTACGTGAATATTATGAAGATAATTTGGGATTGCGAATTACATTTGATAGTGAAATTCAGTTTTCATACGTAGATGGTTTAACCTCAGTTCTGTCAAATTGTCCAAAACTTCACTATAGAAGAAAAATTATGGAGTTTAAATTTAATGTTGAACTTAAAGACCATGTTTCTGAGTTGATGCGAAGTCTTAATATGTCACCAACAAGGCATTCAAAATATTTAATGGGATTGTCAAAATTTGGTAGTATTTTGTATATTTAGAAATAAAGAAACATAAGGAAATTTTTGTAATTCAATAAAGTATACTTACAAAGATAAATTTATACTGTTGGGAGTGAAATATTTGTGAAAAGAATAAGTGCTATTTTGATAATTTTTCTCATTCAAGGTAATGCTAATGCATATCTTGATATGGGTACAGGGAGTTATATAATTCAAGCTATTCTCGCTGGATTGTTTACCAGTATTTATTTTATTAAGTTATATTGGTTTAAATTGACAGGTTTTATTTCAAAAATATTTAGAAGAAAAAAAGACTGATTAATATAAATATGAAGCCTCTTAATTCATCCTTTAGAGACCCGTCTGGTTATATTTTCAATAATAACGACAAGTTTTATCGAGTTGTAAACAATAGCTACAAAGAAAATCTAGATCATCTGGAAGATAGTGGGTTATATGATAAATTGCTAGAAAGTAAGAAGGTTATTCCTTATGAACAAGTTTTAAATACAAGTCTAGACTCTGACAAAGATGTTTATAAAGTAATTATTCCAGAACAATTGGGGTTTGTTTCATATCCGTATGAGTGGTGTTTTTCTCAGTTAAAGGATGCGGCGCTATTAACACTAGACATACAGAGGGAGTCCTTAAAGTATGATATGAGTTTAAAAGATGCTTCTGCGTACAACGTGCAATTTCATCGCGGCCTGCCAGTAATGATAGATACTCTTTCGTTTGAGAAGTATAGTGAAGGTGATCCGTGGGTTGCGTATAAGCAGTTTTGCCAACATTTTCTAGCTCCACTTGCTCTTGCCTCTTATGTTGATATTAAAAGTATTAAATTATTACAGTTATACATTGATGGCATTCCATTAGACTATGCAATAAAACAATTACCTGTTAGATTTATTGCAAAATTTTCTATTTTTATACATCTTTATTTACACGCAAAAGCTCAAAATAGTAATGCTAATAATTTCAAAATAAGGAAAAATAATGTAAGTAAAGTTGCAATGTTGGGTTTAATAAGTAGCTTAAGGTCTGCAATTGATTCGCTGAAGTGGGCTCCAGTTGGTACTGAATGGGGGGAGTATTATCAAGCTACAAATTACAGCACATCATCTATGAGTAAGAAACATCAGGTTATTGATGAGATTATTTTTAGTTTAAGCCCAAGTGTATTGTGGGACATTGGGGGCAACAATGGAGAATTTACCAGGATCGCTAGTAACAAAGGAATTGATAGTATCTTGTTTGACATTGATTATGCCTCTATCGAGAAAAGCTATAGAAAGAGTAAGAAAGAAAAAGAAAGAAATTTAGCTTCATTTGTTATGGATTTTACAAATCCCAGTCCCAGTATAGGTTGGAACAATAAAGAAAGACTATCTATTTTTAATAGAAAACCTGCTGATATGGTTTTAGCGTTGGCATTGATTCATCACTTATGCATTTCTAATAACTTACCATTTAATTTTGTTATGGAATTTTTTGCAAGAATAACTTCAAAATATCTTGTGATAGAGTTTGTGCCAAAATCTGATTCCCAAGTAAAGCGTTTATTAAAAACAAGAGAAGATATATTTATAAACTATAATCAAAATAATTTTGAAAATAATTTTATGAATTTATTTAATATCATTAAAACTATAAAGGTCGATGATTCTGAACGTGTCATATATTTAATGGAGAAAAAAATATAATGAATAAGCCATGGATTGGAGTGGTACTTATGTCAATATATCCAATACTTGTATTGTTTGATATAAATATCAATGAAGCCTCATTTCAAAGTGTTATTTTTCCTATTACCACTTCTTTTTTTGGATCATTATTTATATACTGGTTAATGTTAAGACTTGTTCGTAATAAATACAAAGCATCTTTGGTAACCATATTGTTTATTTTATTTTTTTATTTTTACGGGCATGTATTTTATCAAAGTGTATCAGGAATTCATTTAGGTGAAACAACTATTGGAAGACACAGGTTTTTTTATCCACTGTGGATTTTGTTATTTATCTCTTCTGCCTTTCTTGTTGTAAAGTTAAAGATACGTCATAAAGAACTTTCAGTATTTCTAAATTATTTATCAATTTTCTTAGTTTTAACAATTGTTACTTCGATCCTTTCGACATTATTATTTGAAGAAATTAGATATGACAACACTTCCGTTAAGAATAATAATATAATTAAAAACAGAAGTTTAAATAATGATATGCCGAATATATACTACATAGTTCCTGATGGCTATGCTTCTTTTAATACCTTGAAGAATGTATACGGTTTTGACAATTCTGATTTTAAAAGTAGTTTGGAATCACATGGCTTTTATGTTGCTGATAATTCCACAACAAATCACTCTTTTACTTACCTTTCTTTATCTTCGTCATTAAATATGATGTATATGGATTGGCTAAGCGAAAAGAATAGTAATAAAAATAAGACCAAATTAAAAACTTTGGGGAGTTATATTCAAAATAATGAGGTTGCAAGACTTTTGAAAAGTGAGGGTTATAAATATATAACATTTGATTCTGGTTATTCAACAACTAGCGCCACCACAAGCTCTATTGCCGATCTAAATGTGCCCTGTGCACCAGTATCAGAATTTGAAAGGATTCTATTAAAAACCACAATGCTGGATCCATTTTTTCTTTATGGGGGGGTTAGGGATACTATATTGTGCCAGTTTGAAACTCTTGGGAATGTTGCTAAGTCGAACTCTAATTTCATATTTGCTCATATAGTTGCACCTCACCCTCCATTTGTATTTGATAGTAATGGTGGTAAAGTTGGAATAAATTCAGGTTTGAACCCATGGTCGGAAAAAAAATTATTTGTTGAACAGACGAAATTTATTAATAAAAAAATATTAGAATTAATTGTCAACATAAAAAATAATTCTGAAATTAAGCCTATGATTATTATACAATCTGATCATGGTCCCGCATCATTGGGATCTGAGGAGATGCTTAATCCTTCGAATGCACTGATAAAAGAAAGGATGGGGATATTGAATGCGTATTATGTACCTGAAAATATAAGAAAGAATTTATATAAAGAGATAACCCCTGTCAATTCTTTTAGAGTGATATTATCAGATTTATTGAAAGTCAATCTCCCTACATTGGAAGACATAAATTGGTTTACACCGATAGGTCAAGATGCGCTTGTTTTTAATAATGTGAGTGATGCAGTAAAATATGAGTAATTTTGAATACTCGGGTAGAGATAACTTGGATATTATGTCTCTTGCAGTAAATTATAACAGTAGTATATATAAGTGGCTATCTCATGATACTAAAATCGGTAGTTCAGTACTTGATTTTGGCTCAGGGCAAGGGGAGTTTTATTACAGATTTAATTCTTATTGTGATAATGTGTATGCAGTGGAGCCAGATGTCAATATGCATAATTTATTCCCTAGCAATTATATTTTTTCGAAAATTGAGTCTCTCGACAACAAGAAGTTTGATTTAATTTATTCTGTAAATGTTTTAGAGCATATTGAAGACGATGTTCTGGCTGTTAATAAATTTAAAGGATATCTTTCAACTGGGAAGGGTGTTGTTAAGATATTCGTCCCTGCCAGGCAGGAGTTATATAGCGATATGGATAAAAAAGTAGGGCATTATCGCCGTTATTCAAAGAAACAAATAAAAAAAATATTTGTGGATGGTGGTTATACGATTAAGTCATGTCACTATTTTGATTTCTTGGGATATTTTGCCGCTGCATTTTATAAAATACTAGGAAAGAGTGGCGATATAAATCCAAAATCTTTGGTTTTTTATGATAAGTATATTTTTCCAGTAAGCTTATTCCTTGATAAGTTTTTTTCAAGATTTATAGGGAAAAATATAGTTATTGAAGCGGTGTTAAAAAAATGAATAGCAATATTGCAGTTCTAGTCCCTTGTTACAATGAAGAATTGACGATTTCTACAGTTGTTAGTGATTTTCATCAAGCATTACCGCAGGCAACTATCTATGTGTATGACAATGCATCTACTGACAATACTGCTGAAGTAGCAAGGGGATCTGGCGCTACTGTCCATCAGGAAAAGAACAAAGGAAAGGGGAATGTAATACGAAGAATGTTTTCAGATATAGAAGCGGATATCTATATTATGGTTGATGGAGATGATACATATGACTCTACCAAATGTGTTGAAATGGTTGGCCAATTAATTAAGAGAAATCTTGATATGATTGTTGGCATAAGAAAAACAAATAATTTTGATGGAGAATATAGAAAGGGCCATGTTTTTGGAAACTGGGTGCTTACATCAGCTGTTTCATTGATATTTGGAGGGAAGTTCACTGATATGTTATCTGGCTATAGGGTTATGTCACGTCGATTCGTTAAATCTTTTCCGATAGTGTCAAAAGGGTTTGAGATTGAAACAGAAATGACTGTCCATGCACTACAGGTGGGTGCATCATATGCCGAAAAAGAGACTATATATAATTCTAGACCAGAAGGCTCTGAAAGTAAATTGAGCACATTCAAAGATGGTATTAAAATTCTTAAAATGATACTTCTTTTATTTAAAGAAGGGAGGCCGTTTTATTTTTTTGGTATTTTATCACTATTGTTTTTTTTAGTTTCTTTTGTATTGTCGATCCCTATTTTTATTACATATATGGATACCGGGCTTGTGCCAAGAGTGCCGACAGCCCTGCTTAGCACAGGACTTATGATTATGTCTTTTTTTAGTTTGGTTTCTGGAGTGATTCTTGATAGTTTAGGCAGGTCTAGGCTTGAGTCTAAAAGGCTGGTTTACTTATCGTACAAATCGTCAAAATAAGACAAATGCAAGGCTTTACTCAAAAAATTAAAACATTACCTACAGCGGATCAATACTTGCTTGTAATATTGATTCTTGCTTTTATCGTAAGGCTTGCCTTTATGTGGGTATATCCAGATCAAAACTTTCCAGATGCCAAGGCTTACAACACTATTGGTAATGAAATATTTGCAGGAAAAATAATTACTAATAATACATATATGCCATTATATCCAATATGGGTCGCCATGACTGGAGGCGGTATTTCACATATTTTTATGGATATAATTATTTCAGTAGCAAGTGTTTGGTTAATTTATTCCATTTTTTTAGAAATTTTTTCTAATACTGCTGGTGCACTCTTGTCAGCAATTGTTGCCTCTCTTTACCCTCACTTTCTTTTTTATTCAGTAAGTGGCCTAACAGAAACTTTTTATACTTTTCTCTTGCTGTTGTCTTTTTTATACTTTTATCGAAAAAAATATATACTAGCTATAACTATTTTAGTCCTATCCCTATTGGTAAAGCCTACATTAGACATACTCAACCCAATATTAATTGTTTTATTTATTGGGGTTGTTCATAAATCTGGATATAAGAAAATATTTAAATATTTAAGTGTTTACAGCGTAATCTATATTGTATTGTTATTGCCATGGTGGGTTCATCAATATGAAAAATATGGTGAATTTGTTCGATTTAACTTGGCAGATGGCATAGTTCTTTATTCTGGAAATAATCCGTTAAACACTAGTGGTGGCGGTGTGGCTAGGGATAATGGTTCTAGTGATATGAACTTAGAGCAATTTAACTACATAAAAAATCCTGTTCGTCGCAATGAAGTAATTAAAAAATCTGCTATAGATTACATAATGAAAAATCCATATCGATTTTTAGAGTTGGCAGGTGTAAAATTCACACGTTTTTGGAGGTTGTGGCCACATACTGAATATTATCAGCAATGGTACGTAATAGCCACATCCCTTTTAAGTTATGGTGTTATTCTTTTTTTGGCAATTGGGTTTTTGTTGCGCAATGTAAAAATATATTTTAGAAAAATCATTCCTATTTTTGCTTTATTTGGATATTTGACATTAGTTCACATGGTTACTATTGGATCAATTAGATATCGCTTCCCTTTGGAGCCATTCTTGATTATTTTTGCTAGTTATTTTTTTATAGATTTTGTAAAAAAATACAGTTGGTTTGATTTGGTCAAAAATAAAACACTAAGTAACCTTTGATTACTATTAAGAATTGGAAGATAAAATAATGATTATATCAAAAAAAGTGTTGATTACTACTGTGCCGTTTGGTGAAAAAAATAGAGCGCCATTAGATATGCTCGAGTCTAATAATATTGATTATGTTATAAACCCATTTAATAAGAAACTAACAGAAAGTGAATTGGAAGGCTTAATTTCTGACTTTGATGTAGTTATTGCAGGCACTGAACAAATAACTAGCAAGGTTATGGATGCAGCAAGTAATTTAAAACTAATATCACGCGTTGGTATTGGCTTAGATAGTGTTGATTT
>ENA-OREN01005737-OREN01005737.1-marine-metagenome-genome-assembly--contig:-NODE-5737-length-10187-cov-2.744906_pt1 | contig 10187 bp, 8 predicted proteins | sample MGYA00248624_ERZ508555 | MGnify/ENA primary metagenome ERZ508555 (study PRJEB26222, sample SAMN06267773) | marine metagenome | isolation source: Saanich Inlet, British Columbia, Canada | place...
ATCGAAAATAGTACCAAACGCTTTTTCATAGCCCGCGTAGATACTCGCTTGGGGAGAATTACCGTTTCGTAATTCTTCTCGTATCCGCTCGAAAATCAATACGTTAGCATCCACAGCCATACCAACTGTTCGCCGATGCCATCATTGCTGGCGACCAGTCGCTCGTTGAAACCAGTTTCTACGACGGAATGAAAGCAGCAGAAATCGTTGATGCTGCATACCAGTCAGTCAAAGAATCTCGCTGGATTGATCTCAACAACAGCTAACCTAAACGCCAATCTGTAGTACAGGGAGTCAGAAAATTCCTATCGAATATGTAAAGCTGGGTCGTACCGGGATGAAAGTCTCGAACATCTGCTTGGGAACCGATAACTACGGCAACCAGTATGGATGTGACGAGCCAACCGCTCACGAAATTCTTGGCACCGCACTCGATGGTGGAATCAACTTCGTCGATACGTCAGACTCGTACAACGAAGGCCGTTCGGAATCGATGATCGGCAACTACCTCCACGATTCCGGTCGTCGAGATAGCGTTGTACTAGCTACCAAGTACCGTTCGGCAGTTGGACCAGGTGTGAACGATGCGGGTGCGTCTCGCTATCACATCGTTCGAGCCGTTGAAGAATCCCTTCGCCGCCTTCGAACCGACAGAATCGATCTGCTCTACTGCCACTCATGGGATGAAGACACTCCAGTCGAAGAGACTCTACGAGCAGTCGACGATCTCATTCATCAAGGAAAGATCGTCTACGCCGGTGCTTCGAACTTCCCAACCTGGGTACTAGCTAAGAGCCTTTGGACCTCCGACGTTCGAAATCTCTACCGATTTGAAGCAATCCAAAGCGTATTCAACATTCTTCAGCCGGGACTCGGACGAGAGATGGTTCCTTTCGCAGCCGATCACGATGTAGCCGTGATCCCCTACTCACCTCTTGCGAGTGGAATGCTCACAGGTCAGCACGGGTCAGCAGGCAAGGCAGTCGCCGGATCCAAGTTCGATATGCGTGACGATTCAAAGGGTGGCGGTCTAAAAGCCCGCTACTTCAACGACGCTACATTCACTGCAGTCGAGAAATTCACTGCCATCGCCGAAAAGCACGGTCAACCAGCTATTCGACTCGCTCTGCAGTGGGTATCTGAATTCCCCGGTGTAACCGCCCCAATTTTCGGCGCACGCAAAGTCGAACACATCAAGGGCGTACTCGAAGCATGGTCAGAATCAGCTCCACCAGAAGTGATGGCTGAAGTACGTGCAGTCGCAGATGAATTCGAGCAGCAAGCTCCTATGGCATACCCGCCAAACTCAGGACAAGCCTTCGGCACTCTACCTAGCTCGTCTACAGCGAAATAAGGGACTGATCACATGGATTATGTACGACTAGGAAATACCGGATTAAAAGTCTCTGAATATTGCATCGGCTCCGACAATTTTGGCGGCCAAACGAATGCAGAAGACTCGCTTCGAATAATGTCTGCGGCATTCGAAGGCGGCGTGAACTTCATCGACACCGCTAACTCTTACTGTGATGGACTTTCCGAAGAAAACGTCGGGCGATTCATCAAGACTCGTCGGTCTGAAGTTGTTCTTGCTACTAAAGGCAGAAGCCAGGTCGGACCAAACCCCAACGACGTCGGTGTGAACAAAAAATACGTGATGAAGGCGATAGACGATTCTTTGAAGCGTCTTGGCACCGACTACGTCGACCTCTACCAGATTCACGCTCCCGATCTAACTACTCCGATCGAAGAAACCGTCGAGGCCTACAACGACGTAGTTCGAGCCGGAAAGGCACGCTACATTGGCGTGTCGAACTTCTCAGGACCACAGCTTGTCGAAGCTCTTTGGGCGCAAGACAAGAACGGTTTCAGCAAGTTTAACTCTGTGCAGCCTCGATACAACCTGCTCTATCGAGAGGCAGAACGAGAACTCTTCCCTGTTTGTAAAGATCAAGGCGTAGGCGTGATGGTCTACTCGCCACAGGCAGGTGGATTCCTTCTCGGAAAGCATCGTAATTTCAAAGCTGAAATGCCTGCCGGTGGTCGCTATTCCGACGACTTCCGTGCTGCCAATTTCTACAAGACCACCTACTGGAACGAGCCAACCTTCAACGCTATGGAGCAATTCATGGCGGTAACCGAGAAGTACGGCGTTTCTCCAATGGCGCTCGCTCTCAAGTGGGTTCGATCAAACCCTGTGGTTTCAGCATGCATCGTTGGTGCACGAACTCTCGAGCAACTGCAGCAAAATCTCGTTGCGTGGGAAGAGGAAGTTCCAAACGAAGCGATTAACGAAGCAACAGCTATCGGCGATCACCTCTGGGACACCGCACCGTGGAAGCCACAGATGCACTCAACGCCACGCCGCCCTGCAACGGCGAAGGCATAGGTTCAGAAAACTAAATTGAGCCACTCGCTAGACGGTTTAACGCCCTCAACAATCGAACGACCTGAAAATCTTGAGCAGGTTTCAGAAATACTGGCTGCAGTAACCAAAGCCGGTCACTCTGCGATCCCGTGGGGCGGCGGAACTCGTATCGGAGTTGGAAACATTCCAACGAGCTACGACACCGCTCTCGACCTCTCGATGTTCAAAGGCGAAATCGAGCATGAGCCCGGCGACATGACGGTTGTCGCAAACGCCGGTGTAACGATTGGCACTCTGAACGATCTTCTTGCCAAAGAAGGACAACGACTCCCTTTCGAGGTTCGCAACCCCGCTCAGGCGACTGTAGGTGGCTCGGTAGCCTCCAACGCGCCCGGTCATCGCCAGTCTTCGACAGGCGGAATACGTGACTGGGTGATCGGAATGCAGATCGTACTTGCCGACGGAACAGTGACCAAAAGCGGCGGACGAGTAGTAAAAAACGTCCAAGGCTACGAAATGCACCGCCTAAACACCGGAGCATTCGGCACTCTGGGAATCGTTTCGCAGGCTGCGTTCAAATTATTACCACTTCCACCTGAGCAGCAGACGATCATCGTTTGGTTCGACAGTCGGGAAACTGCGCAGGACGTCGGAATGAGTTTCGTGAACGGACTGTTCATGCCAGAAGCCACTTCACTAATTTCTGGTCCTCTGGCGAACAAAACGGTCGAAGCCGCAGGAGAATCCGCGTCTACTGATGAATCATGGGCGCTTCTCGTTCGGCTAGGCGGTGGTATCCGCTCTATCGAACGACAGGTCAACGAAGTCGTCGGTGCTGCAGGGTCGAACTCAGCGACTGGTTACGCAGTGCTTAGCGATGTCGCTGCAAGTGCAGCGTGGTCAGCTTTGGACGATGCAGAAACCAACGCTGACCTATCAGTCAGAATGACATCACTTCCCGTCGCGACGATGAACGCTGCCCATTCAATTCGTTCAAGTTCAAAGCAGAACAATGTTTCGACTATTTGTGATCTTGGATTCGGAGCACTGACAGTGCTCGTATCCAGTTCAGACGAATCACATCAACCCAATACAACGAACTCAATCCTCGCCGAAATCGAAAAGCACCCTGCATCGTACGTAATCGAAAAATGTGCCTTGAACGTGAAGCAATCCGTAGATGTATTCAGCGACGTTGGAAGCTCTATAGCTCTAATGAAACGTATTAAGAGTCAATACGACCCATCTAACACTCTCAACCCCGGGCGATTCGCCGGAAAGATATAAACCACTCGATGTCGACCGATCAGCCAAGAGAGTCAGTCGGACCCGCCGGAACATTTCCGGGGTTCTCAGGCCCGCACGCCCCACAAGATTCCGATCTGTACAAATGTGTGCATTGTGGATTTTGTTTGCAGGCATGCCCGACATACCTCGAAACCGGTCTCGAATCTGAATCCCCTCGGGGTCGAATCGCCCTGATGAAGGCCGTCAACGAAGGTCGACTCGACATGAGTCCATCGGTCGTTGGACACTGGGATTTGTGTCTTCAGTGCCGAGCTTGCGAGCTCGCCTGCCCTTCCGGTGTTGAGTACGGCAAGCTGATGGAAGCAACCCGAGCGCAAGTAGAACAGCACACCAAGCGTTCGTTCACAGAACGCACGGCTCGGTCTGTCGGGTACAAAACCCTCTTGCCATCGCCTTTGAAGCTGCGAATGGCCGGAAACGCTATGAAGTTCTACAAGAAATCCGGAATGCGCACGATTGCACGTGGCACCGGACTGCTCAAACTAATGCCCGGCGATGCCGAACTTGCCGACGACTATTTGCCAGAGCTTTCTAAAAAATTCTTTGTTGCAAAAGGCCAAGTTCATCCAGCACAGGGCGTTCGCAAAGCCAAAGTGGCCATGCTCGCAGGGTGCGTGATGGCACTAACCCATGCTGAATCTCTCGAAGCCACAGTGCGAGTGCTAACCCGGAACGGTATCGAAGTGCACCTAACAGGCGGTCAGGGCTGCTGTGGTGCTCTCAACACACACTCGGGCGAACCAGACTCCGCAATTGAGATGGCAAAGAAGAACATCGATTCGTTCTTGTCTGCAAGCCCTGATGCAATCGTCTCGGCATCCGCAGGCTGTGGTGCTGCGATGAAGGATTATGGCGAACTACTTGCCAACGAAACTGAATATGCTGCGAAAGCAGAGCAAGTCGCCGAACTAACAAAAGATATTCACGAGCTACTGGTCGAATATGAATTCGAGGCACCAACCAAGTCGCTAGACGTGACCGTCACCTACCAAGACCCGTGCCACTTAGCTAACGTTCAGCGAATCACCGATGCGCCGCGTGCCATCCTGAACGCCATCCCCGGTCTGAAACTAGTTGATCTCGGGGAAGCGGCTCTATGTTGTGGATCGGCAGGAACCTACTCCCTTACACAACGTGAGATGTCGGCTCAGCTTGGAAAGCGCAAAGCTCGTAACGTCGTAGCCACTGGAGCCGACGTTGTCGCAACTGGTAATCCCGGCTGCGCCATGCAGCTCGATTTCGCCCTGACGCAAATTGCTGAAGAAGGTTCCACTGAGCGAACAACTAAAGTTCGCTACGTAGTTGATCTTCTCGACGAAGCCTACGCGTTGGAATAGATAACTACTCCGCAGTACGCTTCACTAGCGACCAACGGGCATCTGAATTAATCGATTTCCCGAGCGGAGTCATCGGAGCCGAGGGACCTGGGGTGAGGACGCGCGACCTGAACGCCTAAGCCGTGTACAACGGCGAAGGGTTCTCAGCCAACTGCGCACTTGCAGCCGCTGCTGCTGCACCCTTAGCAACTTCGAATCCGTGCTCTGGCAGAACCTTTTCAAGTGCGTTCAGCAAAGCAAACACGTTCGCAGGAACGCACGATTCGCCCATCAAGCCGATTCGAATAACTTCGCCAGCAAATTTTCCTAGACCACGACCAACTTCGATCGAATATTCTTCAAGTAGTTGAGTTCGAAGCTTAATGTCATCAACACCCTTGGGAAGCTTGATAACCGTCAACTGATCAAGTCGTTCTTCCTCAGATATTGGCATCTCAAGATTTAACGCATCAAGACCGGCCCGAAGAGCGTCGGCATTAGCCTCGTGACGTTTCCAGCGCATCTCCAGCGTCTCGTTCAAGACCATTCCAACAGCTTCACGCAATCCGTAAATCATGCTGACAGGAGCAGTGTGATGTGCGACGTGGTCAGGTCCCCAGTAGTCGGCTATCAGTGACAGGTCGAGGTACCAAGAAGTCGGCGGCTTTGGCCGATTTCGAATGTAATCAAGAGCTCTGTCCGATAGAGCCACTGGCGAGATACCCGGGGGTGCCGCGAGACATTTCTGCGAACCCGAGTAAGCGAAATCGAGATCCCATTCGTCAAATTCAAGCTCACAACCAGCAAGTGAAGTCACAACGTCGGTCATGAACAATGCGCCAGTTTCGTGAGCAAGACGAGCGAATTCAGCGATTGGCTGAATGGTTCCAGCCGAGGTTTCAGCGTGAATACCAACTACGAGTTGAGTCTCAGGATGTTCTTTCAAGGCGTCGGCTAGAACCTGAGGATCCATCGACTTGCCCCACTCCGTTCGGAGTGCGACGACATTGAATCCCAAGCGCTCAGCCATGATGATCTGACGCTCACAGAAGTAGCCGTAAGAACAAATAATCACGGTATCGCCTGGCGCAGCCAAACTGACAAGCCCAGCTTCCATACCAGCCGAACCAGCGCCAGCCACGGCAAACGCACGCTGCTTGGTTTTGAACACTTCACCAAGCATGCCGCTCAGTTCATCGAGCAGTTCAAAGAAGGCGGGGTCGAGATACCCAATGATTGGTAGCGACATCGCACGAAGAACGCGTGGGTTCGCCGAACTAGGTCCGGGTCCCAAAATCACTCTTCGCGGCACCGTAAGCGGCTCGTATCGCTGCCCGTTGTTCACTTCTTTGACCAATCTAAATACTTTTAACAATTAAGAACAAAAATGCGTTGCTTAAACGAATTCTGGACTCGCTTCGAAATTTCGCCAATGGAAAAATCACGCAAGGGTTAAGGGTACAACTCACACGCGCAAAAACGCATAACGAAATGTTTTTCCTGTTTTGGTGTTTATAATCCCTCGCCATATCGACCTTGCTGATCGCCCAAGTGCATGTTCACCAAGATCGTTTCTCGAATGAAACAGGGCTGAAGAACGGAACTTTCAAGATGGATCTCGGATTAAACGGAAAGATCGCAATCGTAACCGGCGGTAGCGATGGCATCGGTAAAGCTGCTGCCACTTCAATGGCAAGCGAAGGCGCAAAAGTTGCCATCGTTGGCCGAACGCAGTCGAAACTCGATGCAGCGGTCGCTGAAATCAAGGCCGAATCCGGAGGCGCAGTAATCGGAATCGCCACCGACGTTTCTGTCGAATCAGAAGTTCAGGCAATGGTCGCCAAAGTGGTCGCCGAATTTGGCGGCGTAGATATTCTCGTAAACAACGCAGGAACATCTTCAGCAACGACTCTAGAAAAAATGACTGATGAAGATCTGGAAGTCGACTTCGGAATCAAGATCTACGGAGCCATCTACTGCGCTCGAGCCGCACTGCCCCACCTCAAGGCGTCTGGCAGCGGTGCAATCGTCAACACCACCACTCCCGGCGGTAAGGCAGCTCGTCCCGGCACACAACCAACCTCACTTTCACGATCAGCTGGAATTTCTCTCACGAAATCTTGGGCAGGCGAACTGGCCGAGCACAACATTCGGGTGAACACAATCTGTGTTGGCGTACTGAAATCTGGTCAGCACCGAACACGTTGGGAAGGCCTAAACGCAAAGGACCCTAACTACTCGCTCGACGATCACTGGGCAACGTTCGGCGGCGGTGTTCCGCTCGGTCGAATCGGTGAAGCAAAAGAAGCTGGCGACGTTATCTGCTTCCTGGCATCAGGACGTGCAAGTTACGTAACAGGAACAGCCATCAACGTAGACGGCGGATCAGCTCCGGTCGTTTAGATCACAGAACTAAGTGGCTGAGTTTGCTCGGCGTGTCTTACGCGCGCCGAGCACTCCGCCTGTGATCGCTCCTATGATGCTTCCGATGAAGACTCCGAGGATGATCACAACTCCAACGATCACGCCTTCCCAGCCGGTCGTACCGTTTTTCACTGTCAGCAGAGCGATCCCGGCAAATACCAGACCGCCAGCCAACGCTCCCGGCCACACGCCGAGTGCCGCCCAGAGTAGCCATCGTTTCTTGCTGAACATCGCCAGCGCAGCGATACCAATTCCGACCATCGACAGCACGACAAATATGATCGCCAGTGAAGTTTCGGCCTCAGTAAATATTGGCCAAAGCGCGGCGACCAAGGCAAGCATGCCACCTAGTGCAAGGAGTTTCAGGATTAGGGTCTTCATTTCGAGTAAGGATATTCCCAGCCGTATTACGAGTTTCTATATTAGGCAGACGTCATCAAACGACGCCGTTGTTATATAGACGCTCCGAACCAAGAATTTGTTCCACTGAATCTCAAACTAAGATTCACACAGGAACTACGATAGGTAGTCCACAGCCGAACGCACGAACACTTCCACACCTAACGGCAAGCAATCTTCTGACCAATCGAACTTGGCGTTGTGGTGACCTTCGATACCCCGTTCGGCAACAGTCTCATCGTCGTGAGCCGCACCTAGCAAGAAATACACACCCGGAACTCGATCGTTGAATTCCGCCATATCGTCACCGACGCTCACAGGCTCCCATTCACGAGCGTTCCCCTCACCAACAACCAAGCTGGCCTGCTGGGTAACCCACGCAGCCACTTCAGGATCGTTGATTACAGGTGGTGCGCCGTGAATTCGTTCAAACGAAGTCGAAGCCCGCATGGCTGCAGCCACGTTTGCTGCGATCCGCTCAAGCGCCTGCATGATCTGAATTCGAGTCTCAGGCGTGTACGCCCGAACCGTTCCCTCGACAGTCACGCTATCGGCGATCACATTTGGTGCTGAACCGCCATGAATCTGACCAAACGTCAGCACACCCATGTCGTTCGGCGGAACTTCTCGACTAACTACTGTCTGAGCTGTGGAAATAATTTCGGCAATCGCCGCAACAGGGTCGATAGTCGTGTGCGGCATCGCACCGTGACCGCCCTTGCCGTGAACTGTGAGCCTGAACTGGTCAGCACTAGCGAATACTGTCGCCCTGTTCACACCGATCGTCCCTGTTGGAATTTGATTCCAGAGGTGTGTGCCAATTACTCGATCAGCCGGATATTTTTCAAACAATCCGTCATCGATCATCGCCAACGCGCCCATCACGATTTCTTCTGCAGGTTGGAACACGAATATCAGGGTGCCAGCAAGCTGATCCTTGAGACCAGCAAGAATTTCAGCGGCAACAACCGCCATTGTGATGTGACCATCGTGACCACATGCGTGCATTCGACCGTTTGTCGAAGCAAAATCAAGGCCTGTTAGCTCATCAACCGGCAAGCCATCGATGTCGGCGCGAATCATAAGAGTTGGCCCCGGCTTTGCGCCCTTGAGAACGCCAACAAGTCCGGTTTTACCGATGCCCGTCTCAACTTCTAAGCCGGCTGCTGTCAGTCGATCAGCAATTGCTTTGGCAGTCTCATTTTCCTCGAATCCCAGTTCAGGAATCACGTGGAACTGTCGACGAGTTTCGATTATCTCGGTGCTACGCGCCGCTACAAGATCGGAAATAGAGTCTGGGGTCATCGCTTGCATCACACTCCGTTAAAAAATACTGCGCCTATCCAAATTTCAGGGTAGGCGCAGCAACTTTACCGGTAGATGGTGCAGTTTGCATCTCCTTCTCCTTGGGGAGAAGGCAGGGATGAGGGAGGAATCGACCATATGTACAAATCGATCGATTCCACCCTCACCTAAATCCTCTCCCCTCGGAGAGGACTTTCTTGCGAACTACGCCGAGTAAACGCCTTCACGAGCAGCGCTGCAAGCGAGTCCACGAGTTTGGTACGCAGCCTGGCCAGCAGAAACGTTCTCAGCCTTGCCGAGCCACGCTGCCAACGGAGCAGCCTGCAAACCACGACCGTATGAGTAAGTAAGTTCCCACGGAAGGTCTTCAGTGTTGGCGATCTTGTTGATCTCGTTGAGGTTCACAACGGCTTCTTCGTCACCCTGTCCACCAGACAAGAATGCGATTCCAGGAACGTTCGCAGGAACGGTTTCGAGGAAGCAATCGATAGTCTGTCGAGCAACTTCAGCAGCCGATGCTCGGTTAGGAGCATCTGTGGCAGAAAGAACCATGTTTGGCTTCAATACGATGCCTTCAAGGTCGACATTCTGGGCGTCGAGTTCTTCAAATACAGCCTTTAGCGAACGAGTTGTTGCTGATCGGCAGTCGTCGATGCTGTGCGTTCCATCCATCAGGATTTCAGGCTCAACGATCGGAACCAATCCCTGTTCCTGACACAAAGCCGAGTAACGGCCCAGTGCGTGCATGTTGGTGCGGATTGCGTAGTCGGAAGGTCGTCCCTCACCAATGGTGATCAATGCGCGCCATTTGGTGAATCGTGCGCCGAGGCTGTAGTACTCAGCGAGTCGACCACGAAGACCGTCTAGACCTTCAGTGATGAATTCGCCCGGAGCACCGGCAAGATCGTGAGTCGAGTTATCGACCTTGATGCCAGAAAGAATGTCGTTGTCAGCAAGTAGCTGTACGAGAGTTTTACCTGAATCATCAGACTGACGAAGCGTCTCGTCGTACATGATGACGCCAGAGATGTAATCGCCAATGTCGGGAGTCTGGAACAACAGCTGCC
>ENA-OREN01005738-OREN01005738.1-marine-metagenome-genome-assembly--contig:-NODE-5738-length-10182-cov-7.002078_pt1 | contig 10182 bp, 18 predicted proteins | sample MGYA00248624_ERZ508555 | MGnify/ENA primary metagenome ERZ508555 (study PRJEB26222, sample SAMN06267773) | marine metagenome | isolation source: Saanich Inlet, British Columbia, Canada | place...
ATGGGAATGTAATCCCATCTATTTAGACCTAAAAATTATAAAACCCCCGTTGTTTAACACTTCGGGGGTTTTTTTTTATTTTCCGTTTGCAATGTCTTTGCAATGTTTAAACCATGTTCTTTGCTTCCGTGAATTCCCATTCCATTAGTGATATTTGTCTTTAACATTTCTTAAATAAAAATTAGTATATTTCATGAAGAAAATCTTGGGAATCATACTTCTAACTTTGTTATTTTGTAACACAGTGCAAGCATTGCCAAAATGTGAAGGAAGTGAATTCGAATGGACTAATTGTAAAGGTACAAGAATTTACAACTCCTTCGAAGATGATGGAGCAGGCACTTATCAAGGAGAATTTTATGATACTTTAAGACATGGAAAAGGAACAATGACATATTTAAATGGAGATAAATATGTTGGTTCATGGAAATTAGGTTCTAAAAATGGATATGGAAAATATTATTATAAAGATGGAAGTTCAATAACTAGTATATGGATAAATGGTAAATCAATTTATGATATTATTATTCCTTTTTCTCCTCTTCTAATATTAATCATCATAATACTTTTACTTAAATTTTTTGCTAAAGATTTTTATTCAAAACTAAAAAAAAAGATTATTTTAATTACAAAACCAAACAAGACAAATATAAGATTGCTTATATTTTTTTTATTTTTACCAATTATTTATCCTGCAATTAAAGTACTAAACTCTGACCCTGAAATTCTTCTTGCATTTTTGATTGGAATGATTTTTGAAACTTTTCTTTTTTTTATAGTAGGAACGGGAGTTGCGGCAGGCATTATAACTGTCTTGATGAATGCATTTAGAACTGTAAAAATTCAATATTTTGTAGTTTACTTTTATTTAATGTTTTTAGCGATATTTTTAAATATTCTATTAATGTTTGCGATGTCTAATGCAGTTTAACATCTTTATCTTGCAATGTTCTTTGCTTCTGCGAAGAAGACGAAGAAGTAGTCCTCAGCAATGTCTTTGCAATGTTTTCCCTCAAATAAGTAAGTACTGACGCCAAGTGAATGCGAATGTAAAAATTTCGACCCAATAAAATATTCAAAAAGGGCAGTTTTTACTGCCCTTTTTTTTTGCCTGTCCCTAAACTCTTCAATGTTTTTTCAATGTCTGATCAATGTTCTCAACTTTGGTGAATTCCCATTCCCTTAATATCAGTTATGTTTTAAAATTTTTCAATTTATCAATGATATGTTGATGTTGGTGTATTGTTGCAAAACTTAATACATCATCAATATCTTTTTTTGTTATTTTTTTAGTATCAAAATATTCATGACCACAAACAGAATGACCTGACTGATTTTGAGGATCAGAAGCATATTCAGTAATAGTTTTACATTTTAAGCATAAAAATGGATAGATATTCAAACCATCTGATTTTCTTGTTCTAAAAATATGTTCACCATAAACGTAAATTGTAGAACTCGTATCGAGATTTAAGTTTAGTAGTGGATGAAAAATTTTACACTTCGGACAGGTTAATCCTATTGGAGATTCTGCATCATCATTTGTGCCAAACATTCCAGTAATCAAAGATAAACCAGCAAAGATCATTAATGTTGTAGACAACCAATTAATTTCTAACAATGAAACTAGAAAAGATGCTCCTGCGAAAATAAGCATCCATAAGAAACCATATTTTAATCTATCTTTTTTAAAATAAACTTTGCTCATTTTTCAAATATATAAATTATAGTTAAAATTATAAGCACTACGATAATCCAAATAGTGAGATTAGTTAAGAATTGTTTTAATTTAGAATTTGATTGCAAAAAGGCAGGAAGAACTAACAAAAGAACTCCTATCATATATACTACAGGTAGTAACTGATCTATCATTTGAGTATCTTATCCTATCTCAAATGGTAACTTTAATTAATGAAAATATTAGGTTACATTCTAATTATTTTTGCTGTTGCTGACTTTGGATCTTCTTATGCTGGTTATAATTTAACTAGTTTCTTAGGAGAGGCATCAAGATTTTCACCAATTGTAATAGGTCTTATTGGTGGGGCACTTGTAAATTTTGGTGATAAAAATAGTTAAAGAATAATTGATTAAAAGATTTGTTAGTAAATGGGTGGAATATATGTTTAAAAATCCACTCTTCTAGATTAACTTTTGACATAATAAGAATTAATTAATATGATTTTAAAATGAATTTTACTCAATCTATTGCTCATTGTTTCTCAAACTATGCAAATTTTAACGGAAGAGGATCACGATCTGAATATTGGTGGTTTTATCTATTCACATGGTTATTGAACTTAGGTGGAACTTTAATGGATTCTTCAATGGGTGGAAGTGGAGAAGGTTTAATGTATTGGGGTACTGCTCTAATAACTGTAATACCCACACTTGCTGCAGGTGTAAGAAGATTGCACGATGTAAATAAATCTGGTTGGTGGTTATTAATTAGTTTTACTATTATAGGTGTTATTCCTCTGATAATTTGGATGGCAACTGAGGGAACTAAAAAAAATAATTTATACGGAAAACCGATTAAACTAAAAAGATAGTATTAAATGGGTAGCATGCACATGTAAAACCATTCCAAACTATCTAGTTACCTAGAAAAATTTAAACCCTCGGAATGAAAGTTTCGGGGGTTTTTTTTATCTGCTGTCTACAATGTCTAATGCAGTTTAGAAATTTTTACTTTCGTCTTCTTTTCTTTTTGCCTGCATTATTATCACTTAGTATATTTATAATAACCCATACGATTAGAGGGTTAGTTAGAATAGACATTATTGTCCAAGCAAATACATTCCTATTTTTCTTTTTTGCAATTTTAGATACCAAATATGGAAATACAGCGTAAAGAGAGAGAAATACCCATCCAATTATTGATAGATATCCTGTCATAGTTAATATTGTAATACCGATTATCGCTACAATAATAATTATATTTGCAAATGAAGGTTTTTGATTTTTCATCTTAAAATCTTACCAAATATTTATTTTGAATTCCAGAACTTATGAATTGCTTTGTAAAGGTTCTGAAATTTATTCTTTTTTCATAACCATCCTAACCCACCTCTAAAACGAAGTCATCTCTCTCATTCAGTCTAAATACACTATGAAAGATGTACCTAGATTAGAGTTTGCTGTTTTATTTTGACCTAAATCAGATGTACGAAGATGTACCAAGTTCAAATATGCCTAATAAAGTAAGAGTTATTGAACTAGTGAATGAGAATGTAATTCCTTACCAATCAGAGAACACTCTAAAAACATACACTAAACAAAATTAGAACCCTCGGAACGAAAGTTTTGGGGGTTTTTTTTATTTATTGGATTTATCTCTAAAATATAAAAATACATAAAATATTATAGATAAAATTAAAGGAATAAGGATAGTGTCAATTGCTTCAAGATAAGATTTACCCTCTTGTATTTCTCCAACTCCATAAAAAAGACAAGCAGCAATACTTAACCAAGCATAAGTTTTTAATTTGAATAATTTATTCCACAACTCTAACATAATACCAATACTATATCCCACTCTTCAACAAAGTCATCTTTCATTGTTTTTTATTATTTATTTCTTTCATTATTTTATCAAAAAAATCTGTATTTTGGATTTTCTGTTCAACCAATCCTTTGTTTTCTTTTTTACACATACTGCGTGTTTCACCAGTATTCTTCATACAAATAAATTCTTTGAAATAATCGCTAATCTTAAATCTTGTAGAAGGAATGAATAATTCTAGGACTAATATTAATACAATTCCTTTAAACCAATAACTCATTTATGCGTTCCCACTTAACATCAAAACCAGAAAGATATATAAAGATAGTTTTTTTCATTATTTATTTTTATTTTTATAGTATTTATAAATAAAGTAGTTTCGAATATTATTACCAAACCATAAAATTGGATGAAATACAAAGACCCATCCTAAGATTTTTTCATTAAATGAATATGGTACACCTTTAAACCAATCTATAAAATATAAGAAGATAACTCCACATACTATAATCCATACTACTCCAAAAATTGATCTAAATTTTAAACGAATAGTTTCATTCAATAAAACTCCCCAAATTAAAATTAGTGAACTAATTTGCCAAAATAAAATAAACTTATAGAAAGATCCAAAGTTACTAACTCCTTTAGTCATTTCATTATATGAAAATAGAGCAGAAATAAATAAACTAAGAAATCCGAAAAATATTCCTTTAACATTATTAAGCATAACTTTTATTTAATTAACATATTCTTAAATTTAAATTAAACCCACCTTAAAATGAAGTCATCTTTCTACTTGCTTTCTATTTGGGGCGATTCTGAAGTGAACTTTGCAGTGAAGAAGTTAAATAAGTGAGTATTAGCGTAATGGTTGTGCCAAAATTATAACATAAATTATTAGTAACCTAAATTATGCATATAAAAAAAATACTTATATTAGCATTCTCTTTATGCTTTTTTTATCAACCTTTAATTGCTGATACAGAATCTCAAATATCTTTAAAAATTCTTTATGAAAAGTGTGCTGACAAAACATTTAAAAATCAATATGGAAATCAATACATTAATTATCTTAAAAAACCTGTAAAAATTAAACTATCCAATAGCATACCGTATGAGTGGTTTTACGAAGACTGTGAAGCAGAAAATTCAAATTATCCCGTAAAATCTAAAGTAAAACACTTAAATTATAATAGTGAATTAGATGTTTTAACGGCAAAAGTTTTTGAAGTATGTGCAAATCAAAAATATATAGATAATAATGGTGATACTTTTAATGAATTTTTAAGCAAACCCATTAAGGTTAAGATGTTAGAAGATGTTGAATATGATTGGATGGTTGAAGGGTGTGAGGATGAATATCAAGATTATCCAATTAAATTTAAACTAAAATATTCCTAATTTTAAAATTCATCTCTCCTATTCAGTCTAAATATACTATGAAAGATGTACCTAGATTAGAGTTTGCTTTGTTTTTTGATGTTAAATCAGATGTACGAAGATGTACCAAGTTCATATATGCCTAATAAAACAATACTTAATGAACTAGTGAACCAGAATGTAATACACTTCCATTTAGAGAACACTCTATAAACATACACTAAACAAAATTAGAACCCTCGGAATGAAAGTTTCGGGGGTTTTTTATTCACAATCAGCATCAAAAAGAGTACTAATCTTATACTCTCTAAAATAATCATCTTTTTTAAAAAAAGTATTTGCTGCATAAAAAAACTTTTCTTCATCCATAAAATAGGGATTAGTAATCGTAAGTTGTTCATTACTATGATTTTTTTTAGAATTTTCTTTATTGGAATATAATTCTTTGAATTTCTTATAATCTTTATCTTCAGATATACCAAAAAATCCTCTTTTAAATTTTATACTAAATTTTTTGTGTTTAACTTTGTTATCACTTTGTTCAATTGTATTGAAATATAAGTCATGATCAATTAAATCAAACCATTTTAATATTAATTCATCATAAATTGCGAATTTTTTACTCTCTTCTGGACAACATGAATTTTTTACAGAAAAAAATTTGTCTAAATCAGGATTAGCAAATCCAGTATTTTTCACATTAAGTTTATTAATTGCAAGTGTCCATTTAGTGTTTTCTACGTTTGTTACATCTTTTAATACACATAAATATTCTTCTTTGATATCTTTTATATTTAATACATCTCCAATATTAATTTCTTTTTTTTTTATATCTTTTGTGTCTGTAAGTTCAATGTCCTCGCCTTTTGCTAATTCGTTTAATGCTTCCGCTATCTGATTGTTAAATTTTTCTATTTTTTGTTGATTATGTTTTTTTGTATATTCACTATACCAATCACTATTGGTACAACTTCTTCCTAAAAAAGATAATAATAGTCCTCCAATTATTGCTGGTATAATTTTTCCTACATTCATACTGAACTATAACCTCTAATTTTATGTTATTTTTTATATATATAAATAATCGTTAAAATTATAAGTACTACAATAATCCAAATAGTAAGATTAGTTAAGAATTGTTTTAGTTTAGAATTAGATTGTAGAAAAGCAGGAAGAACTAATAAAAGTACTCCTATCATATAAATTACAGGTAGTATCTGATCCATCATTTTACTGTAAAGTCTCTGAATATTATTTTGGGTAGTTCTCCTGTTTCTGTAAAATTTTTGCATTCTTGATAATTTAAATTAAACTCTGTACATTTTTTAGGTCTGAATTTTTTTTTGAAAGTATCAATCTTTTCTATGGAGTTTTTGTTAATTTTATCACCTTCAACTAATGGTTTCACTACAAAATTTAAAATTGACCATAAAATAAGACCTCCTATCAAACCACTTACAATTTTATTCATCATTTCAATATCTTATCTTATAAATTTTTAGTAGGATATATAATGGACACATTTAGGATTATTATAGCAATTATAGGAGGGTTATTAGTTATCTTTGCTTTTGCTGACTTTGGATCATCATATATGGGTTATAACTTAACTCCTTTTCTTCCAGATGGTATTGCAAGGTTCTCCCCAATTATAATTGGTGGGATTGGTGGATTGTTAATAAAAATTGGTTCAGACTCAGATTAATAAAAATAGTTATTTAAAGTGATTTCACAGATGGGCGATATGCACATGTAATCGTTCCAACTCAAATCAAAATTCAAAAAGGGCAGTTTTTACTGCCCTTTTTTTTTATCTAAACTAAAAATCTTCAATGAAGTTTTCAATGAATGTTCAATGAACTTCTCTAAATTATATCGTTCTACCCCTAGTGTAGTAAAACATTTCGTCATTCTACCAACTACACTAGAACTACACTAGTTTTAAAGAGTTTTTTTAACACAAAACATTGTATCATAACGCTCAGTATCATATTCTTCATAATAGAAATCGTGTTGAAATATTTCATAAGTTCCATTTGGAACACCAAAAGTAAATGAATTGTTCCATTTTTTAAATTCTTTCCTCAAATTTGCTTCAACTTTTTTATCTTTTCCTTTACTTTGTTCACCAATATAACCACTGTCTTTATTTTCAGTATTTCCAAGTGCATGAAAACAAATTTTTCCTGACTCTATTTTAATTTCACCAGTTTGTTGACCAGCATTATCGATATCTTTTATTAAACTTTCAACTTTTGTATGATTAAGGGAATTACCTGTAATATAATAAAATCTAGTTGGTTTTTTTTTCTCTTTTGAATTTATATATATATCACAATTAATACTTCCATATTCAATTTCATGGGTGGAGTAAACAGCAGTTAATTTTGTATTTGCTATATCTTTAGTTGCAAGTATGTCTTTATGGTAATTTCTAATTTTTTTTTGATTTTCTGATTTAGAGATTATTTTACTATCACCTACTATCAAAAAACGATTTTGAAGAATGGTTGATTTAATTAAAACGTATTTTGTCATTAATGTACCTAATTTATATCGTTCTACCTCTAGTGTAGTTAAACATTTCGTCATTCTACCAACTACACTAGAACTACACTAGTTCAATTTTATCAAAAAATGTTGAGTTTATTAGTGGAACCCTAGATTTGAATACTTTGCAATGAACTTCTTAAATAAGCGTGTATTGGCGTAATATGTGTGTGAATGTAATTCCTTGCCAATCAGAGAACACTCTATAAACATACACTAAACAAAATTAGAACCCTCGGAATGAAAGTTTCGGGGGTTTTTTTTCACTCCCTTCAAATTAATTTATATTAGTAGATTTAGAAGGTTTGTTTTCTTTATCTATTTTATCGAAAAGTTTAATCATTTTATTAAAAATTATTTTTTTATTTTTTGATTTAAAATAAAGACAGTTGCCTCTGTTTTCTTCTTTATAATCATATTCATCAATAAATAAATAATATGCACTATTTCTTTTAGAATATAAAAGTGTAGCAACAATCCATTTTTCTAATGTTTCAGTTACCATTTCAATTGCCATAGCATCAATAATCTTAAAATTATCAGTAATTTTACGTAATAATTTATAATCTTCTGCTAACTTATGTAACGTTTCGAATTCTGCCTCATCAAAATGATCACGTATTTTAAGTACTTCATCTTGTTCAAAACCATATCGAATAATTCTATCAAGCATATCCCCTTCATCCATATACTTGTAATTATATTTCTCAATTGTTTTAAGGAAAAGATCGAGATTGAAATACTTTTTTATATATTTTAAACCAATTTTTAACTTCTTATTTGGTTTTGGTCGATTTTGATATTTTTTAAATTCTTTACTAAATTTTTTTTTAAATTTTGGATCTTTTTCTAAAAACTCATCAAATGTAATAAAACTCTTCTTTTTCATTACCCAAGTTTAACCCCACTCCTCAATGAAGTCATCTTTCTACTTGCTTTCTAAAACGACCATTCTTTCAATGAACTTTGCAATGAACTTCTTAAATAAGTGAGTATTGGCGTAATATGTGGGTGAATGTAATACACTTCCATTTAGAGAACACTCTATAAACATACACTAAACAAAATTAGAACCCTCGGAACGAAAGTTTCGGGGGTTTTTTATTCACAATCAACATCAAAGACAGATATGGAATTATCATTATTTTTAAAAGACGCTTTTGCAGAATAAAAGAATTTTTCTTCTTCACTAATATAAGAATTAACACTAACTAAGTCGCTATTATATCCCTTTTTGGCATTTTCTGCTCCATTAAATAATTTATTAAATCTTTCAATCTCTGTTGGTTCAATTTTTAAACTAAATTTTTTATGTTTAATTTTGTCGACACTTGTTTCAATTAAATTTAAATATAAATTTTCATCATTTAAATCAAACCATTTTAATTTTGCATCTTTATCATAAATTCCTAGTCTTTGCCCTTTTTCTGGACAACATGAATTTTCCACTAGATACTTGCCAGATCCAACAACCATTCCCACTTTACTAATTGCATTAGTAGAAATAGTCCACTCTGCAGTATCAATATTGTTGGCATCCTTTAATGCGCATGAGTATACTTTTTGGTTATTAAGATGATCTGAGTTAGTTGTGGTATCTTCTTCTTTTGTTGATATAATTATTTTTCCTTCTTCAATATCTTTTATAATTTTTTCTACTACTCTTTTTCGTTCTGTTGATGCTCGTTCTGTTGGTGTTTGCTCTTCAGTCATGTATTTTTTTTTGAAATTATTAATATATTCTCTGGAGTTATTGTTATTTTTATCGCCTTTAATCAATGGTTTAACTACAAAATTTAAAATTGACCATAAAATAAGACCTCCTATTAAACCGCTTACTATTTTATTCATTGTGCTTTGATTTGTTTTTTTCTTCATTATTTTATTCCTTTAACTAAGTAGTGCTTGGATAAATACCTTTTGTTTTAAATTTTTTGAGAATGATAGATGATGATTTTTTAGCATCTTTTAAACTTTTAAAACTATTTAAAATTGAATATTCAGGCATACAATTACTATCATCAAGGTTCATAAAATATGATGTTAAATAATAAAGTTTATCAATTTTTGATTTTAAAATGTGGCAAGTCAAAAATGTTGTATTAAATTCGTGTTGTCCATATCCTTCTTCTTTTTGATATGAAAGTTTAAAGTTATTGGATAATTTGGGTATTAATTCTCCACTTCTCCTAAGTTCATCCCAAGTGATATAAAAATTTGATTTCACATCATATAATTGTTTAATTAAAATATCGTAATTTTTTCTACCAAATGAACAAACTGTTAAAATGAGATAATTTAAATCATTAAATTTTTTTATTTCTTTCTTTTTTAACATTTCTAAAAAACCATCTAAGTAGAATTCTGTTTTCAGATAAGTTAATGTTAATTTTTCCATAAATTTAATCCTAACCTACCTCTAAAATGAAGTCATCTCTCTCATTCAGTCTAAATCTACTATGAAAGATGTACCTAGATTAGAGTTTGCTGTTCTGTTTTGACATAAATCAGATGTACGAAGATGTACCAACTTCAAATATGCCTAATAAAGTAAGAGTTATTGAACTAGTGAATGAGAATGTAATCATTCTTACTCAAAACAAAATTCTAAAAGGGCAGTTTTTACTGCCCTTTTTTTATGTCTGCTCTAAAAATCTGCAATGAACTTTGCAATGAATGTTCAATGAACTTTTAAGACGGTTATAGGGGTTTTTTTTAACATTTTAGTTTAAGTTTTCATTAATGAA
>ENA-OREN01005740-OREN01005740.1-marine-metagenome-genome-assembly--contig:-NODE-5740-length-10181-cov-2.765538_pt1 | contig 10181 bp, 6 predicted proteins | sample MGYA00248624_ERZ508555 | MGnify/ENA primary metagenome ERZ508555 (study PRJEB26222, sample SAMN06267773) | marine metagenome | isolation source: Saanich Inlet, British Columbia, Canada | place...
GGTGGATCGTGTGAAAACCACCTCAGCGGTGTTCCTTGGGCTGACGTTCGGATGTGCCCGCTGTCACGACCACAAGTATGACCCGATTTCGCAGAAGGAATTTTACGAGTTTTACGCGCTGTTCAACAACGTGCCGGAGACGGCGCACGTCGGCAACGCGGATAAGCTGGCGGACAAGCCGTTCCTCAAGGCACCGACCGCGTTGCAGCGGGAGTTGCTGGCGGAACTCCGTGCACAGGAGGCGCAACTCAAGATCGGGGCAGACGCCGAGGCGCCGTCGGTGGAATTGACGGAGTTCGTATGGATCGACGATGCGTTGCCGGAGGGTGTCGATGCGGTGGGCAATGGCGGAGGAGTGGCCAAGTTTGAGTTTGTTAGCCAGCCGGAGCATCCGGTTTTCAGTGGCCAAAAATCGCATCGCCGGAGTAGCGAAGGTCGTGGGCAGCATCTCGTCCAAAACGCGAAGAGTGGTCTTCGCATCGACGACAATACGCGGTTTTTCACGTATGTTTTTTGGGATCCAAAAAATCCACCCAAACAGATCATGTTGCAGTGGAACGATGGAAAGAGCTGGGAGCATCGCGCCTTTTGGGGAGAGGACAAAATCGGTTGGGGCCAGCCGAACACCGCGAGCCGACGGAAGCTTGGGCCATTGCCGAAACCGGGCGAGTGGGTACGGCTTGAGGTCTCGGCCAAGTCGGTTGGTTTGAGTGCCGGGGCACAGGTCACGGGATGGGCGTTCACTCAGTTTGACGGCACGGTTTATTGGGATAAAGCCGGTCTGGTCGCACGCCAAAAGTCGGCTACGGAAAAACGACTCAATGCCGTCCGGGACCGCTTGGCCAAGCTCGAGGGTGAAGTGCCGACCACGATGATCATGGGCGAGTTAACCCCGCCGCGAAAGACGTTCGTGCTCGCGCGCGGGCAGTATGATCAACCCAGCGAGATTGAGGTAGGCGTTGGCCTGCCGGGCGCGCTTGGCCAATGGCCGGCCGACATCCCCCGCAACCGGCTAGGCTTGGCCAAGTGGCTGGCGAGCGAGACAAACCCGCTGACGGCGCGCGTCACGGTGAACCGCCTTTGGCAGATGCACTTTGGTACCGGCATCGTGAAGTCGGTGGAGGATTTCGGCGCGCAGGGCGAGTGGCCGACGCATCCCGGTTTGCTCGATTGGTTGGCCACGGAATTCCAGCGCACCGACTGGAACCTGAAGGCGATGCACAAACGGATCGTGCTGTCCGCGACCTATCGGCAGTCGTCGCGAATCACCCCGAGACTGTTGGAGGTTGATCCGGAAAACAGGCTGTACGCCCGTGGACCGCGCTTTCGACTCCCGGCGGAAATGATTCGTGACCATGCGCTGTCGGCCAGCGGTTTGCTGGTGGATCAAATTGGGGGCGAAAGCGTGAAACCGTACCAGCCGCCGGGCCTGTGGGGTGAAGTGGTGTTCACCAACGTGCCGCGTTTTCAACAGGATCACGGCGAAAAACTTTACCGTCGAAGCATGTACACCTACTGGAAACGATCGGTGCCACCGCCGAACATGCAGGTGTTCGACGCGCCCTCGCGCGAGGTCTGCGTGCTCAAGCGCCCAAGCACAAATACACCGCTTGCGGCGCTGGTGCTGATGAACGATCCGACTTTCGTCGAGGCGTCGCGCAAACTGGCCGAGCGTGTTTTACGGGAGGCCCAGTCGAACGTCACTCGCGTTGAGCTGTTGCACCGTTTGATCTGCGGTCGCCAACCCACGCCGGAGGAGCAGCGTTTGCTACTCGGGACGCTGGACGATTTGCTCGCGGGCTTTCGCGCAGAACCGGCTGGGGCTGCGGAACTGATGACTGTTGGCGAGTCTGCTTACGACAAGTCGCTCGACTTGACTGAGTTGGCTGCCTTCGCCTCCTTGGCCAACGCCGTGTTTTGCACCGACGAAGCGATCACCCGAAACTGAGATGACCACCGAACAAAACGCCGCTCTCTTCGAAACCCGCCGGCAATTTCTCGGCCGAGCCAGCGCTGGTATCGGCTCGGCGGCATTGGCATCGCTGCTCAACCCGGGATTGCTTGCGGCACCGACAGCCGACCGCATGGGAGGCCTGCCCGGTTTTCCCAACTTCGCGCCCAAGGCCAAGCGGGTGATTTACCTGTTCCAAAACGGAGCGCCGTCTCAATTCGAGTTGTTCGATAACAAGCCGGAGGTGGTTCGTCGCCATGGAGAGCCGCTTGATCCGTCGTTTTTTCAGGGGCAACGCCTCACCGGGATGACGTCAGGGCAGAAGGACAAGCGAATCTGCAAATCGGTTTTCAACTTCAAAGGCCACGGCCAAAGTGGCCTCGAGTTGGGGGAATCGCTGCCGTATCTCGGGCAGGTCGCGGACGAGATTGCCGTCGTGCGCTCCATGCAAACGCAGGCAATCAACCACGACCCCGCGGTCACGTTTTTTCAAACCGGCTTTCAACAGGCCGGTCGACCCAGTGCGGGCGCGTGGGCGAGCTACGGGCTTGGTAGCGAGAATGCCGACCTGCCGGCGTTCGTCGTGATGCTTTCGCAAGGCAGTGCCAAGCGCAATTCGCAGGCACTTTATGCGAGGCTTTGGGGCAGCGGCTTCCTGCCGTCCGAACATCAGGGCGTGCAGTTTCGTTCCATCGGTGATCCGGTGTTGTACCTCGCCAACCCGAAGGGTATCTCGGCCAGGCGCCGCCGTCGGATGCTTGACCTTGGCCAAGCGCTGAACAGGGCGCACCACGAGCGGTTGGGAGATCCCGAGATCGTGACTCGTATCCAACAGGCCGAAATGGCCTACCGCATGCAGACCTCCGTGCCGGAGTTAATGGACACCCAGTCCGAGCCGGAAAGCACTTTCGCGATGTATGGCGAGAACGCCCGCAAGCCGGGGACGTTTGCGGCAAATTGCCTGTTGGCGCGGCGTCTGGCAGTGCGCGGTGTGCGCTTTATTCAGCTTTATCATCGCGGGTGGGATCACCACAGCGACACCCCTCGCGACCTGCCGTTGCAATGCAGCGACATCGACCAGCCCTCCGCCGCACTAATCGCCGACCTCAAACAGCGCGGCATGCTAGACGAGACGCTCATCATCTGGGGAGGGGAATTTGGTCGAACCGTCTACGCGCAAGGTGGGCTGAACATGGATCGCTACGGGCGCGATCATCATCCGCGCTGCTTCAGCATGTGGTTGGCCGGCGGTGGCCTCAAGGGTGGTACTACCTACGGGACGACCGACGAGTTCTCATTCAACGTCGTCGAAAATCCGGTGCCGGTCTACGACCTGCACGCGACCATGCTGCACTGCCTCGGGATCGACCACGAAAAGCTGACCTTCAAATTTCAAGGTCGCCACTATCGCCTGACCGACGTCCACGGCGACGTCGTCAAAGGCCTCCTGGCCTAACGCTTGGCCAAGTGTCAAGGCAGTGGCTGATGCCTCAGAGGCACGCTACTTCTTTAGCGCCTTTGAGACCATCGCCTTCAAGTCATTTTCAGTGGATTTGACGATGGCCTTGGGGCCGGTGGCTTTGATGAAGACGGCACCCTGTTTTCCCTCGACGATTGCACCGAGCAAGCCACTGTTTGGCACTGGAACTTTGTTGCCGCCAAACGGTGGACCTTTCATGAATGTACCCACGGCAGTGACATAGGTCACCTTGGTTCCGTTAATTGTTTCAATCACTGTCTGGGCGTTGAGTTGATCGGCCGGTTCCTTGAATTGCCCGAGCCAACGCTTTACATTTGCAGCCACACCACCCGCTTCGCCCGGGCCAAAGTGGAAGAATACCACCTCCGCCGACTTGCCGTCCTTGCCCTTGATGGCGAACTGTGCTTTACGCATTGACGACGACGGCTTTTGCGTTTGCCAACTTTTGGGTCCCTCGAACGAAATACCACCAGCAGAGAACTTCTCCGCCCTCACCACGGCAGTCGCCACCACAACTGCTGCCAAACAAACAAAACGAGTTATCGTGTGTTTCATGAATTCTAATTCTTTTTCTGCGTTAGGTAGTTATACAGGCCAGCGTCTTTATAGATTTGGATAAATCCGGGGTCATCACGGACTTCATCAAACAGCGGCCAGTGATACATGTGGAAAAAATCAGTGTCTTTTTCCTCTCGTGATATTTTTAGCCACTTGAATGCTTTTTCCTTTTCGCCAATTACTATAAAAAATCTTGCTAGGATTCCACCTTTAATATACTCAAAATTTCTCCTGTCTAATAATTCGGTAAGGAGTTTGTATGCTTCCTCTTTTTTTCCTGAACGCCAATACACGATACCGAGTGACATCATTGTAACTGGATTTTTGTCATCATTTTGAATGGCCTTCTTTAACTGTTCCTCAATTTCAACAAATCGATTTTGTTTCGTTAAGATCAGAGATCGTATGTGAAGGGAAACTTGTAAATAGGGTTTTAAAATCAGGGATTCAGTATTGTGTGTTTCAGAAAGTTCAAGGTTGCCAGCTAGGTAGTGTGCGATGGCTAACTCCGCATGTAACCACGAGTTTTTTGGATCCAAGCCCAAGCCTTGGTTTAGAATAGTTATAGCTTTTTTGACTTGGTTTGAGTGTAAGTAGATAATAGCAACCTCCCTCAAAACAATCGGATTATTTTGATGCTTCGATAAAAGGGAATCTATATTTTCGGATATGTTTTTCGTCTGCCTGTCTTGCTTCAAGGCAATGATAAGTTTGTGGAGTCTAGATTCGACATGACTCGGATTAAGTTCAAGTGCTTTTTCTAAGTAACGTTTTGCTGAGGGGATACTGTCCTCCGGTTTTTTTAAACTAACTAAGCGTGAGAGAAATTCAGTGCGAGCTAACCCGAAATATGCGTCAGCATAATTTGGATCCAATGCGATAGCTTTTTGGAAAAGCTCCTCTGCTTCTTTTGTCTCATTTCTCGAAAACCCTTCCAAACGTTCCTGCCCTCGTTTGGCTAAGCTATAGGCTTCAGAATTCTCTGTATCTCCTGCGTTCAGGGAGTCGAGTTCGCTTTGATTGAGGAGGGTGCCCCTGGTTTTGTTGACAATGGATTGGATGATTTCCTGTTGGAATTTGCTCCGCTCAGATTCGCTACCGCTGAAGGAATTGGCCCAAATGTTTTCGGATGAAGCGGTGTCGATGAGGCGGACGTTGATTTTAAGACCGGTGCCGGTCTTTTGGATGCTGCCTTGAAGCAGAGTGCCGGCGTTGAGTTCCTGCCCAATCTCGGCCGGGGTTTTGTCACTGTCCCGGTAGGTCTTGGCCGAGACGGAGCCGATCACTTTCAGGTCGTCCACGTTGGTGAGCATGATGTTGAGGTCATCGACGATACCCTCGACGATGTGATCGTTCTCGCCCGGTGTGCCGATATTTTTGAACGGCAAAAGGACAATCCGGTTTTTGTCGAGAGGCTTGGTTTCGGGTTGGGTGGCGGTTGCTGGCTCGTTGGTCGGAGCGCTTTGCTTGGCGATCGGTTGCCCATCGCCTGGCTTCAAAATGAAAATGAGCGCGAGCAGGGCGACGGTGGCGATGGCGGCCAAAGCCAAGGCGGGCAGCTTGGCTTTGGTTTGCGGTTTGCTGGTCGGCGCTTGGCCAAGCGCTTGGGTAGGGGTGTCGCCGTCGGTGGTGATGCCCAGGCGTTTGAGGGCGCGCAGGACACCTCCGATGGATTCGTCCTCGTTGCCTTCAAAATACTCGACGCGCTGGATGCCGGCCAACTGGTATTTCATCGACTCGGGGATATCGGTTGGCTCAATGAAGACCGGCAGGATGGTCTTGTCATCCTCGCTGGCGAGGGCGAGTTCGCGGACAACGTTCTTGGACTGGGCGGAGTTGGTGGAGATGGCGAGGATGAGGATATTGCAGTTGTTGATGGCGCTGACAATTTCCTGGCTCCACATGGCGGCGCCCTCGATGCCGGCTTCGTCGATCCATACGGTGACGCCAGCCTGGCGGAGGCGCGTCACCAAGTCTTGAATGCGCTCCCGATCGGCCGAGCCGTAGCTGATGAATACTTCCTCTGCCATGTGGTTTGTTGCCGGGCAAACGTAGGTAGGTTTAACAGGCGGGGCAAGCTTTCTGAAGAACGCTTGGGCGAGGGCTTGGATCGGTGGTAAACGCAGAGGACACGGAGACGCAGAGGAGCAGGGGTGGGATTTTGGAGTGCGGCCGTCCCTGCCGCTTTCGGGAGTATTCCAAAGCGGTGCAGAGAACCGCACTCCATGACGCTGTCGCGGCCGCCGGAGGAGCTTGGCCAAGCGCTTGGCTTTTTATGTGGGCTGTATTTCGGCGATGAGGGACTCGAGGCGGCGGCCGTACTCGACGTAGTTGTTGAACATGTCGTCCTCGTTGGCTTCGACGTTGTTGTCGTGGAAGACGACGGCCATGTGCGGCTCGATGGAGATGCCGGCATCGTAGCCGTTCGCCAAGGCGTCACGTAGGATGTCGCGGACACGACCTTCACCTTCACCGGGGAAGTTGTAGTCGGCGTCGCTTTTCTCCTCCACCCAGGTGCAGTCCTTAATGTGGATGTGTGCGGTGTGCTCGCGGACGTTTTGCCAGTACTCCCACGGATCCTGCTTGGGCCACGGCTGCGGCTTCGAGCGGTCGGCGTTGAAGATGGGGTTGGCGGTGTCGAAGACCCACTTGAGGCCGGGGACTTTCTCGAGCAACTCGACGCCGTGTTGCCAACTCATGCCGCCGTGGTTCATGCAGTTTTCGTGCACCGGCTGCAGGCCCTCGTCGAGGAAGCGCGCGGTGACTTCGCGCAGTCGTTCGAAGACGAGCTCGGGTGTCTTATCGGCGTTGTCGGCCGGCTTGAAACTCATGATGCGAACGTACTTGGTGCCGAGCCGCTGCATGCGCGGGATGGCGCGGTCGATCTCGGTGGTGGTCACGTCCCACGGTGTCTCGATGGTCTTGGCCCAGTTGCAAATGGTGGAGCCGAAGGCATAAATGCCGACGCCGGCTTCCTCGAGCTTGGCGGCGACGATGTCGAACGCTGCGTCCGGGATGTCGTGGATGCTGCCTTTCTCGAAGCCGTCCACCTCGACGAAGCGGGCCTCGATCCATTTCCACCCGAGTTCCTTCGTGGCCCGGATTTGGCCATCGATTGAGGGCGAAGCCTCGTCTGCGATTCCCATTAATTCCATGTTGTTATCTCCTGTAGACTATTTGCGAAAGCTTGCGGTAAAATCTTCGTTGCTGACCTCGACGGTTTTTTTCTCGTGCGTTGAGTTGGCGATGAGTTCGTTTAGCTTGGCCTCCCATGCGGCGCCGTCCATCGGGAGGTCGATCGCTTGGCCAAGCAGGCCGGAGTACACCATTACATTGGCCAACTCCACGGAGCCGATGCCGCTCGCGCCGGGGGCGATGAGCGGCTCGCCGTCGAGGATGGCGTTGACGAAGTTGGCGACGAGTTTTGCGTGGGCATCTTCCGCGCCGGGGATGGGGATTTCCTCGACGGTCGTCTCCGGTTGCTGGAAGCCTATCTTCGAGGTGCGACTCCATTCGTCGGACGGCACGGCGTTGCGCGTTACGATTAACTTGTCGTTCTCCAGCAACGCGCACCCCCTGGTGCCGGCGATTTCAAACCGGTTGCTGCCCGGTGTTTCGCCGGTGGATGTGATGAATGCACCGCTCGCACCGTTGGCGTATTCGAGGTAGCAGGTCACGTCGTCCTCCACCTCGATGTCGTGATGTTTGCCGATGCCAATATGGCCCTGCACCCGGGACGGCATGCCGACGATCCATTGCAGTGCGTCGAGTTGGTGGAGGCATTGGTTAAGCAGCACGCCGCCGCCCTCGCCCTTCCATGTGGCGCGCCAGTCGCTGCTTTGGTAATACGCCTCGGCACGGAACCAGTCGGTCATGATCCAAATCACGCGAATCAAGTCACCCAGTTCGCCGCCCTGTACCAGTTCGCGAATCTTTTGGTAGCGCGGCTCGACGCGCATTTGGAACATGCCGGAGAAAGTCAACTCCGGCCGTGCCTCGGCTGCGGCGATCAGGCGCTCGGCGTCGGCCTTGTGTGCGGAGATCGGTTTCTCGACCATGACGTGCAATCCAGCCTCGAGGGCGGCGATGCCGAGTGTGGTGTGCTGGAAGTGCGGCGTGGCGATAATGAGCGCGTCAATCTCGCCGGAGGCGATGATGGCCTCGCCGCTGTTAAATGTCTTCAGCCCCTTGGCCTCGTATTCGGGTAGTTTGTCGGGGAAGGCATCCGCCACCGCCGTCAAGACGCCGCGTTCCACTTTGCCCTCGAGCAGGTTGTTGACGTGAATCTGCCCGATGTTTCCCAAGCCGGCGATGCCGATGCGTACGTTGTCCATGCGATTGTTGATTGATCCGTGCCAATGACGAAACGGGTGGGGGGAGTGTGCCACCACGGTCCATCGTCGCACAGGAAAATGTCCGTTTGTCCAAGCGTGACAATTCCGGGTTGACTTGGCCAAGGGATATGCGAGTTTTCGCCGTACGCAGAGTCACCCTCAATAAAAGCCATGAAAATCGAAATACTCAACGAATGTCCGGACTGCCTGCCGACGATGGATCGGCGGCGTTTTGTGAAGAGCGCTGCACTTGGCACCGCTGCCTTGGCCGCGGCGCCGCTTGGCCAGGCGGCGAAAAAGAAGGCCGACACCGAGACACTGGTGGCCCAACTGTTCGGCAGTCTCAACGAAAGCCAAAAGAAAGTGGTGGCCTTTCCGTTCGAGCACTCGTTGCGCGAAAAAGTCGACAACAACTGGCACATCACCAAAAAAAGCATCGGCGAGATTTTCACCGGTGAACAGCAGACGCTGGTGAAGGAGATTTTCTTGAAATTGCACAGCGAGCAATACGCCGAGACCGTGCTTGGCCAAGTGCGGCATGATTCCGAGGATGAAGGGTTCGAGAGCACGTCGGTGGCTTTGTTTGGCCAGCCGAACACCGGCAAGTTCGAGTTTGTGCTGACCGGCCGGCACTGCACCCGGCGCTGCGACGGCGACTCAGTGGAGGGAGAGGCGTTTGGCGGGCCGATCTTTTACGGGCACGCCGCGCGGGCCTTCAACGAAGCGCCGGATCATCCCGGCAACGTCTATTGGTATCAGGCCAAGCAGGCCAACAAAGTGTTTGCGATGATGGACGGCAAGCAGCGGAAAATGGCCCTGTTGGGCAAAAGCAGGGGTGAGAGAGGAACCAAGACCGTGGCGTTGAGCGGCAAAAAGCACGGATTGCCGGGGATACCGGTGTCGGAGTTGAGCAGCGATCAAAAGGGCCAAGTGCGTAAAACGATGGCCGATTTGTTGGCAATGTTCCGAGAAAAAGACGCGAAAGAGGCGTTGAAGATGGTCGACGCGGGTGGTTTTGAGCACTTGCACCTAGCGTTTTATAAGAATCACGATGTCGGAAATGACAAAATATGGGATGTTTGGCAGATTGAGGGGCCGAATTGCCTATGGTTTTTCCGAGGGGATCCGCATGTTCACGCTTGGGTGAACATAAAACGGGCTATGTGAGCGATTATTTGAACTATTTCAAAAAAAGCGTTGACTGGGGATTGGTGGGCAACTAAATTCCCTTCCCTTTTGGGGTGCAAGCCAATCGCTAAGTTGTTTGATTCCAGTTGTTTAAGATGGAAACATGGTGTTAATTTAGTTTTTGGTTTCGCAGGCGGGCTTGAAAGGCAGGCGGCCACGTCGCTCGATGCCCATGTAGCTCAGTTGGTAGAGCACATCCTTGGTAAGGATGAGGTCACCAGTTCAAACCTGGTCATGGGCTCCATTAAGAATTTGTTCATTAGCAGAGTATAAAGAACTAACCAACAAAAAATAATCGAATGGCAAAAGAAGCGTTCCAACGCAGTAAACCCCACGTAAACATCGGTACAATTGGTCACGTTGACCACGGTAAATCGACCCTCACGGCAGCTCTCGTTGAGGTGCAGGCAAGGAAGGGGATGGCGACCCCCATTTCATACGCGGATATCACCAAGGGTGGTACTGTTCGTGATGAATCCAAGACGGTGACCATTGCGGTATCGCACGTGGAGTATGAGAGTGAAAAGCGTCATTATGCTCATGTTGACTGCCCGGGCCATGCTGACTATGTGAAAAACATGATCACGGGTGCCGCGCAGATGGACGGCGCCATTCTCGTGGTGGATGCTTCCCAGGGTCCGATGCCCCAGACCAAGGAGCATGTGCTGCT
>ENA-OREN01005743-OREN01005743.1-marine-metagenome-genome-assembly--contig:-NODE-5743-length-10178-cov-5.839125_pt1 | contig 10178 bp, 8 predicted proteins | sample MGYA00248624_ERZ508555 | MGnify/ENA primary metagenome ERZ508555 (study PRJEB26222, sample SAMN06267773) | marine metagenome | isolation source: Saanich Inlet, British Columbia, Canada | place...
ATTTTAACTCCACTTTTCGTTTCATCACCCTTACCATCTGCAACAATTAAAGATATATCGAAACCATTATTTGCTAAAGATGAACACATTTTGATGAATATACGAGTATCGTAGCGAGGGTGGGCTGAGGTGAGATGGGTTATTTTTTTACGCATCTATTTGCAAGCATAGTTTTTTATAAACACTAAACCAAGTATTTTTTGGCCAATCATACACTGTTGCACTTACTACTTAAATCCAAGTTGTATTAATTCTATAAATATTTTTCATAAGATTTTTTTTATCTAGTACTTGGAACTTAGTAATAGCCTCAACCAATCCTTCAGGGGAATTTTCTCGTGCTACCACCCCAATATTATTATTTTGAACTAACTTTTTCATTTCATACAAATTAGATACAATCTTTTAACCCAGCTTTGAGCTATTGAGATTTTCAATAATTGGTATGGCTCCCTATATTATTGTATACATTTAGCAATCTTTTTTCCATAATTTCCCATGAGTAGCGATCTCTAATGGCTCTTTGGCCATTTATACCCATTAATAATAAATGTTTAGGTTCTAAGTTCAATAAAGTATTTATTGTTGATTTAAGGCTATTTTTGACTTGACCTTTTATAAGAATCCCGCAATTTTCTTCGTTAATAATATGATGCATTTCCGGAAAATCCACACTAACAACTGGTAGTCCTGCATTCATATAATTAAAGAGTTTATTTGGTGGCCCAGCTAAGCGATTATTCATTATATCGTCAAAAAGGATAAGACCTACATGGCATCCCCTAAGGGCATCACCAACTTGCTCATATGGAAGCCAACCTGTAACATCAATACTCTTTTCAAGTTGATGCTTTTTAACTTCCTTTTCAAACCACTCACGTTCACTTCCAAATACATCGCCAATTATCCGTAGTTTTATTTTATTTTTATACTCTTTGACCAAACCAATTAATTCTTTTAACCCTCTATTAAATGGAAGTGAGCCCTCGTGACATATCATTAATTTCGAATTTTTATCCCATACGCTAGGAGACAATTGTGGTGATAACTTGAGGATTGGAGCATTATATATAACATCTATAGACTTTCGGTATGAGAGCGTCAATACATAACCACGAACTATAGTATTGGCAGTTATTATACTATCAATGTTTTTTACAAAATAATAATCTAATAATATTTTTATATATCGCATAATATTTTTAAACACGCCTTTTGCTTTATCATAAGCTTGTCCAGGTGGATATTCATGCATATCATGAATAACGTAAGATTTAATGCCCTTTGTTTTTAAAAAATTTTTTGCCCTTAATGCAATTCCTAGAGATAAATCGGGCTCATGAGCATGATAAATATCGGCTTTTAATTCTGCCAAAAAAAAGCTAAGGATCTTATATGTCTGCCATTTTCCAAGTAACCCTGTCCTTTTTGGGAACCCAAAAATTTTCAATCCTTTGTACCTACATTCACCATTTGGATATTTCCCATATGCTATAACCCTATTATTATTATCAATGTATTCAAATTCATCATTACAAGAAAGAACAAGAATAACTTCATGCCCAGCATTTTTTAAACTCAGCGCTTCTTTATGTACTACGCGTGCATCATCCAAGCTATGTCTTGTTGCAATCATACAAATTTTCATATATAACCCTGTCTTTTTTTTTGTAGTAGTATCAATTATTTACCCTAGAATAAAATATATTTTTTCGAAGGAACAGATTATTGACAATAATTTTTGAAAAATAGTAAAAAAACAATATACAAACCATAACTATAATAAATATCTCACTTATAATATTTTCAATGGCTGAATTTGAATAGTTTAAAATTTTAGATAAAATAAGTATATATATTGTTAAAAAAATTGGTTCTTTAGGGCATTTTTTAAAAATCACTTGTATAAGAATGATTTGGTAAAACATAATTAATAAGACGATAACGAAACCTGCAAAACCAAAATTTGCGTATCCCTGTGAAAATGATGGAGATGCATAATTCATAAGACTGCCATGAATCCATCGCCCTAAAAACTGCGACAAATTAACATTGTCATAGGGAAAGATACCACCTGGATTTCCAATTGTCCGACCATAAAAATAATTATGATTAGCGGGGAATATTTGTAATATATATGCATGAGCTTCTGTATATACTGAAAATACCCTGTGCCAAAAGTATTCTGGCACAAATCTTAGGACACTAATTATATCTCTATCTAATAAATATAAACGAAGCGCTAGTACAATTGAGAATGAACCTAAACCCAAATATATTAAAATCTTTTTAAAGTTCATTGGCTTCACAAATAATAATAAGTTAATTAAAAATAGATATAGTAACAAATATGCTATGGGTGTTTTGTGCAATGTTAGTAATGAAAAAAATAAAACTAACGGTAAGTTTAAGTAAAATATTGCTCTAGTCTTTCTTGAGGGCTTTATCAATTTTAGTATATAGGTGTAAATAAAAATAAATGCTGGTAGCGTTGAAAATGCAAGCCTATACCAATGCATGCCTTCTTTTAAGCTGGTCGATTTCTCTCCTCTTAAAGCATAAATATCTGAGTATTCAGTCAAATTCAATTGAAATAAAGCAGGAAGCCCATTCCTTATAGTATACAAATAAAACATGTATATTGAGTATGACCATAAAAATATAATAAATGAGTATTCACTTTTATCGTTACCATAATATTTAATATCATTCCAATTTACTTTTAATTTATTTTTAAAAATAAATATTACCCCATAAAATAGATAAAACGAAAACATTATAATCCATAAGGTATAGTAGTACATATTACTATATATTGTTTTATTATTAATTACATCGAAAGCACCTATAATATTAAACACATAAATGCCAAATAATGCAATAAATGGGGGTAAACACCACAAATAATGTTTTTTTTTAATTAAAAATACTAAAAGAGGTATCGGCGAAATCAAGAGCACTAGGTATTGAATTAACTCTATTTTATTACCTTCCCATCAATTAACACTTAACAATGATGTACCAGTGTGTTTTTCAACTTTTGAGTACAGAAGATAAGTACTGAATATTGCAATAGATCCAGATAAAATAAAATCAACCCATCGCCAAGGGGAAGATATATCCCAAGCGGATAAAATTGGCAAAAAAATAAAAATAAGTGCAATAATAGCTGATGGAATTAAATATTTCGGTAAAATTTTAATGCATAAATTATTTTTACTACGAAACCAAACCATTATTGTTAAAATTGATTTACCAAGCAGAACAGAAATCACCGCCCCCATTAATCCCTGTATATTAACAAGAAACCATGTTATGGTAAATGTGATTAATATAGATATTAAAAATAACAAACCTAATTCTTTTGTGTTCTTCTCTAGATAATAATGAATAGACAAAAACCTATAAATACCAAATATTAGGTTAGATAACAATAGCATTAAAAAACAACCCTCGGGCATTCGATAATTCATATTTGAAATTATATTAATAAGTATATCTTCATGTCTAACGGCTAACCCAAATATAATTATTCCTACGATTAGGTATAGATTAATGAATCTTGATAAAACTTTTCTGCTATTTTGTTTTTTCTGTCCATCCCACATCTTGAAAACCCGAGGATGAAGAATTGTATTTAGCGGCTCATATATAACGACAAAACATAGAGATGTTATCATGGAGCCAATTGCATATTTAGCAACTGAAGTGTTATCCAGTTTAATAAATATAATATATCGATTAAGGTTTGTAAGAAGATCTCCCATTAGCATAATACCTACAATTGGTAACCCGTAACTCAAAATTTTTTTAATTGTTACAAATGAAGGTTTCTTCCATTTATACAAAAAATGCAAATCATAATACCAAATTATTAACATTAGTATCGCGGTTGATCCTACAAAAAGACCTAATAAGTATTCTTCGATATTGGACATCGAGAATAATAATAAAAAAGAAATCACTCCAATTAAAACTGATATTTTTATGCATACAATAATAGCATTATAGAATACATGGCGTTCTTGAACTCTAATTAATGCTTTAATTAGAACTATAAATTGCTGAATAAATACTGCCAATAAAAATATCAATCCAAACCGAATAGATGGATTAAAGTGCACGTAGTCAAAACTGAAATGATATATAAAAAAACAGGCAAAAAGTCCAAGAAGTAACGTTCCAATGGTAGAGACAAATAAACTTTCCTTATAGATATTTAATTTATCCCGACTATAGAATCTAATAATGAATTGTGGAGAGCCAACACATCCAATAAGTAAAACCCATCCTAAAATAGGAATTATAAGTTGAAGTTCACCGTATTCACTTGGCGTCAAAATAGTAGTTAATATTTTGGTTTGAAGTAACCCTATTATAAATGTAAAGAAAAAACCGATGTAATAAAATGTTACTGGAATTAATTTCATTTCAGAAAATAGTTAATTATTTTTTTGATTGTAAATAAGTTGTTCTATAACCTTGGCAACTCTTAAGCCGTCACTAACTGTAGTTATTAATTTTGATTTTCCGCGAACTGCATTAAAAAATGAACCTAGATGTTGCTTAAAACCCTTTTCTTGCTTGCCCTTTACATCCTTGACATCCATCCCATACACACTCAGTTTTTTAAAATCATCAATAACAAAGACACGACCAGCAGTATATACTTCGATTAATTCTTTACTAAGATTGGTATTACCTTGGCCTGAATAGACAACTGTACCAATATCACCATTTGCAAATGAAAGAGTAATTGTGAAATTATCTTTCGCCTTTAAAAGTTTAGAGTCGCTACCCAAAAAGCTCCCAGAAACTTTAATTATTTTGCTATCTGCTAAATAACAAATTAAATCTATGAAATGGCAACCTTCTCCAATAAGTCTTCCTCCACCTATCTCGGGATCAAGAAGCCAATGATTTTGTGGCAATACTGGTGCATTGATACGATATAAGAATTGACGTTTCTCAGGGGTGCTTTTTAAATATTCTTTCATTGTTTTTGTATATGGAGAACATCTTCGGTTATATCCAATTGAGAGCAATCCGCTTTTTTCTTGCACAATTTGTGCAATTTCTTGGGCATCTGATAATGAAAGAGCTAGGGGTTTTTCAACATACACTGGTTTTTGTTGATTTAATATTTTTTTGGCAAGATGGGCGTGGCTATTATGCTGTGTTGCAATAATAAATGCATCAACATTTGGGTCCTCAATTAATTTACCAGTATTAGTTGTAAGAACAGTTGGATTATAAGTTGCATTTATCTTAGAAAATTCCTTTATAGTACGATTTGAAACACCATAGAGACTTACACCAAGAGATGAAAAATGTGGCAGTAAATTACTCTGAACAAATGACCCACAGCCTATAATCCCAATACGTAACTCGTTATTTTTTATTTTTGTGACCTTAAACTGAGGAGATGAAGCTTCCGTGTGAATTTGGGAGGCATCAGACTGGTTGTAAGATAGTAAGATAGCAAGGTTTTTGTTCTTTTTTTCGATAAGTAATTGATATGCTTTTGGTGCATCCTCTATTAGATATTCTCCAGTAACCATTTCATTCAAGCTAATAGATTTATTTTGAACCATATTTAAAAAATGAGACAAATTTCTCTGTTCTGTCCATCTAACATAACCAATCGGATAATCTAACCCTTTTACTTCATAATTTTCATCATAACGTCCAGGCCCATACGACCGGCTAACTTTAAAATCTATTTCTTTTTGAAAAAGGTTTCCTCTATCAAGGTTAAGCCCCATATCACCTATCATGATAACACGTCCCTTATCTCTACAACAAGATATTGCTTCGTTTGTAACGTGACTACTTTTAACTCCAGCACATAAATACATTATATCGATCCCTAATCCATCGCTGAAAAAATATAGCAATTTTGGCAAATCATCTTCAATGGCAGGGTCAATAATATCTTTAAATCCTAGATTCTGAGCTACTTCTCTTCGGTATTTGTCCGGTTCTATACATATAACTTTTAGCCCCGAAGCTCTAGCTAATTGAGCAGTTAACAATCCAACGAGGCCAAGCCCGACGACAACACAAACTTCCCCAAGTGATGGCTCTCCTAATCGAACGCCGTGCATAGAAATACATCCAAGCGCACCAAATGCTGCTTCTGGGAAACTTACTTTATCAGGTATATGCGCAGTAAGGTTTTCATTAACTATAATCAGTTCTGCATGTGGCGCACCCGCATAAGCAACATAATCACCGACTGAAAAACCTTGCACTTTTTCTCCAACACTAACAACGATACCTGATCCACTATATCCTCTCATAAGTAATTCGTTCTTTTTTTCTTTTATCTTCTTATAAGTTGAACGCACTCCCAGTTGCTTAATAGTATCTGTAACTTTTTTGATAGTAGATGGGTTTCTAAAACCGCGTGAAAACATACTCCCTGAATTATATCCGACAGTTTCTGTACCGGAGCTAATTAATGAGTTCCTAACAGAAACTAAGATTTCTTTTTCCCCACAAGACGGTTCTTCAACATCATGGACTTCAGGGAGTTGTGATGAATTAAAAAACACCTGTTTCATAATTTATTTATTTTTAACCTCATTCTCATTTAAGCTTGTTAACGAATTCGAAATAGCATTAAACATCCAAGCTTGTCCCCATCGTATATAAGGGATATCCGTCATAGTTTTATTTTTTATACTAGACGCAAAATATCCTTTATTTTTACCATTTCTCACCCAAAGTTTTTTGGCACTAAACATAATATTTTTAATTAGTTTTAAATATTTACTTTTTGAAATATAACCATTCCTATAAAATTCAGTAGTACAAAGTATTGCTTCTGCGCAACTATGAACTTCAATTACATCAGTTTGTCCTCTAATATAATTCGGCTCACCGCTGGCTGAATAATAATCAGTTATCCAAGTATTAAAGTAGGCATTAGCTACTGTCTTGATTTCTTGTAACTCTGTTAAAATTGCAATGCGACTTAATGCTCTGATCTCAAAACCACTATGATATGTATCCTGTTGCACCCCCTTAGCCTGCTCATAAGACCAATAGTTTAGTGTACCATCATCTCGGATTTCCGAAAGAGAAAATTTTGTCGCTAATAAGCCTGCATCAACCCATTCATCTTGGCCCGTTTCCATACCAACACGAATTATAAACTCAGCTCCAAATAAATTTGCATTGTGCACTTGGAATTTATCTAGCGGTGTATAAGAGAAGGAGAAAGATCCATCATCTTTATATCCACTTCTGTTTAATCCTTTAACAATAAAATGACAGATATTTTCACATTGAGATAATGCTTTTTCATCTTTAAATATTTTGTATTTTAGCCAATAAGCGTCCCCAATAATAGCCGAATTAACAACTGTAGGTGTGTTTTTTGGAATAAATATCCGACTCATCCAATCAAATGGGTATCCCCAGCCAATGCCTCCATATTTAACAATTTTATTGTTATCTAACCACTGGAAACAAGAATTATACTTTTTTTCTACACTTAAAATATTTTGGAATTTTTTTGAAAATTCTAGTTTCAAATATCCTTCTGCAAAAAGCCCCATCGCCTTTGCGTTAACACTTGGTTTAACATTAATCCAATTACGTAAATGCATAGGAAATCGGTGATTGACTTGAGATATAATGCTACCCGAAGCTTTTTGAATTAATGTTTTGCGCTTTCCTACCCACATCCCAAACTTATTATTATAAATATCGTATGGGTCCCAACCAGCCCAACCGTTACTTCCAACCCAATTATTGAGTTTAATCAAATACTCTGATAAAAGCGTTTCGAGATGGCTATCTGAAGTATACATAACTTTTATGCTATAATATATTGTTAATTATAATTGAAGCAATTCTCTCTGAAGACGCGCCATCCCATTTTTCTGGTAAAAGATTTCTTCTTTTTTCTTTTTTCCCACACTCAATAATTACATCAAATAGTTTTGTGAAATCGGAACCTACTAATATATTTGATCCTCTATTTACAGTTATCGGCCTTTCGGTATTATCTCTAACGGTAAAACAAGGAATACCAAAATATGTAGATTCTTCTTGCACTCCTCCAGAATCAGTGATTATAAACTTTGCATTTTTCTGTAATCCCATGAATTCCAGATAACCTTTTGGCTTGGTAATATTAATTCTTTCATTTAATAATATTTTATATTGGTTAAGTTTTCCCCATGTCCTAGGGTGTATTGGCCAAATAATTTCTGTCTTTTCACTAATCATATTTAATGAATTCGCAACATCTTTTAATTTAGATGGGTTATCCACATTAGATGGGCGATGTAGAGTAACCAAAATATATTCTTTCTTAATTAGTTTATTTTCTATTAATAGATCACTGCAATTAAATAGTTTTTCGAATTTAACTAAAGAGTCAATCATTGTATTGCCAACAAAATATATTTGTTTTTTTATTTTACCTTCCAATAATAAATTTTTCTCGGCTTCAGGAGATGTAGTAAATAAGTAGGTGCTAATTTGGTCAGTTAATATTCTATTCACTTCCTCAGGCATAGAACGATCAAAGGATCGCAAACCAGCTTCTATATGTGCAATAGGTATATTTAATTTTGCCGCAGTTAAAGCCGCTGCAATTGTTGAATTTACATCGCCGAAAACTATCAATAAATCAGGTTTTTTTCTGAGAAACTCTTTTTCAATTTTAATCATAATTTTAGCAGTTTGCACTGCATGAGAATCACTGCCAACTGAAAGATCTACATCAGGTTTTTTCATCCCCAACTGTCGGAAAAATATATTCGACATATTGTCATCATAGTGTTGCCCTGTATTTATTAATCTTAGGTCAAAATTCCCTGTTTTATTAAGTGCTTCATATACAGGGAATGCTTTTATATAGTTTGGTCGTGCGCCAACTACTATGTCAATTTTTTTCATTTATTAATATCTCCAATATTTTATTAGCAGTATTCCCGTTACCATATGGCGACTGTTGATGCTTTTTATTTAGTTCAATATCATATGATTGATATGCATTCAATATTTTTTCTTTATCTGCTCCTACAATTTTGTTCCAGCCCATTTCTACCGTTTCTACCCATTCTGTTTCATCACGCAGAGTAATGCATGGGACTTCATGGAAATACGCCTCTTTTTGTATACCGCCTGAATCAGTCAAAATAACTTTTGCTGACATTTCAAGTCTTAGCATCTCTAGAAAAGGCAGTGGTTCAAGGATGTTAATACTTTTTAACCATGTTTCTTTATCTAGCCTTTTTAATAGCTGTCTTGTCCTTGGATGAATGGGTAAAATTACTGGTAATTCTTTAGCTATCTCTCTTAATGCATCAAATATAGATTGAAGCCGAGATAAATTGTCAGTGTTTTCAGCCCGATGAATGGTGCATAGTGCATAGTTCCCATCAGTTACATTCCACTTGCTTAGCTCAATTTTCGCTTTAGCCTGCTCACGATAATGGAGTGTTACATCAAACATGACATCTCCAACATTATGCACGCCACTTACAATCCCTTCATTCTTTAAGTTTATTACAGCTATTTCCGTCGGACAAAAAAGAAGATTTGAAATTTTATCTGAAAGTATACGATTAATTTCTTCTGGCATTTTCATGTTAAAAGAACGCAAGCCTGCTTCTACATGTGCTATAGGTATATGTAATTTACTTGCGGCCAATGCACCAGCTAAGGTAGAGTTTGTATCGCCATAAATAAGCACATAATCTGGCTGTTCGTCCTTCAAAACAACTTCAATTGCTTCAAGCATTCTTCCTGTCATTGCACCATGAGGTAAATTCGCAATTTCTAAATTGTAATTAGGGTGAGGGATTTCTAATTCCGTAAAGAATACCTCTGACATGTTTTCATCAAAATGCTGTCCCGTATGGATAATTATTTCTTCAATTTTTTGATCTGATGTTTTGTTATGTTCGCGAAACGCTCTTGACAAAGCTGATGCTTTAATAAATTGAGGTCTTGCACCAATGATTGTTACAATTTTCATGAGTTTTCCAGTTGCTGACTAGCTTCAATCAATATTTTCATCACTTCTAAGGCATGTTTTCCGTTGGCGATATTTGGCTTCTTCCCATCTAAATGATCAGTGAAATATTGTAGCTCTTCCGTTAAAGCCATTTTTTGTTCATAATCAATTAGGGTTACGGGACCATCAATCTTCTCTG
>ENA-OREN01005744-OREN01005744.1-marine-metagenome-genome-assembly--contig:-NODE-5744-length-10177-cov-5.290495_pt1 | contig 10177 bp, 7 predicted proteins | sample MGYA00248624_ERZ508555 | MGnify/ENA primary metagenome ERZ508555 (study PRJEB26222, sample SAMN06267773) | marine metagenome | isolation source: Saanich Inlet, British Columbia, Canada | place...
TTGCTGCATTTCTTAACACGCAAGGTGGTAAACTGATTATTGGAGTACAAGATAGACCAAAAAGGAAGGTTGTAGGTATAGAAGCAGATTATCAATGGTCGGGGCAATCAAAAGATATTGAAAGTTTTCAAAACAGTCTTACTAATGCAATCAAGACAGCAACTAATGATCCCGCAATAATCGGTTCGTACGTTGATATCAGTATTGATATTATAGAAGGAAAATCAATTTGCATGATAGATGTTAAACAAAAAGCACCTAAATCTTGGACTTATGTAACGATGAAAAATTGGAAGAATAAAGGTGAAAAAAAAGAGTGTTTTTTTGTAAGAAGTGGTCCCTCATCTAACATAATTGAGAGTAGACAAAGTGCAGATGAATGGAAATTAGCTCGTAAAGAAATGCAAGAATATTAAGTGAATTAGAGTTTCGACTAAACGATTAACAGTCAAATCTATGGGTATTTGCTCGGACCCATTAGTCAATTGGTAGTGAATTGATGGGTTTGCAGTCGGCCCTTTCAGAGGCTACCGATCCGATTACCGAAAAGAATTTTATTCCTCTTCTTCTTTTAATTCCTCGAATTTTCTCTTCATTGTAGAATTACCTTTTGTCAATTTTTTAATAGAGAGGTCCTGAGTTTTATTATTCGCAAGTCTAAGTTGATTGTCAGAAGTGGTAAGGTGTTGTTTCACCTTCTCTAACTTCACTATTGTCTCATCAATATGTTTTATCGCTTTATCGAAATTTGTTCGTGCACTGATAACATTTTTACCGAATCCTTCTTGAAAACCTAGCAATTTATTTTCAAAGTTTTCATAATCTATATTTTGTGACCTAATAATAGCAAGTTCTTGTCTCATTTCTAGGGATTTTCTAGCCTCGTTTCTAATTAATGTCAATATAGGGATGAAGTAATGCGGTCTAACCACATACATTTTTTCATATTTATGAGACATATCTACAATTCCAGAATTATAAAATTCATTTTCAGGTTCTAACATAGAAACAAGAACGGCATATTCACAATTCTTCTTCCTACGATCTATATCTAATTTTGATAAATGTGATTCATTTGTTTTTCCCTTGGTATCTTCCATTTTGTCCTTCATTTCGAACATAATAGATATGAATTCAACTCCACTTGAATCTGAATCTCTGAATATATAATCGCCTTTCGTCCCATGTTTTTCATCATCTTCTTTGACACTTGTGTTGTCTTTCTCAAAGTATGCATTGGGGAATGCACTAGGCCTGAGGATATTGAATTGATTTTCGCACCACTGTTCGAGTTTTTCACCTATTTCTTTAACCGACATTTTAGCTTTCATATCCTTTACTCGTTCAATTTCCTCATCCTTCATACGGATAATCTCCTCTTTTGCTTGTATTTCAGTTCGATGAGAGCCATTCAAGGATTGTAGGTATAGTTCCTTTTCAGTATCTGCATTATCAATGATATTTTTTAGTTGAATAATATCTTTTTCAAGAACTGACTTTGCTTCTGTGACTGCAAGATTTGTTTCAGCCTGTGCAGCTTTCCTTTCATTCTTCAATCTATCAATTTGTTTGTCTTTGTCAAAGATTTCTTTCTGTAATGAATTCATTACCTCCTTTTTAGCAAAATCAATTTCTCTTTCGTGATTACTAATTTGATTTGATAGTATGGAAATTTCTTTTTCTTTTTCTGTGACAGCATCTTTTTTTGTTAGCTCAAGTTCGATTTGGTGACTCTTTTTGTTTTCATCAATACGCTTATTAAGTTCATTTTCGAATTCGACACCTTTGATTTGATTCAATATTTCGGCATAACCAGCAGCATCCATTTCAAAAACTGATTTGCATTGGGGGCACTTTACTTCCTTCATAATTAGTATACAAATTGAGACTATATAAACTCCACTAACCCTATCATTTTGGAATGATGGTCAAATAAACCTGTATTCGCAAGGGTACCCCTCCGATTATAATCTCAAACTCCTAATTGAAAAAAATCACCAATTAACAAAATTAGGCCGAAGGCAACTAAAGGAAAAATTGTCAACCAAAACCACATCTTCATTTGGTCATCTCCCATGAGGGAACCTCCTCTTGGCTTGGTAATAAATGAATGGCCTGCATTGATATTGCAAAACCTATAGTTCACGGGTAATCTCATGGGTAGGGTTCAACATGACCAACTGCTAACCCATTAATTCAAAGATTGCTAACTCAAGGGTACATGCATAAACCCATTGATTTATTTGCTAATACTTCAATAAAAGTCGGAAGCAATCATCACCATCACTAAGAGGAATACCAGCAATGTAAAGCCGATTATTATCCATGAGACTATCTTGGCTGCCTTGGCCGTAGCAGCATCGGGGTGCCCAGGGAATTGATTGGTGATTGCCAATGCGCCATTTGCAACTATCAAAGCGGGAATTGCTAGACAGATTCCACCAAATAAAACACTGACGACTGAGAGAATCAGCGCAGTCATAGCCGATGTTTTGGGATATCCTCCGCCCATCATTACCGTTCCCGGCATCTGTTGCATCATTGTCGGTTGAGCCTGAACCCGTGGTTGGATAAATGGTTGATGTTGTGGTTGTGCAACCGAACCCACCACAGCCGATTGAGGGGGTGCGTGATTATTGTTAGGAGGCTGCATGCTCAAGCCTAGAGTTGATTTGATTTGAATATGGCGTTCATGAATCATAGGGGCCCCCTCTGATTCAATGCCCAATCATAGGGTAGTCAATGCGCGGACCCATTGAGCAACGAGTCGGGACCAGTGAAACCACTACTCAACCCATTGTTGCATCAGAGTCTGAGAAGGCATGGACAAGGGTTGTCCATAAAAGTGCGAGTTCAAATAGTAAAAAATCTACAATATCTAACGTGTTTGGAGAAAGAAAAAATAAATCTCGAGCAGTAGCTTACGCCCGTGTATCTTCCAAGCGTCAAGCAGAGGAGGGCGTCAGCCTCGATGCCCAAGTAGAACGTCTACTTGCTTACGCAGATTTTCGAGGATTGGACTTAGATCCTGAAGATATCTATGTTGATGATGGAATATCTGCTGCGATTCATCTTTGGTCAAGGCCAGCAGGTCGAAGGATGCGTGAAACAATCTATCACGAACGTGTTGGTCATGTCCTTGCTTTGAAAATGGACAGATTGTTCAGAGATGTCCAGGATTGTTTGGGTTCTGTGGACGAATTGAGAGGTATTGGTGTTGACATCCATATTCTTGACCAAAATGGAGGAACTTTGGATACATCAACACCGATTGGTAGATTCTTTCTCACCACCATTGCAAGCTTAGCCGAATTAGAGCGAGGACAAATTTCGGAACGAACAAAAGTTGCAATGAAGCATCTAAAAGACAATGCAAAAGTGTTTACTGGCCCCATTTTTGGCTGGGATAGACAAGGCGATGATATTGTTCCAAATTGGAGAGAGCAGGATATCATTGACTACATGCGACATCGACTCTATGTTCAAGGGTGGTCAGGTAACAAAATTGCAAAACAACTCACGGAACTCGATGTAAAAGGAAAACGCGGAGGAACATGGACTTCTAGTATGGTTCTCAGAACTTGCAGATACGAATTTCATGAAACAAGAAGGATGTTTGAACACCCGAATTGGTGGGGTTCTGAAGAGTACCACGACTCGGTTGATTTTACTTGACTACTTGCCAGTAGAATCTAAATATAAGAATCGAATAATCTTGGCATGTCCTGGAGAGAGAGGGTTCAAGAATTATCTTCAACCTCGGACATCATTTTTGAAATTCATGAAGGTTCGAGAGGTTGGCCACTTGAGGGAACAATTGTTGATTCTAATGGTTTGAGCCATAGTTACTCAATTCATTTTGGTGGAGACTGCCACTATCCACATCAAAGGGGTGCAATAATTTCACCTACAGAAAATAGGTCTCAGAGTAGAAGTGGTAACCCCCCTCCTGCAATTTCATCTGAGTATGGTTCACCTCTTTGGATGTCCGTTTTTCGACCTGAAGGTAATTTGGAATTTGTCCTCATCTCTGAAATTGATGAAGAGCAAGTAGGGGTTTCAAGCCGACGCCCAGTGATATATCCAGTTTCTATGATTGAAATTGCAAGGCAAGAAGGCTTGGCGATTTGGCGTAATCAGGATGACCTTCTTTTTGCTCTTTGCCACCCTTCCGAAGTCTCCGATGTTCTCTTGTTGCATCATGCAGGTCAATTACAGATTGTTCCTTCAATGGAGTCTGATAGTATTGAACCCACTCAACGGCAATCCCGCATGGTTCGGCGTGCGGTCAGAAACCACTCTTTTGGGAGGAACGTTAAGAATAATTACAACAACATCTGTCTAATTTGTGGAGTTGATGATACAAGATTGATGATCGGTGCACACATCAATCCAGTAAACTCTCCGACAAGTACAGATCAGTTAACCAATGGATTATGCTTGTGCGCGCATTGTCACATCCTATTCGACTTACATGACATAGTTGTTCTACCAGATTTATCTCTTCGCTATTCCGATAGAATTTTACAAATGGAATCGAATTCTGCACATCACTCATTATATCTTGGCAACCTACCAACCGAACTCCAAATTCCCCTAGATTCAACTTCTGTACCAAGCCCTAGTATGATTACACAACGAAACGAATTTTTTGAGATTCAACTTTGATAGCCGAAATACTCTTCAAGTAACGTCACCAGAAAAATCAACCATATTTTTTCATATACCATGACCCAATGGGTAGCCTCTGAAATGACCCACTGAAAGCCCAAAAATTCGCAGATTACAATCGATGGGCTCAAGCAAAAACCTATTGATTTACTCATTAATCGCTTAATCCGTACTTAGATTCATAATCATCAATCATTTAGGAGTTTTATGGATATATTCGAATTACTTGTAAATAATGATTTTTTCTGGCTTTCTATTCTTGTAGTTATTTTCGCTCTAATATACAAGTTAATTGCTTTAATAATGATGCCTTTCGAACCGTTTTACAAAAAACTAGTTGAATATGAAAATAAGAAACAATGGCGTAAAGATGGTGAACCAAAGTTATATTTTGATCCCTCAGAAGGTACCCTAAGTCCTGTAGGGATAAAGTATCAAGGAGGTAACGCGTCATTTGAAACAAATGAATTAAGTGTTTTTTTGTCTGGGGATGGTTCTGGTAAAGTTAATTCAACACTTTGGATGAAAGGAAAAGCTCCTAAAAATCGAACAACATATTTTCGAAATAATCTTCTAACTAATAATTTTTTACAAGAATTATTTTACTACGCTCTTGATGAATCTATTTCGAGTGAATGGAACTTACGTGAAGAAGAGAAAATTTCGACTATTGTATCTGAAATTGAAGATATAGGCTCAAAAGATGATAATATTAATGTTATTACAATTTCTATATTAATCTGTAAAATTGCCATCAATCGAAGGAGGGAAGAAATAAGATCTCAGTTAGAAGAAATGTGGACTAAATCTGGGGGGAGGGGGGAAATTGATCCTGATTGGCTCGATAAGCAAAGGCATACCTCCGGTTCTAGCGGTATGACTCTTGAGGAAGAGGATAAATTATTGTATATCGACATTAGATGCCATAATTCTACGTGGATACAAGGTCTTGCATATAGAAATATGATGAAACAAGTACTCGAAAATAACGAAGAAGTTCTTGAAGCTGTAGGTGGTAACTGGACTAAAAATCCTTGGAAGTTAAAGGGTGTTGAAGAAAATATTCCTTATCACCTTGCTTGGCCCCAAACTGTTGGGACTCGGAGAGGTGAATCATTTGTCAAAATTCTTCATGCGGTTGAAGTAGAAGAGATGCCACCGGAACTAGTGCTTCGTGCGTTATTATTTTTGAGAATAGATAATAACAATGAAACTATAAGGATTAGAAATCAATTAATGAGGACCTTGGATGAAATTAATATTAACTCACAAACCTTGCGAGAATTGCTTATTGAACACGCATGCCAGCACTGGAGGACATTGGAGTTGGCGACTCACGCACTAATGCAGGTAGCCTACTCATATGAGTTGCCTTTACCAGTCATAGGAGAATTCCGTAGACCTCTAAACATAAAGTCAGGGAATTCTGCTGATGTAAAAAGTGGCGATATAGGAGATATTCAGTTCCCTCATGAGACCTATATCGATGAAAGAGGGAAGAAATTCATTGAATATGCAATTGATTGCAAACTATTTTTTGATGAAAACAATGTTTCAGCCGATTTAATCGATGTGGTAAACAGATGGAGTCATGAAGAAGTGCCACAGAATCAGCTATCCGTGTTTGAATGGATAGGCCCAGAAACTCCAACTTTAGACGATACAAATACAACACAGAGAGCACGAGAATTTCTCGAGAATAACGGAGTAACACTTAGGTTCAGCACCCTTCATACATTGGCTGACGATTTAGGCCTGGAAAATAATCATGTACATATCTGGATAAACAGATATGCCCAAATATTATGCAAATCTCAGGAAATGCGCGATGAATACGGCGCAGAAATTCTGAATACATCTGCTTGGGTTAACTCATTGATAGCCAGTTTAAGCAATAATTCTACTGAAGAAGAATAGTCCTTAAATTTGATTAAATAGTTAAGAACTTCCTTCAAGAATCTCATTGAGTGAGAATAACCAATCAGTCGTGATTTCAGTCACTTGGCCATATCCGAGATCTTGAGTAGATAACATTGAGAGATATCGGTTAAACCATTTAATCGATAAGGAATCATTAGGGTCAATCTCTCGAATAAATTCTCTCAGCGATAGGGCTCGAATGTCTGGTAAATTAGGTTTATTGAAGAGATGCGATTTCTTAGCATTGATGAGGGGTTTATCTAATCCTATAAAATCAAAAAATAACAAATATGGTTGTGGAGTTTCCTTATCAGATAAATGAGTTAATAGTCTATTAATTTCATAATCTGAAATTGATTTACCATATTTTGCATCTATAGCATATTCGATATATCTTGAGCCTTTTTCATCAACAAATTTTTTGTGACGGAACTGTACATCTCCTACGTCGCCAGCTTTTTTGTCAGGTGAGCGCATTGGTTTTATTGGCGCCATAATAGATGTTTTTCCAAGGATCGGAATTTCATAATCTTCTTCAAAGCATATCTGTGTAAAAGAATGAAGCGCTATTTCCAATAATCTTGAACCTCCGTTTTCCCTACCGCTTATATGTGCATAAATTATATCATAAACCCTTCTTGGTTCCTTATCTAATTCACTAAATAATTCTGAAACTGAAACTACCAATTTATCAAAATCAACGTTTCGAAGATAGGCTCCTAAGAGTAATGCTTTAAGAGCAGATTCAGGATCAATTTCTCCAAATTGTATTCCTGAAATTAGTTCTAACCACTCTTCTTTCGGCCCTTTAATTTTTGGAGGGAATGAAGGAACATATGGGATATCAACTGCTAAAGAACGAGTCATAAAAACTCCATCTTGATTCATTTTCACACCTAGATTACGTGAATTAAACCATGCTGATATACACTTTTTGTCTATGACTCGCATTCCAATTCCATCTATCCAGTCTGTTTTATGAAGTCTAATATCTTGTTCAGGACAAACAGTCTTAATCGCAGAAATCAAAACTGAATGGATGTATAGACCACGCCCCTTTTCACCCCTAAAACCATCAATTAGAGCTCTAGTAAGTATTGCTCCATTCTCAGTCAATTTGGGGTCTTCGAAAGGATGAATGCCATTTTTTGATTGTTGAATAGCGTTACTCAATATTGTATCGAGAAAACCATTCTCAATATTTAGTATTCTCAATATTTCATCGGTTTTTGATTTTGCATCAGCCTTTCCCCTTGTGAATGTTTCAACCATTATCTGCCGATCATCTTTTTCTGTGAAAAGAATATCTTTATCATTCCCAATTACCAAGAAAAAACCTTGTTCAGATAATAAAGGTGTTAAAGATGATGTAATCTCTTTTTCAGAGTACACTTTCAGTCCCAGTTTTTTAAATATTTTATATATCAACGAGGATACAATTCTTTTTTCAGGATACACTTTCACATTTATCCGACAGTGTTCGATACTTTATAGAGCTCCATTAGGATAGAGGAGTCGTGAGAGCCATTAAACCACCCCGCGTTATCAGCTTGTTTTCGGGTGCAGGAGGTTTAGATATTGGTTTTCATGACGCTGGTTTCAAGATTTTAAAGGCAGTGGAACTTGAGAAAAAATACTCGGATATCATGAAACTAAATACTGGCAAAGACTCATATTTTGGTGCGGATCTTGAAGTATTGAATATGAATGTAAATGATTTCAGTACCAAAAATTTAGAAAATATTGACTGGATCATTGGAGGGCCCCCTTGTCAAACATTTTCTTCTGCAGGAAGAAGAGCCAATGGGGTGAAAGGTGTTAACGACCCTCGTGGTATTCTTTTTGAGCGTTACGTAGAAATTGTGAAGGAATTAGAGCCAAGAGGTTTTCTATACGAAAATGTGTATGGTTTGATAGGTGCGGAAAATGGAGAGCCTTGGAGACTAATCAAGAAAGGTTTCGAAGAAGCAGGTTACAAACTCTATCATCGAATTTTGGATGCTGCAGATTATGGCGCACCTCAACACAGAGAACGCTTGATAATGGTAGGGCTGAAAGAGGGTGAATTCAAATTTCCTAAACCAACACATGGGCCGGATAGTGTTGGTAAAAAATCGCATATTACCGCGGAAATGGCATTAAGTGGACTCCGTGATCAAGAGTGGGACAATTTAGAATTTGGAGGTAAATGGGGGCATTTACTGCCAGATATCCCACCAGGATTAAATTATTCATTTTATACTGCAAAACTCCATCACCCTAATCCTGTTTTTGCTTGGAGATCGAAGTTTTCTGATTTCCTGTATAAGGCTGATCCTAAGCAGCCGGTGCGTACAATTAAAGCAAAAGGAGGGAAGTATACTGGGCCACTTCATTGGGCAAATCGACATTTCAATCACGAGGAACTAAAATTACTCCAATCTTTCCCCAAATCTTTCAAACTCGGTGAGTCAGAGAGAATCAATAGGGAAGTTATAGGAAATTCTGTACCTCCTGCTTTGGCAAGAACACTGGCTGAAGCAGTGATTACTCAGGTTTTTGGATTTGAAAATAAATCAGGTCTAAATTGGTTGGATGAAAGTGAGAAATTAACTTTCAGAAATCTAAAGAGAAAGAGAACCAAGTATTACCAAGAAATAGCAAAAAAAGCTCATTCGCAAGGGAATTTTGTTCACAATTTCCTTCCTGAATTGAAATCATCAATACGTATGGAATTAGAGAATGAAATCAATGGAAAGTTTCATGATGAGGGCGTATGGTGTGCTGAAATAGTTGAGGGAAACAACCAATTGCATATTCACCTACTTAATAAAAAAAATATTTCTGAGGACATTAATTTACCCCATATTGATGAGGTATCTTCATTCCACATCAGGAAAAGTGCATATATTGAAATTTCACCAAAAGACACATGGGATATACCTATAGATAAAGTTGAACTAATTATTTACAAAAATATCCAAAATTATAGAAATACGTTTAACAATAATATTTCTCTTACCGTCGGAAACAATATTATTAGAGAAGTCATAAAACAGCGATATGGTATCGATGATCTCATTCAATTGGATGGCTTTTACGGACAAGGCAATGGAAAATTACTAGTGGAATATAATAATTTCCAATCACACGGTGATTCGATTTGGAGATATGCATCTATTCTCTCAAAGAGTAATCTCGTAGGGGTTATAACTGATTTCTCGAATTGGTGCAATACTTTTAATGTCAAAGAAGATGAAGGGTTCCACTTATTTCAGAAATTAAAGTACCATGGTTTCGATATCAGAGACAACTCAACTAACCAAAACATCTCTCCAGGAGATGTTTTAGTCACATACTCATTCCCCACATTAACCACAACAAAAGTCCAATGGGGGAAGAAATTGGGCGGAATGAATGTTGATATCGATCTCGAGGAAAATCGTAATATGGTCTGACATATATGATTTGATACTACTAGTTCTACTACTGAACGCATGGGCTGCCCTTACGCTCGTATGTGAATCAAAGGGTAGCGTAGTTGATGGATAGCACTACAACGGTTACATTGTTACATATCCGTCAATATGGGTATCTACCTTAGACC
>ENA-OREN01005747-OREN01005747.1-marine-metagenome-genome-assembly--contig:-NODE-5747-length-10169-cov-7.948375_pt1 | contig 10169 bp, 9 predicted proteins | sample MGYA00248624_ERZ508555 | MGnify/ENA primary metagenome ERZ508555 (study PRJEB26222, sample SAMN06267773) | marine metagenome | isolation source: Saanich Inlet, British Columbia, Canada | place...
GTATATTCTTTAATCAGGGTGAAGTCTGTTGTGCCGGTTCCAGATTATTCATTGAAAAGAGTATTCATGAGGAATTTGTAGATAAATTGTCAAATAAGGCAGCAAATATGCGTGTTGGGAATCCGGAAGATGCTGGTACTCAGATGGGAGCACAGGTTTCTAAGGAACAATTTGATAAGATACTGGGCTATATTGATACTGGAAAGCAAGAGGGTGCAAAACTGGTAACTGGCGGTGAACGATGTGGAGAGAAAGGTTATTTTATCAGACCTACTATATTTGACGCAGTAGACAACAATATGAGAATTGCGAAGGAAGAAATTTTTGGTCCCGTTGTATCGACAATTACATTTGATGACGTTAGCGAGGTAGTAAGGCAAGGTAATCTATCCATTTACGGTCTGGCGGCTGCTGTTTGGACAAGAGATATAAAGAAAGCTCACCGGCTTGCCAGAGATTTGAAGGCTGGTACAATTTGGATTAATACGTATAACGCATTGGATGCAGCTTCACCTTTTGGTGGATTTAAGCAAAGTGGCTTTGGTAGAGAGTTGGGGGTACACGCTTTAGAGTTGTACACACAGGTAAAAAGTGTATGGATAAACCTTGGTAGCTAATCACTTACCTTTAAGTTGGTTTTTTTAATCGAAATAGTTTTGTCTAAAAAGTGTAAAAACAGTTGCTCGTGGCTCACATAAGTAACAGCAATAGAAAATTTTGTGTAAAAATTTATATTGAGTTTTTTTTCTAATTTGATATAAGGGTTGTTGTCTAGGTCTTTTACCGAGTTTATTTTTTGTATAGAGCCTGGATAAATACATCCCACACTGAAAAGCTGCATTTTATTGGTTTATTGTCAGTCCCAAGCCATGACTTGTAGTAAGTCCTATCATATAGATTTCTTAGGCCAAAACAGCCAGGATAAGCGCTTCTAGAATATGGTGTAAACAATGAGGATAAAATACGTAATTCAGATATTGGTCATCTTTGTTTTTCTTGTTCTTCCAATAAATATTATTTTTGGAGACAATGACCGTAATTATTTTTATGATCTTGGAATTTCTCATTACGATAAAGGTGACATAGATAATGCCATTTCAGCTTGGGAAAAGGCTGTTGTAGTGAATCCTGAATTCGTGGAAGCGTACTACAATCTGGGGAATGCTTACGAAGAAAAAGGGTTATTAGCTGAGGCCCTGTCTGCCTGGGATAAAGTTATAGAGATCACTCCATTTGATATTGATGTTTACTTCAATATGGGAGTGGCATATACCAGGAAGGGTATGTATGCAAAGGCTATAGACATATTCAGAAAGGGAATAGTAGTTGACCCTGATGATCCGGGAATGCATTATTTTCTTGGTATTGTGTTTATGAATGCCGGCGAATTGGATAGTGCAATCAAGGAATTTAAATATACCTTAGTATTAAGTCCTGACCATGCAGGAGCCTTTTATAGTCTGGGAAATGCTTATTACGATAAAAATATGCTGGATGCCGCACTTGCATCGTACAGAGATGCCGTAGAGATAAACGGTAATTATGCTGACGCTTACAACAATATAGGTTCAATTTTATACGACGAGGGAAAGCTTGATGATGCCATAGCTGCGTGGAAGAAGGCAATTAAGATCGATCCAAATTTTGTTGATGCTTATTATAACCTTGGAAATGCGTATGATGAAAAGGGAATGTTTCACGAGTCGGTTTCTGTATGGAGAAAAGCTCTTGAAATTAATCCGGACATGTTGGATGCTCGTTATAACCTTGGAGTTGTTTACACTGAAAATGAGATGCACAGAGAGGCGATCCATGAGTTTAAACAGGTTTTAATGTCACGACCAGGGGATGTCGAAACATTGGTTAGTTTGGGGCTTGCTTACAAGAACGGGGGGCTGGTTAACAAATCAATTAATAGGTTTAAAGAGGTTCTTGGCGTTCAACCTGACAATGTTTCTGCTCTTAATAACCTTGGGCTTATTCGTCTTCAGAAGGGGCAGTATGGTCAAGCAATTGCACTGTTTAGGAAGACAAGACAGGTAGAACCGGATTATCTGGAGGGACTATACAATCTTGGATTGGCATATTACTTTAATGGTGATCTTGATGGGGCTATTGATGCATGGGAGAAAGTGGCAAGTGTTGATCCTGGATTTAATAATGTGCATAATGACTTGTCGGTGTCATATAAGAATAAAGGTTCATTCCATGATTCAATAGCGGAACATGAAAGAGCGCTTGAAGAGTTGGGCAACAGCGATAGGAGTTTTTCGGTTGTGCTCCCTGCTCGTGCAAAGGAGAAAGATATGCTGGTGGTGAATCGGAGGAAGTTGTTGCCTGCTGTAACAATTGGTTTGACTAAGGAAGAAGCTGAAAAACTTGCGAAGGTACTTGGCGAGAGTAATGTAGAAATTAGTTTTTGTCTGAATCTCCTTGCTGACATCGATTTCGTGGTACTGGAAGAAAAAATTGCAAGTATTAGATAATGCCAAAAAAATTTGCATATCCGTAATAGGAAGTGGTGATGATGCGTTAAATCCTCAAATCGCCAAAATTGCTAATGAGGTGGGAAGAGAAATAGCAAGTAGGGGTGCGGTTCTAATATGTGGCGGCCTCGGCGGGGTGATGGCTGAAGCTGCTAAAGGGGCCAAAGAGAACGGTGGCCTTACGATCGGGATTTTACCTGGTGAGGACGCTGGCAGTGCAAATCCTTTTATAGACATTACTTTGCCGACAGGTTTGGGTTTTGCGCGGAATGTTTTAGTTGCGTATTCCGGGGATGCTGTAATTGCCGTTAGCGGCAGACTCGGTACTTTGTCAGAAATTAGTTATGCCCTTTTAAAAAAGAAGCCTGTAATTGGGATTCATACTTGGAATTTAGAACAGTTATCTGGTAGAATGCCCTCTTATGAGGCACACTCTTATTTAGACGGCGTAATAAGGTGTGAAAATGCAAAGGAGGCGGTGGAGAGAGCCTTTGCTATCATAGAAAATAAAGAGAAAAGATAAAAATGGAACTAATTGAAAAAGTAAAAAATTTAATATCGTTAATGAATGATAATGATCTTGCTGAAATTGAAGTTGAGGAAGAAGCGACCAAAATACGTTTAAAAAGGAATAGCTTGGATACTATACAAACGAGTATTCAGCTTCCAGATGTGAAATCTTCGTTGCCGGAAGGTGCAACAAAGTATATAACCTCAAACAACGAAACGTCAAATAGTGAATCGAATATTTCTGAGATTGTGGCTCCAATGGTTGGGACATTCTATACGAGTGCTCCTGCTGCTGATCCTTATGTTGCTGTTGGTGATGTAGTTGGCGAAGAGTCAGTTGTCTGTATCATTGAGGCAATGAAAATTATGAACGAGGTTAAAGCAGAGGTGAAAGGGAAAATTGTTGAGATATTAGTGGACAATGGTACTGCTGTTGAATATGGACAGCCTCTTTTCAGTGTCGATACATCTGGAGAATGAAGTGTGTAGTCAGTATTACCTCGCATTTACTCGCGTGAAAGCAAATCTAAACAAGATTGCCCTGCATTTATTTACGCGTATTTGTTATATAGGCATTTTGACCAAACAGGTATAGTCAAATCCGTAGTTTTATTCTTAATTGTATTTTACGAAATATGTATAAGATTGGGAGGAGTGTACGTAGCTTATGTTTTCCAGGATTTTAATTGCAAACAGGGGTGAAATAGCTCTCAGAATATTGAGAACCTGTAAAGAGCTTGGTATTGAAACTGTTATCGCATATTCAAAGGCGGATAAAAACGCGTTGTATCTGGAATACGCAGATGCACATGTATGTATCGGCCCAGGGGATTCAGCAGAAAGTTATTTAAATATTCCGAGTATCATTAGCGCTGCTGAGATTGCAGATATAGAGGCTATACATCCGGGATACGGTTTTCTGGCGGAAAATAGTCACTTTGCTGAAGTATGTGAATCGTCCAACATTGTTTTTATTGGACCGAGCTCCGAAGTAATGAATAAAATGGGTGACAAGACTCTCGCCAGAAATATTGCAATCGAAAATAAGATACCGGTAATTCCTGGTAGCGAATCTACTATCGATGATCAACAGCAGGCGGTGGAGGTGGCTCACAAAATAGGTTATCCTGTGTTGATAAAGGCGTCATTTGGTGGTGGTGGGCGAGGCATGAGGGTTGCCCATAACGATATAAGTTTGGTCAATGCTCTGGCAGTTGCTCAGCGTGAAGCAAAAGTAGCTTTTAATAATTCATCTATTTACATTGAGAAATATATAGAGCCTTCGCGTCACATTGAAGTTCAGATAGTTGCTGATAAATATGGTAATATAGTACATCTTGGTGAGAGAGATTGCTCAATTCAAAGAAGGCATCAGAAATTAGTAGAGCAGGCGCCAGCACCAAATATATCGGATCAATTGCGTGAAGATATTTGTAAATCAGCCATAAAGCTTGCAAAGGCCGTTAATTACACCAATGTCGGCACCGTAGAATTCTTAGTGGATGCAGATGGTAAGCACTATTTTATAGAAATGAATACCAGACTCCAGGTAGAGCATCCTGTGACGGAAATGCTTACTGGAATTGATTTGGTAAAAGAGCAAATTAGGATAGCCTCTGGCGAAAGATTGAATTTGCGCCAGAAGAAGATAAAAAGTGAGGGTGTTGCAATTGAATGCAGGATAAATGCTGAAGACCCTGACAACGACTTTAGGCCACACGCAGGCAAGATCACAATGTGTAATGCTCCCGGGGGTAAGGGTGTCAGAGTTGATTCACATGTTTACTCTGGATACGAGGTGCCTCCGTACTATGATTCATTATTAGGCAAATTGATAGTGCACCAAAAAGGAAGAGAAGAGGCAATCGCCTGTATGAAAAGGGCCTTAAGTGAATATAGGATTGAAGGTATTAAGACAACAATACCACTTCATCTTAAGGTTATCTCGGATTCCAGATTTGCTACTGGCGATATTGATACTCATTTTGTTGAAAATCTCATAGCTGAGAAATAGCAGATGAGAAATTATTTGGAAAAACATACAAAACTGTTTTTTTTCTACGTTATAGTCGTTTTTGGCCGGTGTTCTGAATAGCACTAAAATGGTGATTACTTTAGCATCGAGATTACCAAATATTTCTACTATTGCTGGTAAAAAACTTAAATATTTCTCTTAAATATTGGAATTTAGCATCATAATATGAATCGAGTAGAATTGAATAGTTTTTTCTTGACACAATATAAGGCTCTTGATAAAATCCCAAACCGCTTGAGGTAGGATACTTTGTCGTTTTTTGGTGTCACTACGAGGGAAGCTTGGTGAATAGTTTTTGTAAGATATTTTAAAGATAATCAGAAGGGGGTTACCATATGTTTGGCCGTAATTTAAGAAGATTTGTTTTGACGTTTGTAGCTATATCTTTATCGCTTGTAATCTTTCAGAGTAGCCAGAGTTTTGCCGGAAAACAGAAGTGGAAATATATGGGTAATGCTGGCTGTAAGTGCCATATGTCCAAAGGCTGTTTTGAAGGTGAAGAATATAAGAAGATGAAGAATCAGCATTATAACACTTTCAGCAGGTTGAAAACTGATGAAGACAAGAGTAATCCTGAATGCTTAAAGTGTCATGCTACAGCGTTGGGTATGAAGATAAAGAAGGGTAAGTCTAAGCAGGGTAGTAAGGACTTTATTGAAAACGTTGGATGTGAAGCGTGCCATGGTCCTGGTGAAGGCTACATAAAGGCTAAGAAGAATTATAAGGGTAAGGGAAAAGACGCTTTTAAGAAGATATTGAAGGACGATCCAATGGCAGCCAGAAAGGCCCAATATGATGCGGGTCTGCTAGTCGCTGGAATAAATAAGTATAAGACGATAAAAGAGCAATGCCTTAATTGTCACTGGGAAGATGCGGGAGCCAAAAATAAATGTCCTAAGTGTGAAGGTACGAAAAATAGTAAAGGTCAGCCTAGGCTTTTTACTAAGGGCTATATTAAGAGAGATGATCATAGAGACCATGACGGTATAGATGATGTTAAGAAGGACGCAAAGAAATGGAAGGGATATGTAGAACTGGATCCATGGTATAAGACAAAACCGCCTAATGCTAAATAAAGTAATGGTTTTTGTTTCTCTAGGAATTAGTAGTTTTAAAAAGTAACGGTAGTAAGTTGTTCTTTGTCTCCCCTCCTTCGCTTAAAGAGGAGGGGAGATGATTGTGTTGTGTGCTCTACTTAAATAGAAGATATTAGCTATAGTGAAAGTTTATCCCACTGTATAAAAGTACTATCTTTCTTTCAATCAAGAGGAGGAAAACATAAAGTGGTATCATTGCCAAAAACAAAGATAGAAGTATTAAAAGATAGTAAAATATGTAAACTTGTAATCATCTCGTGTTTCGTCTCATGTCTTATTTTCATTTCTTCTTTTTCATCAAATAATCTCTTTGCTCAAGAAAATAGCGATTGTATGGAATGCCATGCAGATCCGGCAGAAGTAGATTCCAAGGTTAGGATCGACCATGTCACCGGGGAGGTTGAAGTTGTGACAATGGTTGTAGATGAAGAAGAATACCACGCATCTGCTCACGGTGGCGAAGACTTCTACTGTATCGATTGTCACGCCGATCTGGAAGATACCGAAGGAGAGCACTATCCAAACTTGCAGCCTGTAGATTGTGTGACATTTTGTCATGATGATCCGGCCGCAACGTTTCTGGAGGGTAGCCATGCGAGTTTAATGCAGGAAAAAGGTGTGCAGTTGCCTACATGTAAGTATTGCCATACGGGACAGAAGTCTAAGATGAATACTCCACGGGCTGATAATCTGGAGCACAGGGGAGACACGATAGAAAAATGCGGAGGTTGTCATGAAAGTTACTACCGCTCTTATCGTAATAATCTACATGGCCAGGTTACTGCAATGGGGTATGTAGGCTTGGATATAGCGACGTGTGTCGATTGTCACGGGCAACATACAATACTTAACTCAACAGATCCTGAATCAACATTGGGACAGGAAAATGCTAAGGAGACTTGTGGTAAGTGTCATCCAGGTGCCGGCGATAGTTTTGTTAAGCATGTTGCGCATCCGGGTTACAAAGACGTTGGCTATTATAAGTCGGCGTTGATAGCATTGAAAAATATCAGAAAAGATCCCGGGGAGATCAAGGGCATAGTAAAAAGCCCGCAGACATTGTTAACCGTTCTCTTCCTGGCGTATGTCGGCCTTTTGGTGGTGACATTTGCGCAGTTTGGTACGCATATGCTTTTATCATGGCTGGGTTCAATATTAGACGATCGAAAGGAGGGAGGGTCTGATCATGGCTAATAATACAACAACTTTAATGCGATTTGGCAAGTTTCATCGATTTGGCCATACTCTCACAATTATAAGTTTTTTCGGGTTGGTGTTGACTGGTATGCCGCTGGTATTTAAGGATTATGCATGGGGCCAATGGTTGTATGGCGTTATGGGCGGCTATCCTGCAGCTGGTAATATTCACAGGATTTGTGCACTCATTTGTTTTTTAGCGGCCTTTTTGCACTTTGCGTATCTGGCCTTTGAGACTTTAGTAAGAAAAGATAAAGGTATATTTTGGGGGCCTGATTCCCTGTTGATTCAGCCAAAAGATGTGTTGCATATACTTGGAGATATCTTGTGGTTCTTCAGGTTGGGTAAGCGTCCAAAGTTTGAAAGATACATCTATTGGGAAAAATTTGAATATCTATCACTCATGTGGGGTACGTTAGTTATGGCTGTTACAGGCTTTATTCTTTGGTTTCCCGTACAATCCACAAGGCTAATCCCTGCCAGTGTTGCAAGCTATGTTGATTTGCCAAGCATTGCTCTGGTAGCACATAGATATGAAGCACTATTAGCAGCAGGCTTCATCTTTTCAATTCATTTCCTGCATACGCACATGTTGCCTGAAAATATGCCTACAGATGAGGCGATGTTTACGGGTAAGATTGATGAAGCACATGTGAAGCACGAAAGGGGTGCTTACTATGAAAGGATGAAGGAAGAGGGTCAGTTAGAGGGTTTGAGGGTTCAACCGTCATCTTCCGGGATGAAATTTATATCAAGGCTGATGGGTGTGCCACTTCTTACTGTTGGATTGCTAATGGTAGGATTCATGTTGGCATCAGTAGTATGTTCCTTGGCGTATCTTTTTGTGGAATTAACCAAAAATCTTCATTACGATATATTTAGTATATTTGCTTTTTGACAAGTTAAGATATTTTTACTGATTTTTTGAGGATACTTCAGAGTGGTTAGTAGGGTGCTTATAACTGATGATGAAGAGCGGATAATACGCAACGTCCAGGTTATGTTCGATGGCATGGATAATGTAGAGATTGTTAAGGCTCAGGACTTGACCTCGATAGTTGATTTTGTTGAACGCGAAAGACTGCACCTGATTATTACTGACCTAAGAGTGCCGAAAATGGGCAGGTTGGAGTTCCTGAAGCAGATTAAATCTATGGATTCTGAGTTGCCGGTTATAGTTGTAACCGGTGATGATTCCATTGAAACAGCGGTGGAGTCGATGAAAGAGGGTGCGTTCGATTATATCGTAAGGCCGTTTGAAGGAGAATCGCTTTCAGTTGCCGTGGTAAAGGCTCTTAAAATGAGATCTCTAGCAATGGAAAACAGGTATCTTCGAAAGGAGTTAGAGTCGCATTATAATTTTGGTAACATTATAGGCAACTCACCTAAGATATTGGAAGTTCTGTTGTTGGCTGGCGATGTTTCCAGAACGGACTCGACTGTATTTGTTTATGGAGAGAGTGGCACTGGGAAAGAACTTGTGGCGAGAGCAATCCACTTCAATAGTTTGAGGAAGGGGGGGCCGTTGGTGTCGATCAACTGTGCTGCCTTGCCTGAGACGCTACTTGAAAGCGAATTGTTTGGATATGAAAAGGGTGCCTTTACGGGAGCGGATAGAAGCAAGAAAGGCCGATTTGAATTGGCTAATGGAGGAACTTTGTTTCTCGATGAAATATCTGAGATGAATCCAATTGTTCAGGCTAAGGTGCTGAGATTAATTGAAGCGCGTGAATTAGAAAGGCTTGGGGGTTCAGAAACAGTAAAAGTTGATGTAAGAATAATATGTGCCAGCAACAAAAACCTTGAGGATTATGTTAAAAAGGGTCAATTCAGGGAAGATCTATACTACCGGATAAATGTATTTCCCATAAAAATACCTCCGCTCAGGGAAAGACCTGAGGATATTTTGCAATTAGCACGAAACTTTGTTGAGCAGTTTTCCGAAAAAATGGGAAAGCTCTCACTGAAAATAACTAAGAATGTTGAAAATCTACTAGTTTCAGGCAGATGGGAAGGTAACGTAAGAGAATTGAGAAATTGCATGGAAAGGGCTGTAATCTTGTGTAAGGGGAGCATGGTGACAGAGGATCATCTACCTGTTTCCTTAGTAAAAGAATCAATTTCGGGCTATAGGAATGAAAAAGACAATGCATATAAAATGGTAAATTTTAATTTGCCTCCGGAAGGGATATCTATTGATGAGCTGGAGAAACACTTGGTTTTACAGGCTTTGAAAAAAAGCAAAAATAACAAAACGAAGGCTGCTAAGTTACTAGGTCTTAGCAGAGGTACGTTCAGGTACAGACTCGAAAAATATGCTCAAAACTAACGATAAAAAATTGACATTTATGGATTTATCTGGTAGTTTGCTGACAGTTTAAGAGCGGGTATTGGCAGAATTCAGCCGCTCTCTTTCTGCGATTTATTAGTATTGTATCGATGTGTTTGTTTTAAATCTTTTTGTTTATGTGGCTTATGTGATATATTAAAACATACGGTCTTATGGCACGCAGGATGCGTTATTCTGAATAAGCTGAGTGCTAATCGTGTTATTAATAGTGAGGAAAATTTGAAAGGGGGTGAAGACTTGAATACATTGAAGAAGAGATTTGGTAGGATTTTGTGTTTGGGAGTATTCGTGTGTGTGGTTGCGCTTATGGCTAGCCAGTTTAATGTGGCTAAGGCAGAAAAGGGCGGACCATGCCCAATGAAAGTTAACGAGTTGCTGAATTGGTGTACAGAATGTAAAGAGGTATTTACCTGGACTGAATGTGGTAACTTGAAATATATCTGGAATACTAAGGAGCATAAAGAGGGTGAAGAAGTTACGAAGCATAAGGTTGT
>ENA-OREN01005752-OREN01005752.1-marine-metagenome-genome-assembly--contig:-NODE-5752-length-10163-cov-3.164882_pt1 | contig 10163 bp, 11 predicted proteins | sample MGYA00248624_ERZ508555 | MGnify/ENA primary metagenome ERZ508555 (study PRJEB26222, sample SAMN06267773) | marine metagenome | isolation source: Saanich Inlet, British Columbia, Canada | place...
TTTGACCAATTAAAACGTTCCATAATTGTGGCAATTCATCAATTTTAGTATTTCTATAAAATACGCCACTATTGGTGATACGCATGTCATTAGAGGATGTAATATTAGTGACAATACTTACACTCTCCTTCATTGTTTTGATTTTGACAATGTTGAATAATTTACCATGCGTTCCCACACGACATTGTATAAAAAAACCATTTGAGCGTGTTTCGATTGCTGCAACCAACCAACTCAAAAAAATAATGGGAAAGGTGATAATAATTCCACTAAATGAGAATACAATATCAAAAGTTCTTTTTAATAAAGCATCTTTAAACATTGATCTGTTAATTTTTATAATCATGTCTATTAAGCGTATCTGAAATCAATTCTGATATCGCTTTAATTTCAACTTCATTGAGTGCTTGTCGCCCCTTCCCAATACTCTCGGCACTTACACTTATTACCGACTCTCTAAGCTGATCATCCGTATGTTGAACTCCCAATTGACTCAACACTTGTCTCAACACTTCAACAGGATTATTAACAAATTCTTCATACTTAATTTTAATAACTTGGTTTTCCGGCATGCTGTAGAATGCCTGTTCTGATAAATCTACACAACGCTGCCACTGTAGCGCGCAAATCTCTTCTAATGAATGTTGTTTCAAATCCTCATATAATCCAATGTAACTCGGCCCCCAAAACGACAATCTTTGCTCACTTGAAAAAAATTTATACACTCGAGAGCCTAAATAACGTAGCGCATAATAAGGAATATCTAACAAAGGCACATATCTAACTTTTTTTACTATATAAGATAAATCCAGCTTTGCTTTCCAGCGCATAGCCGCAGAGCCAGCAACATCCACACCATCTCTAACAATAAAAATATATTTAGCATCCGGAATAACTTGATCTACAAAAGGAACTCTTAGGGAGTTTGCACAAGTTTTTTCAATGATTACATTTGACTTAGTTTTTTTTTGAATTAAATTAAAACTTTTATTAATATATCTCTTTATAGCAGGGGTGGCTAAACTAACTGGAATTTCATCAGAAGTGCATCCAATATTTCCATGACGCCATATGTAATTAATCTCATCACAAGGCCAAGTAGAGATGCCATCTAGACTACACAAAATATCTCGCAACATATTTGTTCCGCTTCTTGGAGCCCCCACAATAACAATTTTTTGATATTTCAATCGAAATACTCCCTAATCCTATAATTAAACTTTCCAAAAACATACCTTAAAATAAAAACCTTAAATCCAACCAACTTTAAAGCGTTTATTATTTTAAACTGCCGCTGAATGCGGTAACTAATACTAGAGTTTCCAATTCCGCCCGCTCTCATTTTAACTAGAACAGTTTTAAAACACTTTATTTTTATCTGATCTTTAGATACCAGTAATGACAGCATAAAGAAAAAGTCCGGAGGAACATTAAGATTGTATCGAAAAGACCCATTTTTTAAAAACAAAGATTTCCTAACAATTGAACCAGGATGAGCTGGCATAATGCCTTTTCTAAGCATGGCCTCTTCAAGGGCTTGAACTCTATATTTTCGATAACATTTAGATAACTGGGCATCAAACATATCTACAAAACCAAACATAAAATCCAGAGAATTTAATTCAACAAATAACATCGACTCAGAAACAATTACATCGGACGAGAAAACATCATCTGAATTTAAAAAACAAATAAACTCCCCCGAGGATAAATCAACCCCCTTGTTCATTGCATCCCAAAGTCCATCATCTCTCTCGGAGACAAAAGTTATCCTTTGATCTGGTAAATACTTTTTTACAATTTCAATAGTATCGTCTGTAGACCCTCCATCTATAATAAGATATTCAATATCAGGATAATTTTGTGACAATACAGAAATTATTGTATCTTCTATTGTTTTTTCAGAGTTATAACTCGTTGTTATTACCGTTAATCTAATAGACATGCTTATCAATTCCCTTATGTATCATGCTCATTGTGCAAAATTCAACCTTATCCTCATTTGCATACTCTACCAACTTGTTTATAAATTGTTCAAAAAATATCAACAACTCAAAATCCTCGCTAAGATCACACGGGTGGAGCCACACATGATAGATTTGATTAGATTTCGAGAACTTAATAGTATTTAGTAAACTAAGAGCTTTACGCTGTAATGCGTATTTCCTATAAAATTTGTGTGACCCATGCCAATTAAAAAGTAAAGAATCTGACTGTATTGTAGAACCATTAATATTCGCCACTATACTTTCTGATACGTCAAACTCCCTTAAAGACAATATCGATGCCGCTTTATCAAAACCACTCCGTCCAAGAACGCTACTACATCTAAAGCTAATATTACATGAAGGCTGTATAAAGTTTGAAATAGAGTCTACTCGATTCTCTGGAAATATAAAGCTCTGAGGGCGACTTCCAGTAGCCCTTTCAAGTTGCTCAAATGATAGATTAAAGTCGGTTAAAGCCTGCTCTAAGGAATCTACCTGACTATAAATCAAATGAGTTGCGCTATGAGATGCAATTTCAATACTATCACTTTGAAATACTTTTTCAAAAATATCCCCTCCTGCAATAGACTCTTTATTGGCAGAAGCTAAAAACGAGAGTAGTTTCGATTTATATTCAAATGGCAAAAACTCAAAATTATCTAGACTAAGCTCGCTCTGAATCATTGACGATACCACCCCCCAAGTGGATACCACACCCATTTTATCCATTTTCTTAATAAGAGAGGGTAAGACCATTCGTGCGTTAGAATAAACACCCAAATTTTCTTTTCGCTGCCAATCCCCAGAGTTGATATCACCCCAACCAAGCTCAAAATCAAAGCTCAACACAATTTTAATCATGCCTTACCCCAATAACCTGGCAATACATCCATAAAACGGCCACCAACCTCTAATCTGCCATCTTTATAACTTACATTTATCTCACAAAAACCAATATGTTTAAATATTTTTTCAATTTCACTTTTTGGGTTGTGTAAAAAGTCTTCGTAATTAACGACGTAACAGCCGTGTTCAGATTTTTTACAGATATCCCCAATAGAGGATTTGAATATTTCTAACTGGGTGGTGCAGAATTCTTTGCTAAATTCAGCCCCCCCAAAATACCTAGTTGCAAAGCCTTTAGCTTTACCTCTTTTCAATACCCCTTTTATAACATTTTTATCATTCCTCTTAATAACTATGAATTTTGCATCAGGAAAATTACTTACAAGATCTGTACCATAAAGAGCTAACGGAATAGACTTATCCAAAAAAAAATCATTCTTACGATACCAGCGATTCATATCTTGGTCGTATTTATTTTTATCTATAGAAATCCGATCAAGGTATCTATTAAATCCTATAAATCCACTAGAGCCACGTGTTAACATTTTACCTTCTAAATCTTTATAGCCATTAGTGTAGTGGTATGTTTCTTGCTGAGAAAATTGCACATTTGGATGTAATCCAATAGCTTGTTTAAGCATTGTTGAACCAGAATTATAAGTACCTAAAATAAAAATATATCCTCTAGGAGTTCTAGGTCCTGATACATAATAATGAATTTTTCTTACTAATTGGAATTTATAAAGAACATCGTATATCTCTAACAATAAAGAAATATATATTTTTTTTCCTGTTCTGTTAACTATCCTTTTAAACTTTTTTTTGATATTTTTTACCATAATATATTCCAATTGCTAACAAAGATGCAGGAGTCATAATAAATTCAAAAATACTTGACACTAATAAGCTAACAATCGGCACCAATAAATAAAAGCCATACAAGTGTTTATTTGCTATTGAAAATGCAGCTTCACGTAACAATGAAATATAAATAAGACTTAAAATTAAAAAGCCAATAATGCCAAATTTATAGAGCTCATTAAGGGGTGCGCTATGAATATTTTTACCACTATAAATTGCATCTTTTCCATTGCCAACAAGTAGTTCATAGAAATCTTGAGATAATACATGAGCATTCATAAGTAATCTCGCTTCATCAGCAAAATTTAACTGTCTAGCTTCAATATTAAATCCAATTGCAAATAAGAGCGCACTAATTAATAGTGCAGTGAATAATAGCCAATAGATTAACTTTTTACTTTTATTAGTAATTGTTGTACTGTAGAGTGCAAGAAAAAATGGCGGAAGAGCCACTAAAAGGGCTTTTCTTGAAAAGGATATTATTACAAATACAAAAACCATAGAACTAATAAACTTTTTATACTTACTTTTGGACAAGGAAACAATAATAAGGATCAATGCAAATATCTCACCTAAAGAATTTCTCATGACTAATCTTGATTCAAAATCAACGTCATCAGTACTAAAAGAAAAATGAACTAACTGACCAATCTGTCGAGTTAAGGAGTCATAATTAAAAGCAACATCGCTAAGAACAAATAACAAGAGATACACCAACATTGAACTTAAAATAACAAATAAAGTGGTGATGGTAAATATAGAGTCATCTTCAGACCATTTGGATTTGATAATATAGGCACTCACCCCATAAATTCCAAAAAATGTAATAAAGCCTTTCAAGAATAACATTGCTAGAGCGCTCTCCCACCCTATATCCAACATCGACCAAAACACACGAAATATCACCAGGAGTATTAACAGTATCCAGATAATCTCATTTTTCAAAAGGTAGCGACTGGTTAATATCGATTTAATTCCAAAAAAAATAAAATACATCAATATTAGATAAAAAACACTTACTCCACCAATCAATTTAAACGGGAAGAAAACCAAAGCTACCAACAATAAATTAAAGGCCATCAGAACCTTGCCTTTTTCGTATTTTGTGTATCTTTAGGTATTGGTAATATCTTGCTTTTAAATTTACTTCAAAAAAATCTAAAATTGTGTAGTAAATGTAGAGTATTTGATACAGTGCTTTGTTTGTTTTTTTATTGCCAGTCTTGGAGTAGTTATACAATTCAATATTGGACTCCGTTAGCATCATCTCTAATAAATAAAATTCGGCTCTAGATAACACCTCAGACCTGATATTAATACTAATAGCTTCAGAGGAGTGCTTGTGATGAACTTGCTCTGGAGAGTAACAGATTCTCTGGTCAACGAACTCTACACTATTTAAATTTAAATAATCAACGCCTATAAAGTCAAGCATACTTGCCAACACCTTATCTGGCTTGCTGGTCAAATCCTCATAAGAATAGCTCTGAAAATGACTGGAAGAATTTAAATGGGATTCCTCCCTTAAATAATCAAGCCAAAGATTAACTATATTAGGAGTGTACGATGGGCCATTTTTCAGTTTTTTATAAGACAAAATAACATCAATCGGATCACGAACGACTCCAATAGCAATAACATTTGGATATTCTGTGATTAGTCGACAACACTCTTTAAAATGTTCAGGAGTTTTTTCTAAAATTACAGGGCATTTTTCACTAAGGTTACAAAAATCCAATATGGAGAAATATATCACATCATCAATTCTGCTATTCTTTTTAATTCTACCTGCCAAATACAAAGAAAAATCACTCCAGTCATTAATTATCTCTTTCATCCACCAATATTTTTTTAAAATTTCAACAATTTCCGAAGCAGATAAATCATTTCTCTTATTAAATCTTTCTTTACGATTAATAATAGAATAGAAAAAAGTCTCCCTAACCCCACATATACTTGGATGTGATGAAAGTACGCGTTGAATCAAGGTTGTTCCCGACCTGCCACAACCTACAATCAATAAATACTTCACCATAAATATCTAAATCCCACTTCCGCCCTAATCAGTTGATATACAAATAAGTTCATAAAAAATACTGCAACAGAATAAGATAAAGCCATTCCAATAACACCCATAACCGGTGTCATAATCAAACTTAGTGTAATAATGAGAAATAATCCAAACAAAACAACAATGCCCGCTCTTTTGGCATAACCATGAATATTTGCTATCATAAAACATGGCCCCAGCCCTGCAGAAGAAATATTCCCTAAAAAAATCAAAGAAACAACTATAAAAAGCTCTTGACTTGACAAGTCCAATTTAGAAGCTACTTCATCACTTGCAAACAAAAAAGCCAAGTACACTAAAAAGGATAAAGTAAGAGAAGTTTTTATTTGATGCCTAATAGATTGAATCAAACAAACACTATGTTTGCCAAACTCCCGAATGCGACGAATTAATGTCTGATAGAGTAATGAAGAAATAACAAGGGGCACAATACCAATCTTTGCCCCTATACTGTACAATCCGACATTTTCATACGAAAGAAATTGAGCGGCAATCAAAACATCTATATAGTTAAATACAACAGTACCTAGACCTAATAATGCCAATGAATTTAATCTTAATGGATTAAAAAACTCAAATCTAACCGATACAACCCTCCTTCTAACCAAATATAGTATTTGGTATGCCAACAAAACAGCCAACTGAAATAAGATAACTGTTAAAAAGTTATCTTCAAATGAGAGGACAGAGAAACTTAAAACTAGCGTTGAAAAAATTACTATTATTGGCTTTACAGATCCAACCAACATTTCATTTAGTAAAATTCGACCTTTCACTTTAAACATGGCGGAATTCAAATAAATAACTCCTTGCATCAAAATAAGCAAGTAAATGAAAAACAAATTAGCCAGACCTTCTATAGGGTTAAATATCACAATCAAGGGGGATAACATGAATATCAAAAGAATTAATAATGATACTTGGATCGCGTAATTCATCTCCTCCTTGCGATCTTGCAATATTTTTCGATCTTGGCCATAGAGAGAGATTGCTGAAATCAAAGATATAAACGCGATTATCTCAGCAAACCTCCCATAAACAGCAACTCCATTATGAATTACAATGACAACTGGAACTAGATAAAGAAAGAAAACAGATGCGCCTTTGACAAGCAATAAGTCTCTGTTCATAAGTATTTATAAATATCGAATGTATTTTCTTCTGTAAATCTTTTGGCATATTGAATGCCACTTGACACCAGCTTATCGTATTCGGAGTATGAAATATTTTTAATACTATCAACAATTGCCTCGATATCATTTTCGTCAAAAATCAATCCTGCGTCACCTATAGACTCTTTGGCAGAACTTACATTTCTGATAAGCACTGGACACCCGTTATATAATGATTCAAGTGCAACCATATAAAAAGATTCGATCTCGCTAGTACACACAGAAAATAGTGATTCTTGATACAACTCTCTTATGATGCGTAAACTAACAGGGCCTTTGATAATAATAGAGCTTCTTAATGATTTTGAAGCACTGTCAACTACTGACCCCCAATCGTCTCTAGATTGGCCACCAACCAACACAAGTCGATCTACAATCCCACCAACCTTCATTTGGTCAAAAATTGCAATTGTTAATTCTATTTTTTTATGATCTGATGGACTAGACACAGCCAACAGAACTCTTTTTCTGTCAGCAAACTTCACTTGATTTACAGAAGAAGGAGTAACGTTTTTCTCCAAACCTGCGTACTCCACAAAAAGTTTATTTTTATCTCCTATAAAGTATTTGGTCGCAACAGACTTTAGGTAATTTGATTCAAAAACAGCTATATCTGACAAATAAACAGAAACAAATCCATCCACCCTTAAGATCATATTTCGCAAAAAAGAAGCTCCAGGGTCCTTAATAAAATTAAACATATTAATAAAATATATTATTTCTTTAGATCTGGATGGAATGTGTTGATTAAGAGATATCACGCATTCATATTTTTTAAATAAAAACAACACTTTTGATATAAGATAAACTTGATATGATGGGCGTCCAAGGGCAAATTCAATAATATTTTCTCGCTTTATATCTAGGTCATTCATGAGATATTTCACAGTATTAACATCACTACAAGCTATGATTAAAGGGACTCTACCCTTAAGATTGCGAATAATTTTAGCTAATATTGTTCGACTACCACCCGATCTAACTGTGCCGGCATAAATAAGCACTTTGCTTTCTTGCATCTACCCCTCCAAAATTTAAGACACAACATTCATATGTGGTGCGTGAATTTAAACTCTTCTATCAATCTACATAATCGCTTTACAGTTTTGTCATCCCTTTAATGCTTGAAACCGCTCTTTGAAAAATTTTTAAATCAATTTTGACTCGAGCAAATAAAATAATTATTCAATAAATTTTTACTTGCGTTATATCTTAATTGTTTATTACTTTTTTGATCAATTAATTTGCCGCTTGACTCATTTACAATAGCATGCGCAGCACCTGTATCCCACTCCATTGTCGGCCCAAGCCTTGGGTATATGTCAGCCTCCCCCTCTGCAACCAAACAAATCTTTAAAGAGCTTCCAATTGAGATCAGTTCTTTTTCTTTGCCAGTATCTATCGCATCGATAAATGCTTGTGTCTCATCTGACATGTGTGAACGACTGGCAACAATCATATAAGTATTGCGTTGACTCTCCATTTTAAGGGGAAGTTTTTTTCCATCCTTGAAAGCACCTTCGTCTTGCTTTGCCCAGTAACAAATATCTAATGCCGGAGCGTAGACTACGCCAAGTACTGGTATATCTTTATAAATGAGTGCAATGTTTACAGTAAATTCACCATTCTTCTTTACAAATTCTTTAGTGCCATCTAGTGGGTCAACCAACCAAAAATACTCCCAATGTTTTCTATCCTCGTAAGGAATCCCTTTGCCTTCTTCAGAAAGAATAGGAAGGTTAACTGAGAGTTGATTTAAACCATCTTCAATAATGTCATTGGCTTTTTTATCCGCTAACGTTAGTGGGGAGCTATCTAGTTTGTATTCAACTTCAAAATCCTGTTTGTAGACCTGCATAATGGCTTTGCCAGCTTCTTTGGCAATGGTGACAATATCCTGAATATCAATCTGATTAAGCATTGTTAAGTAATAATTTCCTTAGATTTCAGAAAATCAATCACCTTGGCAACAGACTCTTCTAACGACTCACTCTCAGTATCAATAACCAGCTCTGGATTGTCAGGTGCTTCATAAGGAGAGTCAACACCTGTGTAGTTCTTAATCTCTCCAGAACGTGCGCGTTTGTATAGGCCTTTAACATCTCGTAACTCACAAGTCTCTAGACTAGCCTTACAAAAGATCTCAATAAAATCCCCTTGAGGTAATAATTGTCTCACGAGATTGCGGTCTTTATTAAATGGGCTAATGAATGCAGTTATAGCAATAACACCAGCCTCCATCATTAATTTAGCTACCTCGCCAATTCTTCTAATATTCTCTTTACGATCATCATCGCTAAAAGTTAAGTTCGATGACAATCCATGACGTACATTGTCACCATCCAGAACATAAGTTCTACAACCCAGATTGTACAATTCTTCCTCTACCGAGTGAGCAAGCGTTGACTTGCCCGAGCCTGATAAACCTGTAAGCCAGATAACAACAGACTTGTGGTCATTTAGTTGATTGCGCCTTTCTCGGGTAACAGTTGCGTTGTGGTAGATCGTGTTTGGAGTTTTCATAGCTATTTAATACATGCCTCAACAAACTTAACACCAAGCGGTGTCAAAGTAACAATATCAATTCCTTTGTAGATTGCTATTGATTCTGATCCAACTTTAATACCACCAGTTAATATAGCTGGTCCTATGAGCTGAACACGCATTAAATTATTGGCAATTAATGAATATTGGTCTGAAGAAATATCTAAGACTCTAATAAATTGCTCTTTTTTTATATTGTGTTGAAATAGTTCATCTAATGGATATAAATGACCTTCTTTTTTCAAAGAAAGATAAAAGATATCTAATAATTTTACCTCGTAAGAGGTTAGGCTCTTAATAATATCAATAAACCCATATCTAATATCATCACTAAATTCTGGATCCATGGCATTCGCAAGTAAATGACTCCATAGTGACTGAATACTCGGATCATCTTCTAATGATGAATTTTCAAAAATTGGAAGTGCTATTTTTGGTGGGACCGATCTAGTTGAGTTAATCCCTTTATCTTTATGAATTTGATTTACCTCATCAGACATTTTAACCAATCTTTTCCATCTTACAAAACGAAGATTGTCTGTAATTAGACCACTAATCTCTTCAAGAGGCTCTTTAAATACTTTTGCAACAAAAACCCCTGCTTTCGGTGTTTGTCAAGGTAGTTGTCCGTTTTATTCATGCTGCTTTCAATAAAACAAGCTCTTCAGCACGGATATCTTT
>ENA-OREN01005754-OREN01005754.1-marine-metagenome-genome-assembly--contig:-NODE-5754-length-10161-cov-4.003570_pt1 | contig 10161 bp, 12 predicted proteins | sample MGYA00248624_ERZ508555 | MGnify/ENA primary metagenome ERZ508555 (study PRJEB26222, sample SAMN06267773) | marine metagenome | isolation source: Saanich Inlet, British Columbia, Canada | place...
CATCGGTCATTGGATATTCGTAACGACTCAGGTGATGCCAACGATGCCAGCTAACTCAAATCCGAAAACGCGTTCCACGCGGGGTTGGGGTCACGGTTAGATAGACCAACGGAAACCAGAAGTACAACAATGTACGTCTTTAATAGAAAAACCCCCTCTAGTATTTCGTCAACCTCATACAAAACAACTACTTAAAAAGTTTCTAGAAAAGTAGCGGGGATAGAGGGGGAAATGACTTTCTTTCTTCTGGGCTAAAGTAGCCAAAGTACTTCCAGTAAGTAGCACAAAGCAACGGGCTGTAAGATGCGGATGGGTTGGGAGATTCGCGGATGGGGTTTTGGGCTTTTTTGGTGTGATTGGTGGTGATATCTTTGCGGCGTAATGAGTCCAATCATTAAAAAGCTAATAGTAATAGTATTTGGTAGTACTAGAAGATTTATAGTAGGATTTGGCGGGATGGCCGTGATGGTCGTTACAACGGTCTGTGGAGCGGTGATTATGATTGCATTGGATGACGCCGCAGGAGGCAGCCTTCCATACGGCGGCGCATTTCATGCGATTTACGGAGGAGTAATCGGTGCAGTTGTCGGTGGACTGCTTTGGGGTTTGCTTGGCTACATGGTCTGTCGTGTCAAAAAGCCAGCAGAACTGCCCCCCGGGCCACCATCCAGCTAACTCGTTACAGCGCTACTCTGCCCGTGCTGGGTTACGGGTTGATGGCTGACTCAGCTTGAACATAAGCCGTTCGCTCGCCAGTCTTGCGCCGACGGATGATGATGCGATGGGTAATCTTAAGTGCTTGTACGATTGCACTCGTCAGCTTCGCCCAAGCTGATCCGCCCAAGAACTACTACGCCACAGCCATCGACAAGACGGGTAACGAACTCCGATCGGCTCTTCACGACATCATCGACGATCACCGCGTCATCAAGTACAGCAGCAGTAATCCCGACACGGCTGATGCGTTGGCCAAACTCGACGCTGACTCCGACAACCCAAACAACGTCATACTGATCTACAGCCGCCGCTCAGAAGCCATATCCAACTTCGGAACTTCGAGCGGCTGGAATCGGGAGCATCTCTGGTGCAACAGCTACGGCATCGACAAGCGTGGCCCGGCCTACTCCGATCTGCACAACTTGAAGCCAGCAGACGCCAGCGTGAACTCGGCACGGTCGAACAAGATTTACGATATCAGCGACACCCGAGACGCCAAGTACCAGAAGCCCGGCCACCCGGCAATCCCGAGGTTTTCGATGATGTCGTGGTGGGCATTTTCCGAACCACGGAGGAGGGCCGGTATATTTATGCCAACCACCGGCTGGCGGAGCTTTACGGCCACGAGTCGCCGGCGCGCTTGATCGAGGCGATCGGCGACATTGAGGGGCAGCTGTATGTGGAGCCCGGGCAGCGGGATTTGTTCCTGACACTCATCCAGCAACAGGGGCGGATCGAGCAGTTTGAGTCGGAGATTTTCCGCAAGGATGGCTCGCGGATCTGGATATCGGAGACGGCGCGCATTGTGCGGGACGAGTCGGACAAGGTGCTTTTCTACGAGGGCACGGTGCAAGACATCGCCGAACAGAAGGGGGCCGAGTTGGAGCTGCGCCGTTCGGAGATTTTGTTTCACTCGCTGGTGGAGAATTTGCCGCAGAATATTTTCCGCAAGGACGCGGCCGGGAGGTTCACCTTTGCCAACACCCGTTTCTGCGAGGAACTGGGGAAGCCGCGCCGGGAGATCATCGGCAAAACTGACTTCGATTTTTTCCCGGCCGACCTTGCGGGCAAGTACCGAGAGGACGACTTGGGCATCATTGAGAGCGGTGAGTCGCTGGACGCGGTCGAGGAACACGTCACGCCCGAGGGGGAGTTGAGTTGATCTCATGGAGCATCGCCTCAAAAACGGGGACAGACCTTGGGCCAACGAAGCGGCGGCGCACTTGCCCGGTGGCGTCGATCAGGACGTTGGTTGGCAACTCGCCGCCGTTGAAGCGGCCACCGGCGACGTTCCCGGTGTCGAGAAGTACCGGGTAGCTGATACCGAGCTTGTGGGCTTTGCGCCGCACCTTGGCCAAGACCTTCTCACGAAGGCCGTCATCGCTGTGGTTGTGATGTTCCGCATGGCTGTGGCCGTCATCCATTCCGATAATGTGCCCGTGTGAATCAGGCACGCCATCGAGGGAAATCCCCAACACAACCAGATCGTCAGCATGTTTCTCCTGCAACGCCACCAAATCTGGAATCTCGGATTGGCAGGCAACGCACCATGTGGTCCAGAAATTCAGAAGAACGGCCTTGCCACGGAAGTCGGAGAGTTGAACCAAGGAACCGTCGAGGCTGGGCAATGTGAAATCACCGGCGGGAATCCGCTCAACCGCTTGAGGCACACCGCTGGCGGCTGGCGGTTTGAAACCGGCGTAGTCCTGGCTGTGCTTGCCCCACCATTGTCGGCGCTTCTTGATGGCTCGCAGGATGTCCTCGGCCTCCGGTGAGTTGATGGATACTAATGTGTTTTTCTCCCTGAGGAGAGCCACTTGGCGCAGGCGTACCCCGAAGTCAATCCCAGTCCAAAATCGCAGGGATGTCTCCGCCGAAGCTACGACTTTGAGATCCGGATCATCCAGCAAGGCAATGGCTGGGGGAACGCCCTGTTCCTGCGGAAGCTTGCGGAGATAACGCAAACCCAGAAGTCTCAGATCGGGATCGACATTCTCGAATTGCGCCTGAATGCACCTCGGCAGATCGGGGTGGCCTGCGGCTTCCAGCGCGGCCAGGCCTTGATTGCGGACTGATTCATCGATATCGAGAGTCGCTCGCTTGGCCAAGTCGGCGGCCCAATCGGCTAAGCGCTCGTTCTCGATGGCTGTCTCCCTCAAGTAAGATGCCACCTGCTGTCGGGGAACCACCTTTTTGCTGTCCCAAAATGCACGGACAATTTCCCTGGGGTTTTCCACTTGGTTGACCAGTTCACGGAAAACCGATTCGGCGGAAGCATCCTGACGAAGAACCGCATACAAGGTCGCTTTTTGTTGGATGGGCTCGTGGAAAAAAAATGCTGCCGCCAGCACCAGCAGCAGGCCCACAATATAGCCGCGCCCCATGCTGCAAGGCGGGCACGAACTCGAACATGAATTTTTGTTATCTTGCTCCATTACCTGCAATGAGAGGGACGGCGGCTCCGGGTTATTCCGTTTTTTCTCATTTTCAAGAATAAGCAAAGGTGGGAAACAGGGCCGGCGAGGTGAGCGAATGGGGCGCGTCGGCAATTTTTTTGGAATAAAACTGCTAGCCCAAACTTCCCACATGAGAGCGCCTGAAGGCGTTTCAATTGAAAAGGAAAAAATATAAACAATGAAAAAGATAATTGCATTATTCGCAGTGGCCGCCATGGCCGTTGGAGTTCAGGCATCCGAGATCGACCTTAAGGTGGACGGCATGACTTGCGAAATTGGTTGCGTTGGCAAGGTCAAGCAGGGCTTGGCCAATGTCAAGGGAGTCGATATCAAGGGCACCAAGTTTGCGCTTGGTAAAAAGTTGGGTGCCGTGAAGGTCTCCTTCTGCCACAAGACCACCACCAAGAAGAAGATCATGGACGCCATCAAGAAGGCTGGCTATAAAGTCGCCGAGGCACGTAAAAAGAGGAACAAAAGGGTTTCCAAGTTGTTTCCTTCCAGAAGGAAGGTTTAACTGTTTGGGGCACATTCATCGGCTATTGTCCATGAAACTCGACCGCAAATTTCCGGTTGTTGCTCGCGGTCGATTTCTTGCCTGGACTGGTTCGGGGATGTGTCCTTTATTCACCAATTCGCAGATACCAGGGACAAGACACGATGAGAGCATTAAAGCACAATTGGAGCCTGCGCGGTGTTGTTTGGCCTGCGCGGTTCCCGGCCCGCGAACTGGCACTTGTGCTGGCGCTGGGACTCCCCGCTGGAGGCGCGTTGGCCATGCCGTTTAAGAATGGCTTCGACTTGGGCAACGCCATCATCCCAACCGGGGACATCCTGTCCGGCGGCCCGCCGAAAGATGGCATCCCCGCGATCGACAAGCCCAAGTTTGTCGCCCCGGACGAGGCGGCGTTTCTCCAGGACAACGACCCCGTGGTCGGGGTCACCCTGCACGGCACGGCAAGGGCTTATCCGCTACGGATTCTGGTGTGGCACGAGTTGGTCAACGACCAGATCGACGACACGCCGTTTGTGGTGAGCTACTGTCCGCTATGCGGTACATCGATGGTGTTCGCCGGCGAGACCGGTGGGGAGCGGCTGACCTTTGGTGTCTCGGGCCTGCTGTACCAGAGCGACGTGCTGATGTACGATCGGCAACACAACAGCCTCTGGTCGCAATTGGCGATGAAGGCCGTCTCCGGCCCCAAGGTCGGCACAGCCCTGAAATGGTTGCCAAGCAGGATGATGAGTTTCAAGGCGTGGAAAGAGGAACACAAAAAACTCAAGCGCGAGGTACTCTCCACGGACACCGGGTTCAGCCGAAATTATAACCGCAACCCCTACGTGAACTACGAGAGCAACAACCAAGTCTGGTTTCGGGTGCCTAAAACGCGATCCGAGCTGGCCTCCAAGGCTTGGGTGATCGGGATCGTGATCAACGGCAAGGCCAAGGCTTACCCAATCTCGCCGCTGGCCTTGCGCGGCGGCATAACGGACGAGGTGGACGGCGTGAAACTCAAGGTCAGCTACGACGCCGAGAAGCAGTCACCCCGGGTGATCCTCGTGAAAACTGGGGAGGAGGTTCCCTTCACCCGCGTTTTCTGGTTCGCGTGGCAGGCGTTCTATCCGGACACGGGACTCTGGCGGCCCGGGGTGTTGCGCTCGGGAGGTGTTTTCCATTTCACGCTGCCGAGCGGCCACGAGAAGGATCACGCCCTGGAGGTGTCCCGCGACTTGAAGGCTTGGGATTCGCTCCTTGTGTTTGGGCACACACCCGGTTTCATAAACATCGGGCTGACCCCGGCGGACACCACGGACAAACCGGTTCAGGAGGGAACCTTGGCCGGAGAGAAGATTATTTTTGTCCGCCAATCCGAAGATGCCGGTCGCGAGTTTTACCGGACACGTCCGCAGCCCTGAGCATCGTGCCAATGGGAAAACAAATGATCTTGTTAACAGGCAAGCGCATCATGTTGGTGATGCTGACTCTGGGGAGTGTCCGGCTGATGCCCGACTCTGGCCGGGCCGCTCCCCACAACGACCGCTTCGCCGACCGGCAGGCGCTGGCGGGCGGCACGGTGCATGTCACGGCGAGCAACGCCGGTGCCACAGTCGAGGCCGGCGAGCCGCTTGGCCAAGAGGTGCCCGGCGTCCGTCCGTCCGGTGGTAGCACGGTGTGGTGGACTTGGCAGGCGCCTGGAACCGGGCCGTTCACGGTCTCTCTGGTTGACAGCGAGTTTGACACGCTGCTGGGCGTGTACCGGGGGGAGGTCGTCGGGGAGTTGAGCGTCATCGCGGAAAACGATGACGCCGATGTGCGGCGGGGTGTCACCACCAGCGAGGTGTCCATTTACGCTGCGAAGGGCCGGGCCTACCATATCGCGGTGGCCGGCTTCCTGAATCCGCAGGATCAAACAATCGAGACCGGCACCGTCCAACTCAAGATCCATCCCTCCAAGCCCAACCCGGCTCCAGGGTGGGAGGCTCTCGACTTAGATGGAGAGACGGTGACGTCCGCAGCTTACGCCGGGAAAGTCGTGCTGCTGGATTTTTGGGCGACATGGTGTGGGACATGCCTGCGGCAGATCCCCGAGCTGGTTCGGCTGCAGGAAGCTTATGGCAAGGCTGGGTTCGTTGTGGTCGGGGTGGTCATCGACCCGGAAAACACGGTGAAACTCCGGAGCTTGGCCAAGCGGTTTGGCATCAATTATCCGCTGATCAAAGCCACTCCAGAAATGGAGAAAGCGTTCGGGGGCATCCGGGCGGTGCCGACTACTTTTTTGATCGACGCCCGGAATAATGAATTCCGCAAACATGAGGGCTTGCACAATCAAAAGGCGATGGAGCGGGACATCCTTTCACTGCTCGAGGGCGTGCCCGGCAACGGGGTGGTGGCCGGGGCGGTTTTGCTGCGGGTCGAGCGCGGCCCGGCCGGGGCGGTTGTGCGGTGGCCCGCCGGTAATCCCGGTTACCGGTTGGAAAGCGCCGGCCAATTGGTCACCGGCCCATGGGGGCCCGCCACGGAAACAATTTTGCCGGGAGATGACTTCAACCAAGCCAAGCTGGCACCGGGCACCGAGAGTCGGTTTTACCGGTTGAAAAAACCATAGCCTAACCCAAAAATGCAGATGACGACGAATCGTACACGGGCAAAAAGCAACCGCTTGGCCAAGCGCCGCCCGCTTGGCTTCACGCTGATCGAACTGCTCGTGGTGATTGCCATCATCGCCATCTTGGCTGCGCTCATGCTGCCCGCGCTGGCCAAGGCCAAGTCCGCCGGGAAACAAACTGTCTGCTTGGGCAACCTTCGCCAAACCGCCATCGCCCTGGCCCTGTACGCCGATGACAATGAAGGCTATTATCCGGCGCAAAACATGCTCAGGCCATGGACGGCGCAACTCGCCCGCCACCTGCAAACCACGGGTATACTGCGCTGCCCCAGCGACCCGGTAGTGCGTGCCCGGGCGCTGCCCGGCGATCCCGCCGAGCTTGATCCTGCCGATCAGAGCTACCTGCCAAACGGATTCCGGGATTATTTTTTCCACTCCATGAGTCCCGCCCAATGGAAGCTATTGCAACTGGGGCGAATGCCCGCGAGGCTGCAGAAGGAATCCATCCTGCAACCGGGTGAGACCGTTGTGTTTGGCGAAAAACAGCCAGAGTCGAATCGGCACTACCTCGACCTTTTCGAGCCCGGCAACGGTTACGTCGAGGCGCTTGAGGAGAGCCGGCATCCGTCCTCCAGCGTGGAAACCCAGAGCGGCCGCTCCAATTATCTCTTTGCAGACGGCAGTGTGCGGGCCATCCTCTTCGGTCGCTCCACCTGCCCGGTCAACCAGTGGGCGGTGACATCGCAGTGGCGCAACGACTCCGCTCTTTGCCGCAAACGCTATTGAACAACATGGCTCAGCAAAACGCCCTCAACTTCGAGCAAGTGGTTCACCTCTATTATGAGGCGCTCTATCGGTTCGCTATTGGCCTGGCGCGCAATGTGCCTGACGCATGCGACTTGACCCAGGAGGCATTCTATCGCCTCGCGACCAAAGGCGCGGCGTTGCGCGATCCCTCGAAGGCCAAGTCATGGTTGTTCACCACGCTCCACCGTGAGTATTTGAGCCGGTGCCGCCGCGAAAACCGCTTTCCGCATCATGTGATCGAAGAATCATCCCAGGAGTTACCGACGGTTTCCCCTGAAACGGTCGAGGCCATGGAGGCCTCGGAAGTCATGGAGTTCCTGATGGAATTGGATGAACCGTTCCGGGCGCCGCTGGTGCTCTTTTACCTCAAGGATCATTCCTACCGCGAGATCGCCGAGATACTGGAAATCCCAGTGGGCACTGTGATGTCTCGCCTCTCTCGAGCCAAGACCATGCTCCGTAAACTACTCACCCGGAAGGCGTCACAGGCCAACTCCAAAATCGTGAACCTGTCCGCCAACCCCACCCACAAAACCGCTCAATCATGAACAAACAGGAAGCCAAATTCATCCTCCAAGCCTACCGACCCGGCGGCGAGGATGCCGCAGACCCCCAGTTCGCCGAGGCATTGGAAGTGGCTCGCCAGACGCCGGAACTAACCCAGTGGCTAAGCGAGGAGACCGCCTTGGACGAGGCCCTCGGTCGCAAGCTGCAGGACACTCCGGTCCCCGAGGATTTGAAGGAAAAAATATTGGTGAGCCGAAAATTAATCCAAGTCACACCACGGTGGCGGCAGCCCGCTTGGCTGGCGGCGGCGGCCTCCGTTGCCCTTATGCTCGGGTTGCTTGTTTCCCTGCAATCCCCGGCGAAACCCGGACAGGAATTCACCGACTACCGCCAGTCCATGATCGAGTTCGCCCAGCATCGGATGGATGGGCTGGACTATAAATCTGAGACCATCCCGGACATCCGGCAGTGGCTGGCGAACCGCTCGATCCACGGGGGGTTTGTCGCACCCGCCAGTCTCGCCGGGCTGCCCGCCAAGGGCTGCCGCCTGCTGCAATGGAACGACCAGCAAGTTGCCCTGATCTGTTTCAGCACCGACGCCGGGCCGGTTCACCTCTACGTGCTCGACTACAACGAAATGCAGGGCGTCCCGCCAAGCGAACAACCCGATGTACGGACACTGGGCGATTGGCAAACAACCGGTTGGAGCCAAGGCGGCAAGGTTTATCTGGCGGCAAGCCGGGGCAACAGTAAGCTGATGAGGAACCTGCTATGAGAATTGCTCATGAGATGAAGCTCTTCCTCCCCTCCGTCAGCTCACTCATATTGTTGGCAACATCCGCCTTGGCTTCGCCAATTCATGACGCTGCCGAGGGTGGAGATGCCGGAGCCGTGGGCACTTGGTTGAAAACAGGTGCTGATGTGAACGCAAAGGATGAAACGGGGAGAACTCCATTGCATTTGGCGGCGGGTGGATGCTGGCGATGTTGGGGCCACAAGGAAGTAGCCGAGCTTCTTATAGCCAAGGGTGCAAAAGTTAACGCCAAGGATGATACAGGAAGAACCCCATTGCAGGTGGCGTCACTTTGGGGAGACAGGGAAGTTGCCGAACTGCTGATTGCCAATGGAGCGGATGTGAACGCGACGAATGATCAAGGAGAGGCATCCATGCATTATGCGGCACGTTCTGGACACATAAAAATCGCTGAACGGCTGATTGCCAGTTTCGCGAATGTGAATGCAAAAGTATTGGCTGGTTCCTACAAGGGCATGACGCCGCTCGATTTGGCCAACCGGTATGACCAAGCCGAAGTGGCCGGCCTCATAGACAAACACGGCGGCAAAACAGGCACAGAGTTGGCGCTAATCCCCCGCTTGGCTTACAGCAGGAATCAGTTGGCAATTGTTGCCAAAGTCGGCCTCAAATTCAGTGTGCTTTTCAGTTCCGACCTGAAGAGATGGCAGGTGCTGGACACTGTTACCATCGATGAATCACCCCATGTGTACGTGGATGAAACGGCTGTGAAAGAACCGGCGCGGTTTTACCTGTTGCAACTGGTGGAGTGATTCCTCCGTAAGCCCAGCATAAGTAGCCATGAATCACGAGGCGTTAAATCTTGAAGAGAAGTTTTCCCGTTTTAGCGAACTTTGGTCGCCCCGGGTCGTTGCCGAGATGAACGATACCCAGTTCAAGCTGGTGAAAGTTCAGGGGGAGTTCGTGTGGCATTCCCATGCTGACACCGATGAGGCATTCCTCGTCGTCAGCGGTGCGTTGGACATCGAGTTCAGGGACGGAACAGTCCGGCTGGAATCCGGGGAAATGTTTGTCGTGCCTAGGGGCGTCGAACACCGGCCGGTCGCCCGGGAGGATTTGGTTGCACCTGAGATAACCTTGAATGGAGAGGTGTATATGGAGATAGGGAAGGGAGGTTTGTATGGGGATATGGGAGCGATTGCCCGGGATGAAGTGGATGGGGATTTGAGCGAGGAAGTCAGGAGGAATGGATATGTGAATACGAGTAAGGTTGGGGAATATGAGGTGAGATATCGAGTATGGGACAGGGCCGGCAACGGATCTGAGGAGTTGGTCAGAAAGGTCAAAGTAGTTGAGGAAGGAGAGGAGACAGGGAATGGAGTTTTTGTCGCGAAGATGGAGCAGGATAGTGCAGCAAATCTACGTCCGCACCTATGGATTGAGGTTGATGAGCATGGGATAACAATATGGGCGGAGAGATTGGGTGAAGGACGATGGAGATTACAGGTGACCGAGGATTTAGGGGGTTGGGATGGTGCAAATGACATGTATTTGGATCCTGAAAGTAATCAAATCCGAATAGAGCAGCCCGTAGGAACCCTCTATTACCGATTGATCAAGTAAATCAATACTCGTTTCAATCGTCGCAGCCGTGCTGCTGGTGGGGTGAGTAAGCTTAACAGTCTAGCACAATCAAGATAACTCCGAGCTAGTTCCTTTAGATAAAATGAAAAATAAATTAAACATATCCACCGTTGTTCTGGCTTTGTTCGGTTTTGTTGCCGTTCAGAACGCCACCGCCCAAGCACCGAATCCC
>ENA-OREN01005759-OREN01005759.1-marine-metagenome-genome-assembly--contig:-NODE-5759-length-10154-cov-2.665377_pt1 | contig 10154 bp, 4 predicted proteins | sample MGYA00248624_ERZ508555 | MGnify/ENA primary metagenome ERZ508555 (study PRJEB26222, sample SAMN06267773) | marine metagenome | isolation source: Saanich Inlet, British Columbia, Canada | place...
CTTGTTTTTCGCTTTCTTCCTCATCATCAACAACCACGCCTTCAAGCAAATTCAAATCTTCAGCAATCAATTGGCGAAGTCGGCCAATATCTCTTGCCACTTCTTTTGGTACCGGCGGCAACTCACCTGTCCATTGAGGTGCATGAGCTTGGTCGGTAACCGGGGTTACCAACAACTCAGATTTCTCTGAATCAGCATCGATGATTAGCCAGGTTCTTCCAGCCATAACAAAGCGCCTTGGAGAGCCATCATCATCTTCTCCTGAATCGTTTAGGCTTAATACAAATGCCTCATCAACACTTCCCAAACTTGCCCTCGTCACAGCATCTCGGACGCGATATTTTTGTTTGTCTGGAATCATTGAAAGATGGTTTGTTACCCACTGACGTGTTCTTCCAGCAGTAGAGATCCACCCTTTGGCGAATCGTTTGGGTATCTTCACCTTGAGATTTTTTACCGCATTTGATATTTCTTCTTCTGGTACATTGTAAAGCGGTCTCTCTTCAGGCAATTCTTCACCATTTGCTAATGCTTCCAAGCGAGCGAGTTCATAGACAGTTTTTGGCCATCTATACCAAGCCACTTCAGCAGGATTGGTACAGCATCTTACAACCCACCCATCCGCTAGTATGTTTGCAACATTTTCAGTATCCTCTTTTCTCCAGCGCTCAAATTGGCTACTGTTGGCAATGCTCGTTGTGATGTCTGAAATAGGTACTGCTCCGAATGAATGAGCCATCAAAACAATTTGATTCGCTGCAACAGAATATGGCATTTCTCTCCATTCAACCGGCTCAATTTTTCCTTCCATTGCTCGCCTTGCAATAACGGCAGCCTCTGCAACATCATCAGCATTCCATGATAGTAAATGGCCTCTTCCTAATCCGCCTAACCGGTGGTCTGCTCTACCAACACGCTGCAACATTGAATCAACAGAACGTGGGCTTTTTATTTGCACAATACGATTGATTCTCCCAACATCTATTCCTAATTCCAAACTTGATGTACACACTAGGCCGGATAATTTTCCTTCTCGTAAATCATCCTCCATTTTTTGTCGCGTTTCAGTTGCTAAAGAACCATGATGTACTCCGATAGATAAGTCTGGAGCCATATTTGACAATCTATTAGAAATCGTTTCAGCATCATTTCTAGAATTAACAAATACTAGACAAGGGGGGTCTTTTCTAAGGATTTTCACCAATCTTCTGTATGTTGAATGTTCTCTTGGTGATTGAATTGCCAACTCCATACAACCTATTTCATCTTCATCTGTAGCAGGTTCAGCTTCCACTGTTAATTTGGTATCTCTATGACCCATTGCGATTACTGCTTTGCCGTTTTGAGGAGATAGCCATTGTGCTACTTGCGTAGGATTGCCAACGGTGGCAGACAATCCAATTTTTTGTATTGGCTTACCAGTCATCATCTCTAGTCGTGACAAACCAATATTCAATTGCCATCCTCTTTCACTGGCTGCTAAATCATGAACTTCATCAATAATTACAGCCTTTACAGTGGTCAATAACTTTCTCAAATTTTTCCCAGTGAACATCAATTGGAATGTTTCAGGTGTGGTCACTAGTAGGTGTGGTGGTTTACGTACTTGTTTTGCTCTTTCACTTTGAGTTGTATCGCCATGTCGTAAGCCAATTTTGAGTCCAACTGCCTCTGCGATTTCACTTAACCTTCTATCAACATCTCGATTTAATGCACGTAACGGTGTAATGTAAATGACGGCCAAAGGCCCCCATTCCTCTTCTAAACAGCGATGTAGGATTGGTAATACTGCAGATAATGTTTTTCCCGAACCGGTAGGGGCGATGATGATTCTATCTTCTCCAGAAATAATTTCTGGTAATGCAATTTGTTGTACAGGAGTCGGTTCCCATCCTCGGGATTCCAGCGCAGTTGCCAATTTTGGATGTAGGGTGGAAAATACATTAGACATACTCTCCCCACCCCTATGCAGTAGTCTCAGTGCCCACCCTTCTTGAACAAATCGTAAACAAAAAGGGCACAAGAATGCCCAAATCACTCTTCTTCAAGTACAAGATATTTTTTTGATTCCTTATTCGCTTGAATCAATTCAGGAGAGCGTTGCATCAATTTTTTAATCACTGGCTCAACTATCATCGGTAAGATCAATACCGATGCAATCAACGCAAATAACCAGTAAAACGATGATGTAGGGACATAAGCAGTACCCGGTGAATCTCCTCCACTAACCATCAGTTTAACAGTGCCAAGCCAAGGTAGTTCGCCACCAGCAACTCCGATTACCCAATCACTGGTAACAGGGCCAACCAATCCACTTTGGCTATGTACTCCAGATGAGCCATTTACCGCTGAGCTTCCTTGGTCAACAGAACATTTGTTATTATCTCCTAAAGTCAACATTCCTGCGTGTTGTGGTTGCCATTGCCAAACAACGAGAAATGATTCAACATTTGCGTGAGACGGCCTATGGCAATCATAAAAACCGGCTTGGATTCCATCAAAACGAACAGTAATAGATTCAACAGCAGTTTGATTTGTTCCAGGAACATCCCAATTCACAACACAAGTTCCGATTTTGCCATCATTCTTGTCTGTAGTATGCTTGTCATATGTACCTCCATTTGGACAGTATACATCATTTGAGGAATTGATATCAACATCACGAGATGGGGAATAGGTGTCATGGGGCTCAACACGAAGAATTGCTCTATGAATTATAGGGGTACCTATATCTCCATTCTTCTCGTAAATTATCACATCACCTTCCATGCCATGGGAAGAATATCCATTGTATTGAGAGCCGATTTGACTGGCTTCTGCAAATGTGATAATCGAATCATACGGTTGGTTATGAACTAGAATTAAATCTCCAGCATCGATACTACCAATTTCACCTTCAATGTCGTGAATCATAGATGACGATTCTACTACGACTAAAGGTGGCATAGAGCCGGTATGAGCCCATAACCCAAGTATTAGGATACCAATCATTGAAGCGGCAAGAATTATTTCCCGAATCAAGGTTTTTAGCGGGTCTTCTTCTGACACAGGTTGCTCCTCCACCCTCAGCGGCGAAGTCCTTTGCTTTGAAGGAATTCTCCCCATGCGACATCATGGCCAGCGCCTAATACTGATGCGGAAAAGTTCCCGTCGCTCTTATGACGGCGTATTTCTGAAATTGATTCAATTTGTTTTATTTCTTCAAGTGTATTTACATGGCCGCGCAAAACAAGCATTTCAGGACCAGAGACAATCAATACCATGAATGACAAGATTCCTAATACAATCGCTAGTCCGGTGTGTTGTCCCCAATCCGGATGATCTTGTAAGGTCAAAATTTGATATAGACACATTAGCATGATGATTGTTGATGAACCACAAGCCATTGTTGTTATTGCTAAATGCTTGCCATGTTGACTTACCCACCATTTTGAAAATAACCGTATTATCATGATATCCCGCTCTGCTTAGCACACAACCGTATTGCTATTGAAGGTTACACAATACCGCTTCTTACAATTGACCGAGAGGGGGATGATTGAAATGCTTTAGACGCTGAGGGCCGAAGGCCCTTGAGAGGGCCGCTGGTGATTTTGATGCGACTTGCAATATTTTTAACACTAATTTTCATTACTTCTACACTTGCTCCATTTGCATCTCCTGCGACAACAGAAACGCAGTTTAATGATGGTACGACGTCATATGAGCACACTTTTACGGGTAGTGGGACAGGAACGGCAGGAGTCATTTCTATTCCATATGGGGCAGAAGTAACGGCAGCAGAATTCAGATTAACCGGGGAAGCGTCCAATACCGCTTATACAAATTATACAACCAATGCTCATTATGGTGGAGCGGGTGACGGAAATTGGCAAAGTGCTCCACCTTCTCCATTCACATATGGAAGTCGTAGCAATGTCGATGTTAGTTCTAAAGTGATGTCACTCAAGGGTGTGCCTTCGGTTAACCATGCGGATTTGACAAGAACAAATACAGTACAATCACTCGGTGGCGCATATCAAAATACAACTGGCGGATTCATCGCATTATCTGACCAAGGATACAACAGTCCTGGTCTAAAGCATTCTGACCTAACCGTATCATCCTCTGCAGCATGGGGGTATATGGGTGTGGTAGTCCCAATTTCCGATGATGAATTTCACGTTATGAAATATCCCAATCAAGGGTTGTATAATACCCCTACGATTCTACGAATTAACAAGAGTACTGGAGCCTATATCGGAGTTGCAGGATTCAATAATACTGGGCTCAACAATGGATGTTCTTCATCTGTAAATACTTACATGCATGACGCTACTGTTTACAACGGAGATGTCTATACAGTTTCATACAATCGTTATGCCTTAGTTAAGTGGTCCGTGACCGAAGTGGACACCAACAACGATGGTAATGATGATAATTGGCAATGGAAATGTTCTCAAGTCTGGACCTATGGTTATCCAAATTATCTTACTGGAGTAGATTTCGATGATGATACAGGAAAGTTGTACATTTCAACTTACGATACATCCGGTCAATATCATTATGTTAAGGAAGTCAATCCTGCATCCCCAACTTCGATAAATGGTTCATGGTCGATGGGCAGTTATCCTTACAACTCCTATGGTGCAGGATTGGTAGTCAATTATCCAATGGTCACATACAATCTTTACGACCAACAACTACTCAAGAGCACTCATTATCAATATTCATTCAATGGTTTATGGTTGGACTCGATGGGTCAAGTTGAGATAGATGGCGGCGGCCACTATGGATTAGTTGAGGATGGTACAGGTAAAGTAGCCTTTGCATGCCACTATTATGCCTCATATTGCCCCTCATCTCAATCAAGAAAAATCAACTTCATGGGCGATGGAGATCTATTTGATTCACGTTCATCAACTACGACTTCAGCTACAGTAGTAGGGTCCACCTTCTCTGTAAGTAAATCCCTTACATCGTTGAAACTGACTTCTGTTTTAGCCTATGAACCAACAGGAACTTCGGTAAACATAGATCTTTCTAACGATGGAGGAGTAACTTGGATACACGCAAACCCTGGTCAGATAGTGACATTTTCCAATTCGGGGGCAAATCTCAAATGGAGGGCTCATTTGAATGGCACAACCTCAAAGACACCAATTTTAGGTGATTTTGCAATTCAATACACAGCGAGTTACCAAAGAAACGGATACTTGTACAATTACCAATATCAGTCGGGAGGGGCCAATAATCTTGTCGCTGCGACTCTAAATTGGAATGAAACAAGGCCGGTTGGAACTAGTGTTACCGTAAAATTCGGTTTTGATTCATCAAGTACTTGTTCAAATTCACTTGTCACTTCGTTTACTTCTCCTGGTCAAACCAAAACAATTTCCAGCACTGGCTATTACATGTGTGTTAGAATAATGCTGTCAACATCGAATACAGGTGTTGCACCAACGATTACTAATTTGAGTATTCAAAGACATAGTAATGCTCCTAAAGAACCAGAGATTCTAATTGACAATTCTACTGTTTGGAAACGTTCAAGCAATGCAGGAGCATTAATTGGTCCAGTAACCATTTATGAAAGTGCTCAAAACGACCCTATCGTAAAGAAATTGAATGAGTTGATACCATCTACGGGTGCAGGAATAAAACATCTTCAAATTGACATCGGGTCTGCATCGAGTGGAACATTGATACTCGATTCATTTTCGATTACATATATTATGCAAACAGTAAATCTTGATATTACAATACCCGTAGGAGAGATATTGCACGAAAGAGTAGAACCCTATGAGGTAGTTACTAGGCACGTTATTGGAGAGGATGCAACTTCGATGACGAGTGCAACCTTGACATTGCTAACGAATTCTATGGCTAAGAATCCAACCATGACTTGGGAGAATGGAGATGTATTCCCCGAACCAAATGACCCGGAAAATTTCATTGAAATTGATTCAAATTCTTGGAGTGTTGAAAGCAATGGTATTTTAGAAATACATTGGATTTTCCATGTTACTAGTGAATTCCCAGACCAACCAGAAGTAAAATTCAAGACTGGATGTTTGGACAATTCCGGTTCAGCAGGATTTGCACCGATTGATTTGTTATCTTCTACTGGCTTAAAAGTCAACAGAACATTTGGATTAGGATGGTTGAAGGTTAGAGATAATGATGGAGGATTTACTTCCGATGATGTGGCGGACAATTCGTGGGTTGCTGCTGGAGAGCAAATCCATTTCCAAGGCGCAATGTGGTTTGCAGATACTGATGATGCTCCGAAAGATAGTGCATTTGATGTGAGAATTTCACGCAATGGATGGGTTGAGAGTACAGCAAGGGATACAACCAATCAAAATGGTTCATTCTTCATCACTATTGACTTACCAAATATCGATGTTCCAGTTGGAATGACATATGAAGTTCAGACCTATAACGAGAAAGACCCAACTCATACAATGGAGCCAAATGCCGATTGGAGAAGGACATTCAAGGTCGATGCTACATCGCCTGAGAGAATGGACATTTATCCAAAGGATGGCGATTATGAAGCCGGAGATAATGCTCAAGAAATCAAAGTATTAGTAAACGACGACGTCGGTCACCCAATGGCATTGAAATTGATGTATTGGGTTGAAGCAGACCATGATATGAATCGTAATGGAGAAGCAGATCCAAATGAATATGCATCAAAGATGGTTTACAACAATACTGTTGCTAAGAATAAATGGTTCATGACCACAATTGACCATTCTCGTAATGCAAATATGGGACGTGTTTCTTACTTCTGGGATGGTGGCGATGAGGCAGGAAATCCTCTACACTACACTTATGTTAACGAAGATGATGAGATATTAACCTTTGAATCTGAAACAGGATTTGATTATGATGATGCTACCTTTAGGACACGAAAAGATTCCAGTGCAGTTTTCACCGGATTAGATTGGATGGGCCATGAGGATGATGCAGCAGTTTATTCAGGCATGAAGCAGACGATTACTCTTGGTTTCATCGATGCAAACACAGCAATTGATTTTGAACATATTTCATTGGTCTTTGACTTTGAAGGACCTAATCCTCTAAGAGATATTCAAAGAATTTCATATTCTGGTGTAAATAATACATTCTGGTCAGAAAGCCAATACTTGACAATTTTGCAAAGCAGCAATATGTACGAAACAACCAATGATTCTGGATTGCCATGGATTATGCTAACTTTTGATTTCGTTATCGGTTGGGATTGGCCAGATGAAGAAATGGGTGATGTAGCGTTACTTTACAAGGAAAGAGGTGCTTCTGATGATTCAAGAATTCTTCTGTTAGAGCATACATTTAGAGTTGAAAACGATTTGATGCTCGCTCCTACCGATTTCAATGTTGACGATATCAGTGAGCCGAGAACCGGCCATATTGCTGATGGTTCAAGAGTCCGTAAGGATGACCGATTAGCTTTCACTGGAACTGTTGTTTACGAAGGTAGTAATGTACCTGCACCTCGTGACGTTGGTATTCTTGTCGAAGTATTTGATGGTGAGAAGATATGGTCTGATGGTTCTTTGACAGATGCAGGAGAATACTCCGTTGAAGTACCACTTTCTGCGGCGGAGACACTACAATCTTCACCAACTAGAACTTGTTTGATTTCAATAACCAATATTCCTGGTCGTGGTGAAGATATGACTGGTACATTGGTTTCAACCACATTGAGAGTTGTTGTCGATGACGCATCACCGCGCGTAACTCGACGTATTTCTCCTTTGAATGTCATCGATATCTCAGCAAATAATGATTTGACTAATATTGCAATTGAATTCCAAGGTACTGAAGATGCTGATTTAACTGGTTCACAGCAATTGGTTCACTGGGTCATGCGTGATTCAACAAGAACAATGACAATCGGTGCAGGCTCAGCATTGCTGGGAATGCAACAGGATGGACAAAATGTTGTTTGGACTGGAACAGTTGATTTGACAGACTCTGGAAGAATTATTCCTAAGGCTGGTGATTTCGTAGGTTTCTATATCACTGGTTGGGATGCTGCAGGAAATCAATTCCCTGTAGTTTCAAATTCTGAAGCGAGTCCAATTCCTGAATTGGCAAGTGATGACAATGATTTCGAACGCCAGTGGATAAGGTTAGGAGCGGTTGGAGCGGAATTGCGTGTAAAATCGATCGTACTTTCTGATGACCACGTTGCTCCATCCTCAAAGATTGATATTACAACTGAAGTTTTGAATAAAGGTGGAGAAACACTAGCAGCATTCAAGGTTGCATTCTTTGCAGGAGATTCGGAAACACCGTTTAAGGTAATGACAATTACAGGAATTGGTAGTGGTGAAACACGTGAAGTAACTACCACTTGGAGAGCAGAAGATGTCTCATATGTACGTGTAGAAGTAGATTATGGGAATCTAATCCCTGAAGTAAACGATGATGACAATACTGCAACGCATAGTGTTGACATTGCTTATGCCAAGTATTTGGGTGGATTGGACAGCATTCGAGAGAACCCATTGCAATGGATATTCGCAATAGTCTCAATTCTTGTAGTAATTTCAGTAGTTTCTATCGCATCACGCACTTCTATTGATTATGGCGAAGGAGTATTCGATGAAGAAGATTCAGATTGGGAAGATGACGAAGACGAATATGATGACGAAGATGAAGATGAAGATACTGAGTGATCAGTTCATTTGATTCAACGCTTGTTGCATTGACAATTCGCCTGTTGCTACCTTTACGGCCAATTCTTTAGAAATAGTCATGGCACCTATACTTCTGATTCTGCTTTGCTTTTGTATATACCTTATCTCGCCATCATTAGGATTCAGAGTTCTTTGTTGCCAAACACGCTTACCACGTAATAACCCAATTCGAATAGCCGAAGTGGAATGATTATGCCGTAAGAGGCCATTAGATGTTTTTGCCTCGTTTACTTCTTCAATATTCCATTGTTTTTCCAAGCATTTATTGATAATTCTATCGCGTGATAATGGTGCTCCATCGCCGATTCTAATTATCATGTTTTTGAATTCTATTGCATTTGTGAAAGACAAAATATGTTCAACGACAAAATCAATGTGTTCAAGTTGTGCAACGCCCATCAATACACCATCGGCCAACCATGCTAAACCCGGACGAGGACCAGGGTCAATACCAACGGATAGTTCTTCTATTACCGATAATCCATTTCTCAATAGTATGGCTTGAGTTACTGCTGTTTCGCAAGTATCAATATTACAAGCAATACCTCGTCCTTCTCCAATAGCATTCTCAACTTCTTCTTCGCTACCAAACCAAATTGTATCTTTGTTAGGCAAAGGTTGGTTCTTTTCAAGTTGAATAAATTGAATGCCTTTTTGCCGTAAGGTTTCCATTAATCGATAAGCCAATTTGAAATCGGCGCACCTAATAACTACCTTAGCCACATACAATGCTCGTAATCGGAAGGACTCAAAGGTATTGATTAGCGGTTTTTTGCTAAAATCAGCAAAATAGATGCAGTAATGTTATTTTGATGCGAAGTTATCAATAACGATTGACAATGTTGTCAAGGTGTGGCGAGTCAGTACGAACGGGAATTGCGCCAAGTCCTTGCAGGAGTTGACAAAGGGGTTGAAGCTGTAATTCGTTCCTGCACTGAAGAAGAAAAAGAGAAAATGAGATTGGTCTCTTCACGTCCATTTTTGGTTGTTAGAGCCGCAGGTTCTGGCATGGAAGGTACAGGCGACTTACTGGCACTTCGAGGAGATATTTGCTTTCCGATTGAAGTAAAATCTACAAAAGCGAGCAAACTCTATCTTTCTGGGCGAACGATGGATCAATATTTAGCAATGGTAAATGAAGGTCAACGATGTAATTTAATGCCATTATATGCTCATAGAAGAAAAGGAATAAGGGGGGACTCTTGGATGATATTTAGGGTAGAAACTGATAATTTGAAGGGCAGATTAAGACAATTAGCAAAATCAATACCGCCATTTCCACGCAATAGAAATGGTACACCTTATCTCAATTGGGAGGAAGGACTTCCACTTCACAAGTTCATTTCATTAGTTTGTTCAAATGCTGCTGAACAAAGTCAAACACTTCACCGTTTGGAAGTTAGGGCGATTAGAAAAAATACGATGAAAGAATTGGATTTTTCAACAATACTTGAAGAACAA
>ENA-OREN01005760-OREN01005760.1-marine-metagenome-genome-assembly--contig:-NODE-5760-length-10153-cov-29.499008_pt1 | contig 10153 bp, 7 predicted proteins | sample MGYA00248624_ERZ508555 | MGnify/ENA primary metagenome ERZ508555 (study PRJEB26222, sample SAMN06267773) | marine metagenome | isolation source: Saanich Inlet, British Columbia, Canada | place...
AGGGATTTCTCCATCTTCTAATCCTACTAACGATGTAAACGCACGCCAAGGATCATCTAATCCTGCAAAGTCTCCTGCAGTCAAATCAATATTTGTACTGGCACAATTTCCAGTTACTTTGTTCAGAATGTATTTTGGTTTTTCATAGATATTTCCATCAGGATCTATAATCCACTTACTCCCTTCTTCTACCATTTGTGCCCCTAGATCCCATATCCAAGGGAACATCATTAAAAAGAAAAGATACACAAAACCATTTGTTACCATTTTCCATGCGGTGCCTTCAGATACTAAACTAACTTTTTCGAAAACTAATGTGATTCCTCCAAACATTATTACCCCCACTAAAATTCCAAACGCTGCCCCTCTTAGTTGTACAAATTTATCTAATGATGCATTTCCTACTTCTTCACCATCTATGACTTCGTACTCAAATGTTGGCATGTCTGTAGTCAAACTAACTAGAGCTTCCTCCAAAACATTACTCCAATTTAATGCGATTGAAACAACTGCTGCAATCCCGACAATTGCAATCATTGCAATTCCAGCTACTACAAATCCAGGGCGTTTCACAAATATTAAATCTCAAATTGCACTTAAGGGGGGAAAAATCTGACGGGAAGACTCTATTTTTTAGAATTCTGGGTATGTTGGCATGGTATGGTCAAATGCGCCCGTCAGACTGAACTAAATCATTTGAATTGTATAAAAGCACTTAGAAAATAATGTCCGTATCTTCTACATTTGCTTGTGGGCCTTGTGTGAATGTTTCATATGATCCAAAGTCTAATCTGATTTTTGAAATATCTTCAGGAAATTCAATTATACTGGCCAGTTCTATTTTGTTTAATACAGGAGTTCTTATGTTCCCTTTTCCCCATCTTGGTATTTTTGGTTCATAATTTATGAAATCAAATTTATCTTCTAGATTCTTTCTTTTTTTAAATGAAAATTTTTTTTGATTTACTTTGACTGATTTCTGAAGTCTTTCAGGAACTGAATTATATAATATTTCAAGATCTGATTCAATATTTGTTGCAACAATTACTTCACATCTGAAGAAACTATCGTCACTTGCTTTTGTTTTCATTTCGTTAAGTTTTACTTGTGTTTGAGATGTTGCTTTTGTGGTTTTTCGTTCTCTTTTTGATACTGGGCCAAGAATGTGATGCTGTGCATGATTATCTCTTTTTGCATATACTGCAATAATGCATTCATCCACTTGCTCTAAAATATGAAATAATGTGGTTCTTTGTTTTTCTGTAACTATTGGATAGGCAAATGATTTACTCATTCTCATTTTTCTAACGTGCTCAAATTCAATCAAAGGGGGGGTTTGCACGTTTTCTATTTCCATGTCTGGAATCTTTTTCCAAACTCCTAATTCTTCACTTGGAATTCTTACAAAAATTGATGTTCTTGTGTTTTTTCTTATGTAGTATATTGCTACATTTGATATGCTGTTCAAAATTGACAAAATATGCCAATCATCTTGAAAATTTTGATACGGGTTAATTTTTATCCAGATATTCAAACACTAAACCTTTTTTGAATTGCTTTTAAGCAATGTGAGGCATTATGTTTGTGCTTGATTCGTTATCTATGGTCTTATTTTCTTCATTAATGCTATTGCCTGGTACTGTGCCTGAAGATAATTGGAACTTGGGCCAAGATCTTTGGGGTGGTCAGTCTTATAATTACCATATTTGTGATCCTACTTTGCTGATTTCTGATAGCTATTGCTATGATATCGATCTCAAATTCATTGATTCTCTTCGTTCTCATAATAATTTGATGTGGATAGTTCAGGCTACTATCAATCATGATGGGAAAGAAAATTATGCAATTTTTCAAATTAATGCAAATACATTTGAAATTAAAACTGATGTTTCATCTCAACCTTATGCTGATTCTGTAGAGAAAACCCTATTTTGGATTCAAGAATATGCCTCTGAACATGATTCTAAAATGTTAAAAACTGGAAAGTCTTGGGGTGATGTTTCACAATTTTTAACTCCTGATACAAATTTGATGGTAAAAGGACATTCTGATTTTTCATTTGATAACAATAATTCATTTTATGATGTTGGATTTTCTAGAGCCAATCTAGTTATTTCACAAGATTATCCATTTCCTGTAGATGCTCAAGTAAAACGTCCTGCTCCTTTGGAGAAAGATGCATTTTCATTTACAATAAATTCTGTTACTAATGAAAATACATTTGTACAGTCTGACTTTATGTCTGATTTTTCTAATGATAGTCCTATAGAAATTCCACTCTTGCATGAAGATCCCCAAATTGTAAGTGACAAATCATTGATTACCGATTTTACAAATGATACTGATTTTGATATTGCTCCATTTATTATTCCAGAAAATAATACTGATCAAACTGTTGAGTCTATTGAAGATGGTGACTCTAAAGATTGGGTTTCTTTGTTCATGGATATCTATTATAGTTCTTCAAACTCTACTAATAACTAAAATTACTATTTTATTTTATTATTAATGAAATTATGATGTTTTATTCTAAAGTTATTTTATTAATAAAAATTACCAAGTTGTTCATGAACTATCAAAAAAATTGATTTTTTATTTTAGTGTATTGTTTTCTATGATTTGCTTATTCCATTGTTTTGACCATTTCCTAATACAACAAATAGCAATTGGTATCACTACTGCATCTACTCCCCAGTAATAATTGTCATTTCCCAAGTCCATAAAATATACTAATGTTGATAATGGAATTGCTATTCCCAGCACAATTGAAACGTATAGGCGTAGTTTCTTTACTCTATATGCTGCCAACAAATCATATCCAATAATAGCTGCTGCAATTGTTTGGTTTTTCATGTTCACCTTTTCCTCTTTAACTGAAAAATAACTCACCTGTTTTTTTCTTTTATCTTTAATGTAGATAGCAATTCCTGTTGCAACCAAAACATATCCTGCCATATTTGACATCATTTTTGCTGAAGATACTGCATATGGTATCGAATCATACATCTGTTTAAATTCTTCAACTGTGTGGGTTTTTCCTACTTCTGTTAAACTTCTAAACGGGATGTCTGGATATATCATTCCAGGGATAAAGCTTAGAAGTGATGTAATTCCTAACAAGAAAAATATTCCTGTTGCAAAAATGGCATAACTTTTTCTCATCTTACACCTCTCCTTTGTTCAGGATACTTTACTTTCAGTCTGTAACTTGACATACTTACTCCATTGACTCCTTTTTGAGTTTCTTGAGTACTTTGAAAACAATAAAACATGTTGTTGCCAATGCTACAATTACTGAAACTGTAGTCCAATTGACATTTACTGTTTTTTCTTCTGAAGGTAAGGGTGCAGCATATTCAGCATATGCCCGTCCTCCCCATTCATTAAACACTTCGATAGTCACATCTTCTCTGGGTAAAGATATGGGACACTTGTTTCCACATTCTGCAACGTGGATATCCTCATCATTTTGAACAACTCGGGTTATTGGCCCAAAATTCTCATCCACTCTTAGAACAATTGCATTTTTTCCACTTGTAATATTTAGAATATTGTTTTGATCAGTATTGGCCACATAGATTACATCATCAGTAAATGACACATACACTGGAACTGTTCTTGTCTGTTCTCCTACAGTTAATTCCATAGTGTATGGTGATGAGGTATCAAAACCTTCGTCTAGCGTAAAGTCCAGATAATTGTCTTCTTGAGACAAATGATACGGGGTAAACCACGTAGATGTTCTTTGCAAATACAACTCTGCAATACCTGTTCCATCTGCTTCGGAATTTTTACCATACATTTCAGATACGGCAATGTTTGAAAAAATTACATTTTCAGAATCCTTCATGATTTTCTCACAAACATAATCCTGTGTGTATTTTGATTTTGAATCAGGAGTCATCTTGACTGATACTTTTTCTTTGGTTCTTTTTCCTTCTGCATCACTTGTAATTAGATATACTTTGTTACCAAAGTTTGAATCAGGATAAGTGTACTCATATGATGTCAAGTTGTTTGTTTGAATCCCTGCAAATTTTTCTGATTGTAACGTATTTGAAATAGTTACGTCTTGAAAAGCACTATTCCGTACTTCTTCACTCACTGCAAAATCAAATCTAATTTTTGCAGCACCACTTGACACAAAATTCCCTGAAGTGCCATATGATTCAAAAACTCCTTGATTTACTTCACTAGAAAAACATTCATTATTGTTTTCATATTCTGATGCATCACTCCATGACATCTGAGTTTCAATTGGATATGGATAGTTTGGATTTGATCTAAAAGCATGACTTTCATAATCAAATTCATTGATTTTACTTCGTCGCTCTTCATGAAGCATATGTTCATCATCTGGCCCAGAACCTATGGAACCAAAATATTCTAATCCGATCCCATTTCTATTATCCCAACTTTTAGCATGACCATCTTTTAGAACTAAATATGGAAAACTCTCAAACTGTGGCTCATATGTTACAACGAGGGCATTGATATTGGCACTTGTTTGATTCAAAAATCTGTCAATATTATACACTTTGATATGATACTCAAAATCCTGAGTGCCTAACATCTCTGGTTTTGTTGCATTGTATATCGTAAAATCGTCTCCATATCCTAGGTATTTTGTATCTGGAAATAGATCAGGATTGTCAATTAAATAATCACATTGGCCAGTACTGCACTCATACTCGCTTTGAACGGGCATGTTGAAATTTTTTTCAGTTTCAATAATCATCGTTTTATATCTTTCATTTTTGAAAGCAATTTGTGGTTCTGAATATACTGCCAATGGATCCCACATGTAATATGTTCCATCTTTGTTTTTAGCATCAAAAGTATCCTCATCCCTAATAGAGGGTTTTGTTAATTCAAGATTGATTGTTGGTGGAATAACATTTGGAACCAAACTCCCTGCCTTTGAAACTTTTTTTGTTTTGCATTTCTCAGAATCACAAACAATTTTTGTTCCACTTACTGTTAATGACAAGTCATTATGAGATTCCACACATGTATCCTCTGACACTATGTGGGTTTTTCCATCAATTATGGGTGATGCAGGGTTGATGTTTCTTTTTGCCAATTCATCATAAAGACATTGTTCTACATCGAGTTCTGTTTTAATTTCTGCATGTCCGAACACGCATCCTTGATGTTTTTGTAAACTTGAACATGATTGTTGAATTAATTGTTCAAATGCTGTCATGGATGACGGGTCTTCATATTGATGTAATTCTCCATGTTCATGATTGGTTCCTTGTATTGTGAATCCCCAACTGTACGTTTCTTTTTTTACAAAGTCTTTGCAGGAGTAGCATGTAGATGAATTATTTATTAAATCTGCTTGCCTTTTTGTCATTGTCTTGTCTTCTCTAATTGAGACTGTAGGGTTTTCTGCTAAAATATATGTAATGATATATGGGTCGTGACATCCCCCTCTGCACTGTTTGTATTTGACATCTGTTTCAATTATTTCATAATAATGTGTTGTTTTCATATAGGCTATCGTGACATCATTATTTTGATGAGAATGATCTCTACTGGTAATTCCATTTCCACCATTGTATGATGAGGCCTGATTCGGATTTCCCATCAAGATGTGATGTGATAGTACGTCGATTCCTTTTGATTGAAGTGCTTGAGGACTAAATGATACACATGTGTCGCTGCCTGAAAATTTGAACAGGTAATGAAATCCGTCTCCTGGATAAAATGAACCATTACTATTCATTCTTCTTTGTTCTTCATAAAATACTGGTAAATGGCTACTTTGAATCGAAATACTACATCCTTTGTTTTCAGATCTGGTACCATCTGCATTTTGCAATCCAAACACTATGCAACTAATCAACACAATTGAAAGAAAAACTGATTTCAACTCAAGCACCTAAATCAATTTCAATGATATTTCCTGAATTTGTAATTACGACCATATGTGAACCTATTGTGAGAGTTGCAATTTCTACAATTTTGTTTGATTCTAAAGATGTAACATCTAATCCGCCACTTTTCAAAGTGTATGTTACAGATACTGCATCAACAAGAATATCATCAACTCCTATTGGAGTTGAACCATAGTTTAGAACTTCAACAACTGCAGGAGAGTCATTATAGTCAATAATGGTTACAAGCTCTGCAGATCTGGATGATGCTATTGCAATTGCTTCTTTTGCAGTTACTGTGTTGTCAAATATTTCTTCACCTGAATATTGTATCATAACGCCCATTGCTGCAGCGAGAACTCCTATGATCAACAAACCTGCAAGAATTTCTGCAGCACCACGACGCTTTGTCATGATGCTATCACCACTACAATATCTGCAAACTCTGAGCCATCTACGCCCGTTGCTTCAATTGAAATATTGTATTGTTTGTTTGATAAAGTCGCATCAATTGCTTCTTGATGAGTCCAATGGACACCTGGATATAGATCAGGTTCATTGAATTCAATTGTGGCATCAAGATCATCTTTGAACCATATTTTTGCATTCTCTACAAGCATACTTCCAGTATTCTTAATGTCAAAAATCAAGTAGGCTTTATCGTTTGTCTCTAAAATACTGAGACTCATGTCCAATGTTTCTATAGTCATATCTTTTTGCACTTTTTCCATATTTTCACCTACTGTAGAAGATAGAAGTCCAATTGCCGATACCGTAACTCCCATTAGTAATAATGTGGCCAAAATTGGTGAAACTGCACGTTGTTTCAATTGGAAATATACCTCGTTCTTTTGGGCTCTTTTATCATTACATTACCCTTGAAAACTGCCTTTTTTCCCTCTGAAACAAGAACTGATACTAGGCCGTCATCGGATTTGTCAAGAATTTTAATTGTATGGTTATCAGTGGATAATAAAGTTCCAGGAGAGCTCATCAAAATATTCAGAGCAAAAACATCTTGCTGTTGTCCCAGTAAGTCGCACAGTTCAATAAAGTTTTTCCTGTACTTGTTTTTTAGCTCCAATTTGGCTCTCCCTTCAAAAACAATATAGAAAAAAATAGGTTAAGCATTATTGGTTGACACCGATTGTAGGTGCTGCAGTAGTACTGAATAATTCCATTTCTTCCTTTGTTGGTTTCACTTGAATTCTTAATCTGTAATCTTTTGTTAGCAAAAGTGCTTGTCCTTTTTCGTAATCTTGAAGAAGTTCCGTTTCTTCAGGGGAAATGTCTAATGCTTTTTGGATTTGTTTTGCTGCTTGTGGTTCCAATCCTAAGATGAATTTGGTTGCAGCATTATTTGCAAATGTTCTGCCAACATCATTAGTGGTAATGTCATCAACTTCTTGTGTAATGAATACAGCAATTACGTTGTATGCTCTACCCAGTCTTCCAATTTCACTTACTACTCTGGCCGAATTTTCTTTATGAAATAGTCTCCATGCTTCATCTACAATTACAATTTTTGGTTGTTCTTTTGGTAATTGTAAGATAGTGTGCCAAATTTTTGCAAAGGCTAACACAGTCAATGTAGATATTGCGTTTCTACTTTTTCCTTCAAGTGAAATTACAGTTCTGTTTCCAATTTTTCTATCCCCCTCCATGATATTTTTCATATCATCTGTCATCAAACTTTTCAAATATTCTTTAGATTTCTCATTTACTTTTTCATATAGTTCATAAACAGAATTACAATTTTCTGCTTGAGCAATCATCTCATTTCTAATTGGGATGTCTGTATTTCCAACATCACAAATATCAGCCGTAATATCTGCCGCATCTGTTTTTTTATTGAAAATCCTGAAGGGATCATAGCCCCCACCATCCATTTTATCAGCATCCACCACTTCTAATTTCCATTTATCCGCAATTTCAGCATATTCTCCCTTTGGATCGACCATGAAAGCCATAGCATCAGGGTACATTTCCAATAATCTCGTCAAAAATGTCTTGGATGTAACAGACTTTCCTCTACCTGAAGACCCGATAATCAAAATATTGGAATTTGGTCTATTGGTATAATCATAAACTACAGGAGCTCCCGTGATCATATTATTTCCTATTACTACCCCATTTGGAGTTTCAAGCATATCTGAAGATACAAACGGATAAAATATTTGCATTGATCCTAACTCAAATGAAAGAGTCTTTCCCCACCCCCTCTCCAACATGTCTTTTTGTCTTGTTGGAACTGCTTCAAACAAAGTCATCATACCATATGTGTTAATTTTAAATTCTTTCACTTTTGCTTTTAATTCAACAAGTGTTTTTGCTTTAATCAAAACATTTGTCACACATTCAAACAATTTTGTTTCTTGTTTACCCAGCGCTTCAAGAACAGTTCTTGCTTTATCATTTTTTATAATTTGTTCAGTAGGGGCGTTTGCAGGAGTAAAGGAAATTATTTTCTTTAGCTTACCTACGGCTTTATCATTTCTTACAGATTTTAATTTTACAGAAACAGAGTCACAATGATTCAATAATGAATTAATCCATGCAGGAGACAAAGAGCCTGGGATAGTATACAAAGTCAAACATTGGCCAACACTTCCATCATTAAATTCCAAATGATTTGTCTTTTCGGTTTTGATGCCCCAATCAATTTTATCTGAAAAAGAATAACGAAATTTAGAAAGAGCTTGATTCAAAGGATCTTTATTCATCACATACGTATGAACCTGTTCGAGATATCGATTTTCTTCACCCACTTCAATTTCATAAGGTTTTTTGATAGATACAATTCGGGTTTTATTTTGTAATGTAGAAAGCATTTGTAAGAAATTTTTGAGCTTTGTTTTTTGTTGCTCATCAGGCAATGTAAGTAAATCCGTAGGGGTGATTTCATAAACAAATTGCTCGTGATCAATCATAAAACCCATATTTTTTATCTTTTAAAAGGTGGATTTTCACAGTTGTTTTTACAAATATTTGGTGAATTTAGTCACAAAATGGAATAAAGATCATACCATTTGAGAAATTTCTTGTTTTTCCTTGTTTTGAATTCCTCTCATACATCCGTTTATCCAATTTTTAGAACCTCTCTTCCAAAAATATTTCAAATGTTTTTCGGCCATATTCTTTCTTTTATAGATGAATTTACATGCAGGACACTGGTATCCTATGCCACCTTTAGGATGATCAACTATAATGAAAAATTCTTCAACTGAAAGTTTTTTCAATTCAGGTTCCCTTTCGATATAATAGTTGCCTATGGACACAACTCGCATGTAGAGGTCTTGTTTTTGCAAGAACATTCTCATTCCAATTTTAGATTCCAAGTATTCTGACAATCCCCCTTTTGATTTGTGTTTTATTTTCAAAGCATCTAGATTATTCTCATAATCAACATAATGACATTTCATACAATGAAACATTGTATTCAATTCATCTAGTTTCACATCAAAGTATTCTTCAGGATATACGTGAGACTGCATATTTGGCAGTCTGTAAAAAAATCTCTTTTCTTTACAAAGAGGACAATCACTGTATATCAATCGATGTTCATCATGAAACAATACTTTTCGATATGCTTGTACCTGATGTTTCAATATACTATGAGAAACACGAATTGTTTTCAAAGTTGAATTATAGAGTCTCAATAAATCTAAATCAGAATTGTACTGTTGACGATTAAATGTCATAACTTTTGACGCTTTTTCCCAATCAATTTTATCCAATCTCTCTTTTGCAAGTTTTCGCCTATATTCGGGCATTTTCAACCAATTTGTAAGATCATCTAAAACATGTCTACAATCCTTTAGACGCTCATAAAGAGTTGAAGGTCTGGCCCTGATATACCCTTCACCAGTACATTTACGCAAGCAAAATTCACATTCATTTTCATGTTTACAACTACAATCACATTTTTCACCCCCAAGCCTAATTGTAGGATTCGTCCAACCTCCAATTTTCTCTAGTTCAAATTCCAAAGGATAATTCATTGCAGGTCTTGAGGTTAATCGTTTCATATTTCGCTGAATATCATTCAAGGAAGGCATCTTAAGCAAATATAGCACAAATCGATCACAGCAATTAAACCTAATCGAAGCACTAACTGCATTGGTGGGCAGTTTGTAACTGTACAAGGGGGCAGTTATAATTAAAAATGAAAAGCGCCAATTGGCGCTGATTAGTAAAAAATAATCATTTACCAAATGCGTTTGCCAATGCTTGTGCTTCACATTTGAAAGCAAGATCATAGGCTTGAGATA
>ENA-OREN01005762-OREN01005762.1-marine-metagenome-genome-assembly--contig:-NODE-5762-length-10153-cov-3.016177_pt1 | contig 10153 bp, 8 predicted proteins | sample MGYA00248624_ERZ508555 | MGnify/ENA primary metagenome ERZ508555 (study PRJEB26222, sample SAMN06267773) | marine metagenome | isolation source: Saanich Inlet, British Columbia, Canada | place...
ATTGGGGCTGGAAGCCGACCAGGATCACGTGCCCGTCTCCATACTTCACGTCTACAGCAGCCGCTTGGCCTTGAAGGTGCTCTTCACCCAGTAGGTAGCCGGACATAAGCGGTGAACCCGCGGGACCGTACGACGCGATCACGGACCCTTCAAAGCCTTCTTCGGTCGTGAACACGGGGCTCCGGTTGAAGAAGACCTTCGCGCGATCCGGCATACCGGCCATGACCGGGTGTCCCGTATCTGTGCGGACCTCGAGAATCGAACCGGAAGAGAAAAAGTCCCCCCGCCCGAGACCCCGAACCACGTTGCTGACCGGGAGGTGGAATTCGTCGATGCATAGGTCCGCCGAGGCACTCAGGCAGACCAGAGTACCACCGGCCTGAACGAAGTTGTCGAGCTCACGGATGCCTTCTGCTCCAATCCCTCCCACGTATTGGGGTGGAGCGGAGCCGTTTGCGAAGCCATTCATGAGGCTGCCGACACGCTCGGAAGGGAGCACGATGACATCGTAACGATCTGTGAGTTCGCCCGCGTGGATGTCGGCGTTCCGGACACTTGTGAACGAGAAGCCATGTTCTTCGAGGAGCCATCGGCTCCAGCCCTCGTCCATGCTGGGCGACCAGGGTCGGTACAGCCCAAGCCGTGCACGTGGCAGCGCTGTGCCGGACGAAGACCCACGGCTCGCCCTGAGGGCCAGTTCTGATACCAGGGTCTGCGCCGTGGAGTTGTTCAGGTCGGACACCACGTATTGGCCATTCGAGAATCCCACGTTGGCTCCCGCGTCCCAGGCTGCATTGAGTGCACGGAACGAGTTGTTCTGACCGGGATCCAAGAGTAGGGCACCACCCGAGCCGGTCACGCGCCCGGCTGCAGGCACGATCGCTGCGGCGACCGGGTTCGAATCGAATCCAACGCCAGGGACGGCATCGAAGCTGGCGGCATCGTCGACATCTGCATCCCACGCCGTGGCCTCCGCTTCCAGAGGAGCCATTGCCGCCCTGATCCCATCCGTCAGGGGCTGCGTGGCCTCGATGATCTGTACGTCCATCTGATAGCCGAGCGTCCACCCCGCGGCGTCATACGGCTGCTCAGGGGGGCCCTCCGGGTACTCACGGAGGTCAGGGTAACTCTGCACCTCCAAGACCTGGCGAGCGAGTTCGCCGAACTCCTGGTCGAGGGGCAATACCCACGTCCCAGCGGCGTGAGTCATCCCTTCGTGAGTGATCTCGGACTCGAGTTCGTACACCCTCAATCCATTGAAGGCGAGGCGTCGGAGAAGGTCCACCGGGGCAACGGGGTCCCGCTGTTCTTTTGGGATGAAGTACGCATAGGGGGGTGACGACTCATACTTCAGAATCTGATCACGCCCCGACTGGTACCGGTTGTAGAGGATGTCCTCTCGGTACTTCGCCGCGTAGTCGAGCACCGCGATGGATGCGACGCGCATGTAGTCGACGGCGTCGCCCAAACGCCACCAGCCGCCCTCCCACGGGGACGGATACAAAGATTCCGCCCGTAGGTCGCGACGGTCCGCAGGGAAGTCGTTCAGTGTGTAGAAGTGCGGTGTGGCATAACGCCACAGCGCCGTCTCGGTCCAAAATGCTGCCTGGTTCTGCATCATCGGCATGTAGTCGACGTAGCCGGGATACCATGCGTCGAAGCCAGTGCCCATATGGACCGATCCAGGCATGCCCCGTGACTCGAGCATCGAAGCGATCGTCATCCCAATCGTGTTCACCGTCCGCGCCATGATGGGGGGCGAGAACGTCGCGATGGGCTCAGCGAACGGAGGCAGCCAGATCCGCGTGGGGAAGGGGGAGCTCTGGTGATGCACGTAGATGATCTGTGGGTCCCACTCCTGCCATGTGCGGGCGAGTACCCGCGACTCGATCATGTTCAGCATGTAGGCATCGCGGTTGTTGTCGTGCCCGATGTACTTCTGGTAGAGCGTAGGAAGGCCGGACACCTCGTACTGGGTGCCGACGTTCGACATGTACCAGTCCGAGACCATCGTTTGCCCGTCCGGGTTCAGCGACGGCCACAGGACGGTGATGACGTTCTCGCGTATGTCACTGATGCGGGCCTCTTCACTGGACACCAACTCGTATGCCAACTGGATCGTGTGTTGGGCACCGGCGACTTCCGTCGCGTGCAGGCCACCATTCACGTCAACGATGGCCTTGCCTTCCAGGGCGAGTTCTCTCGCCATCGCGTCGGTCAGGTCGGCCGGGTGCGCGAGCGCGTCCGCGATGTCTCTGTAGTGCTCGACCTGGGCCAGATTGTCCGGCGACGAGATCAGAGCGATCCACCACTCTCTGCCTTCAGACGTGCGGCCTGTCGGCAGCATCATGATCCGATCTGAAGCCGCGTCCAATCGCTGGAAGTAGTCCACCGACTGCTCGTAGGTGGCGAGATGGAAGTCAGCGCCAGGTATGAAGCCCAAGACGGACTCGGGCGTCGGGATCTGAGCGGTGAGGGGGGCCGCTAAAACGGCGACTGCGACGAGGGTGAAGACGGTGCGCACGGCGAAAGACCTGTCTAAGTGGACGCGTTGCGAAAGGTGCCCGCATGTATGGGCTCCCGCCAGCCTCGTCGGTGCTTTTAGCTGCATCATGAAGCCCCCTTCATCTTAGCTTCACGGTGCGTTCACCCACGAGATCGCGTATTGATTAGGCGCGTCGTGCCCGGACCCAGCACGTACACATTATCCGTGGATACGAAAACCGGTGAGAATCCTCGTAGTCGAAGACGACAAGAAGGTGGCGAGCTTCCTCGAGAAGGGGCTGCGCGAAGAGGGCTATTCCGTCGACACGTCGAACGACGGGGACGACGGATTGCTTAAGGCCCGTGTGCACGAGTACGACCTCCTCTTGCTCGATGTGATGCTGCCTGGGAAGAGCGGCTTTGAAATCGTACGCGAGCTGAGGGCCGCTCAGTCTACCGTGCCCGTCTTGATGCTGACCGCGCGTGACGTCAAGGAGGACGTGGTTCTGGGCCTCGACGCGGGCGCCGACGACTATCTGACGAAGCCGTTCGGGTTCGATGAACTCCTGGCGCGGGTCAGGGCGCTGCTTCGTCGCGGTGGGGCCTCGCGCCCGGATCGCCTCATCTACGACGACGTCGAACTCGATCGGGTGACCCATCGTGCGGATCGCCGGGGGGTAAAGCTCAACCTTACCCCCAAGGAGTTCCAGCTTCTGGAGTTCTTCATGCTCAGCCCTGAGCGTGTGGTCCGTCGCACCGAACTCTTGGAGAAGGTTTGGGACCTCCACTTCGACCCCATGAGCAATGTCGTCGACGTACATGTCGGTCATCTGCGGGGCAAGCTGAAGGAGGCCGGCGAGGGGCCCCTCGTGCATACGGTTCGAGGTGTGGGCTACGTGTTTCATCGCGACGAGCCTGAATGACACGTTCTTTCCGCTTTCAGCTTGCCGTACGCGCCTCGGTTGCGGCGGTCGTCGGGCTCGTCGCCTTGTCCGTCGTTTCGCTGATCACCCTGCGTGCGCTCCTGGATCAAGAACTCAATTCTTCGATCCTGAACGTCGCGTCCATCCAAGCTGCCTCCCTCGCGGATGGCCCCGACGGTGCGATGCACTTCCATGAATGGGACCTGACCGCGGACGAAGCGGCTTCGGTGAGGGATCTCATTCGGTACGCCCAGGTTTGGGACGCGGACGGACGCAGCTTGCTGCGAAGCCAGTATATGAATTCCGACCTGTCGCCGGATGCGGGAGCGCTGGCGGTGGCATCGGCAGGTGAATTGGTGTGGGCCGCGCAGGACTTCGAAGGCTCACCCGTACGTACGCTCTTCTACCCCCTCGAAAGACTCGGAGCCCAGCACGAAGCCCATGTGCTCCAGATAGCCGCACCGTTGTCCGGCCGCGACGATATGTTGGCGCGCGCGGGAGCGTTCCTTGCGGCCCTCACGGCGCTTTTGGGGGCGGCGACGTTCGCAGGGTCGTGGTGGCTGGCGAGTAGCGCGGTCCGGCCCATCCACGAAGTCATAGACCAGGCCGAAGAAATCGAGGCCCGCTCACTTGGTCGGGGCATCCAGGCGTACGCAGACACAGTCGAATACCGCCGTCTCGTCGAGGTGCTGAATACGATGCTCGCCAGGATCCAAGGGGCCTTCGAGACGCAAAGGCGGTTCGCTGCGGATGCGAGCCACGAGTTGAGGTCGCCACTCACCGCCATGCGCGGGGAACTCGAGCTCGCGTTGCGGCGCGATCGTGACTCCGAGGAATACGTGCGCGTGTTGGAAAGCACGCTCGAAGAGGTCCTCCGGCTCTCCACCATCACCGAGGACCTCCTCACGCTCGCTCGGTCGGACGCCGGTGCGATGCGACCTCGACTCGAGATCGCGGATGCTACGGAAGTAGTCTCGGGCGTCGTCGAGCGCCTGCGCGCCAAGGCTGACGAAAAAGAGATCGATCTCATCTTCACCGCCCAGCCTGGACTGACTGGGATGATCGACTCAGGGCTCCTTGGTCAGGCGGCGTGGAACTTCCTCGACAACGCACTGAAGTTCACACCACTGGGCGGGAACGTCGCCGTCGAGATGAGAGAGTCTGGCGCGTCTCTGATGCTCTCGGTCGAAGACAGCGGACCTGGTCTCGGCTCGGCGGACCCCAGCACCTTCTTCGAACGCTTCTACCGTGCGGATTCCGCGCGCACGCATGGTCCCGAGGGCGGTGGTACCGGTCTTGGCCTCGCGATCGTGAAGGCGGTAGCCGAAGCGCACGATGGCAGTGCGTCCGCTGAGAATCGCCTCCAAGGCGGTGCTCGTTTTGTTCTTTCCCTCCCTTCCACGCCGCCTGACCGGCGAGGAGATGACTCATGAAGACACGGCGGTGAGGATCGACGCAGCTCCTACGAGTGCGACGGCTCCGAACAGTCGAGTCAGGTGTCTTCGCATCATTTTTCCTCCTAGCAAGAACGCGCCGGACCGGAGTGGCCCGAAGCTTCGGTATTCATCAGTGGTCCATCGGTGACATGCGCACCAACAGTGCGGTAACGAGGAGCACGGCCTGAGCGACGAGCAGCTCGAAGGCCCCCGCATTGCGCATCTGTTCGTTGCCCTGACGGGTCCCCAGTCGAGGCGTGAGCACCTTGTAGTTCAGCCCGCCCAACGCGAGCACGATGCCGACTAGCCCTAGCTTCAGCAGGAGCGTGCGTCCGTAGTTGGTCGAGAAGAGCGAGCCTATCGACGGCAGGTGGAGCCATGCCGCGAACGTTCCAGTCAGCGCGAGAGTGCCGACGCTGGCCATGGCCACGAGCGAAAAAACCGGCACGAGGGCTGGCAGTACGGACGTCGCGTCCGGTGACTCTCGCCGCCACGTCCGATCCAGGTAGAAGACCACCGCCAATCCGCCCATCCAGCCGCCGGCTGCCCACACGTGCATCGCATCCGCGACTAGGGCGAGCGCCCTCAGATTCTCCTCCCCCGCCGCATGGCCCGTGAGGCCTGGGAATGCGCCCAGAGCGAACAGGATCGGAGTCGCCGCCCACCAACCTGCTTGTTTCCCGGCCCTCGCGGCGAAAAGTGCAATGACGGACAGGACCGAGCCTGCGGTCGCCCACATCCAAACACGTCCCCAAGCTGTGGCACCCAGCAGTAGCCGGGCGTCCTCGGTCCAAGGCGCAAAAGGATCTCTGAACTCCTGAAGCTGCCGGACGAAGTAGAGGCCCATCGCGAGCGGGAGCAGAAGCGCGGCAGCAGACGCGAGCCGCGCCGTGTTGAGCCTGAGCCATTCGGGGGAGGGGTCCTCCCCCGAATGGACTCTGGGCAAAATGACCCAGCGCGCCAGAGTTGCTCCGGTCGTGAGGGCGAGCCCTGCGAACAGGACCCACCCCGTAAGCGCGCTGAAGGCTCCAGCCACCGTTTACTGGCCGGTCACCGTGAAGGCGAAGGTCTCACGCACCACGTGCCCGTCGGCGCCCATGCCTCTCCATGCGACGGAGTAGCTCCCAGCCGGAAGGGCACCGTGCGTAGCGACGGAGAACACACGCTCGTCTTCCGCGTCCTGCTGAATGTCCATGGTGTGGATGGGCTCTTCGTCGGCATCGAGAAGCCTGATTGACGTCGTGCCTTCCGAGGGCGCTTCGGTGAACCACAGGCGGATCTCGGTGACGTTCTCTGCGCTCGCGTCGGCAACCGGCGCCGACTTGCTGAGCGCGAAGTGGATCTCGCTCTCGTAAACGGGTGTCGTAGCGGCAGCGAGCCCGCCTACCAGGAGTGCTGTTGTCAGCAGGCCTTTGAATGTCTTCTTCATGTTGTCGATTCCTCGGATTGGTATGCCGGTGACCCGGCGGGCTAATAGATCAATCGTAGTCCTGCGCCTATTCGGAGGCCGTCCAACTCGATGCCTCCGGGCAGGGGTGTCCTGAGGTCCTTCTCCCTGACCCAAGTGAGATCCACGTAGGGCGCGAATTTGCGGCGAATTTCGTAGCGAGTACGCAGACCCAGTTCCAACGAAGCGATGCCGGCCGCCAGGTCCAATTCGTCGTCTGCAGTGAGCAACCAGTCGACCTCGCCTTCGAGTGTGAGCACGAGGCGCTGTGTCAGATAGAGATCGTTTTCAGCGTCTAACCGGAGGCTCGGCTTGCCGCTGTCGCTCACGAACCCGAAGAGGCCGACCTCGAACCAGTAAGGAGCAAGGCCCATGAGCCCGACCGTCAGATACCCCTGGGATGTAGGCTTAAAATCGTGACGGTATCCTACGACGACGTCCCAAAAACGGCGGGCATAGTGGCCATAGAGGAGCATTGTCTCGAATTCTTCGAGTTCGCTCTCCGCGCCCTCGCCTGATGTGCTCCACCAGAGCCGGTCGAAGTCCGTCCCGATCCAGCCAGACGCATTCCACCGACCTACGGTTGGTCCTGCGGAAGATGCGGCATCGACGTCCAGCATCGCGTAGTGGAAAATCGCGTTGTCCATTTCCTGCGCGGAGACGTGCTCCGGTGCGGTCAGGAATGATGCGACCACAAAGGCGCACAGAAACCCGGCGGCCACGCGGTCACGCCTCATGCCGGGTCCTCTGCGTTCTGGGCAGCGACTTCGACCCGGACGAACATTCCGGTCATCATGTGATAGAGCAGGTGGCAGTGAAAAGCCCACGCGCCCGGTTCGTCGAAGGTCAGGTGCGCCTCAACGGTTTCATTCGGCGGCACGCTGATGGTGTGCTTTCGAGGCGCGAAGGCTGCGGGGCTGCCGTTCTGAAGCTCCATAAACACACCATGAAGATGCATGGGGTGCTCCATCATCGTCTCGTTCGTCATGATGAGCCGGACGCGCTCCCCCACCGTCAAACGAATGGGGTCCGACTGAGACAGCTTCTTGTCGTTGAGCGTCCAGAAATATCGCTCCATGTCGCCTGTAAGTCTGAGCACGACGTCTCGCGTGGGCTCACGTACATCCCGGTTCGGTTCAAACGCGACCAGGTCCGAGTAAGCCAGCTTTTTGAGGTCCCCTTCCATGGTGTGACCCATGGCGGCGTGATCCATCTCGGACATGTCCCCGCTCATGTTCATGCCGGGCATGTCCATGCCGGACATGTCCATCTCAGACATGTCCATGCCGGGCATCATCGCCATGGTGCGTAGCGGGCGCTCGTCCAAGGCGGGCACTTCTGCTTCGCCACCTTCAGCTTCGGCCAGGGTGCCGCGCGCAAAGCCTGAACGATCCATCGATTGGGCGAAGATCGTGTACGCAGTTCCTGTCTCAGGCCGGACGATGACGTCGTAGGTCTCGGCAACGGCAATGCGGAATTCATCCACTCGCACGGGCTCGACGTCCTGACCGTCCGCTTGCACTACGGTCATCTTGAGGCCGGGGATCTTCACGTCGAAGAACGACATCGCCGCTGCGTTGATGAAGCGGAGGCGGACACGTTCACCGTCTTGAAATAGACCCGTCCAGTTGTCCGCCGGCACCTTGCCGTTGAGCAGATAGCTATACGTGGCGCCGGTAACGTCAGCGATGTCCGTCGGATCCATGCGCATGCCGCCCCAACTTGTCCGGTCGCGAACGGTCGCGCCGGCGTCGTCGAAGAGACCGCTCACGAAGCCCGGAAGCGTGCGCTTTCCGTAGTTGTAGTATGCGCCGTTGCCCTTGAGGTTGCGCAGGACGTCCATGGGGTCCTCGTCCGTCCAGTCCGAGAGGACGATGGTGTGCTCCCGGTCGTACCGAACGGGGTCGTCCTCTGCGGGGTCGATCACGAGGGGCGCGTACATTCCCTGCTGCTCCTGGCCACCGGAGTGGCTGTGGTACCAGTAGGTGCCCGCCTGTCGAACATTGAATCGATACGTGAACGTCTCCCCCGGCTTGATACCGTCGTAGCTGAATCCCGGCACACCATCCATGTCGGCTGGCACGAGGAGCCCATGCCAGTGGATCGACGTGTCTTCGTCGAGGTGGTTCGTGACGCGCAGGATCGCCTCCTGGCCTTCACGCAGCCGAAGCAGCGGGCCGGGGATCATCTCGTTGATCATGGGCGCCGTTCCGGGGCGGTCTCCGATCCGGACACCGCCCCGGTCGATCACCAGGTCGTATTCTACGGCGCGGGGAGCCGCTGCGTTTTTGGGCGCCACTGCTGCGAAAAGCGAACGTGGCGAGGCGCCGAGCGCGGTTGTCGCGGTGATTCCAGCGGCGATGCGGACGAAGTCGCGGCGCCCGAGAGGTAGCGATGAATCTGTCATCTCGGGGCACTTCGCCAGGCAGTGGACTGGGTCGCGCGCGCGACTGACTTCTGCGCGCGCCCGACATCGGCGGAACGTTGGACCAAGGGAGGATCTCCGGGCAGTAGAGCATTCTTGTTACGAAGAGAATCGTCACCGATACATGAAGGCTCTCTGAAGCCCGCATGAAGGCTTCTTCATGAAGGCTTCATCGCAGTTTCACCTCGCGGGTCGTAATCTCGGCGGACTCATACCACGAAACCGCTGCCCTTCTCATGAAGCCAACCTCCCAATTGCGCCCCTCGCGCACCCATCGTGCGCTCGGGATCGACACGATCCTCCTGCCCACGCCTGCAACTCGCGATTCTGACGATGGTCGTGACAGGTTGGATGATGGCGTTTCGAAATCGCACGAAGAAATTCGCCGAAGTGGAAGCGTAAGCTCCCTTCGCCAACTGTCCATTCTCAGGAGGTCCCAATGAAGTCCATCCTCGTCCGGCTCTTTGCAGTCTTCGCCATGCTCGCCGTCCCGGCCATCGGCCATGCCCAATCCGGTGAGGCTGGTGTCATTGCGGCCATCGACGCGTACCACTCGTCACTCGCTTCTGGGGACTCTGCGACGGCGCTATCCATGCTCGCGGAAGACGTCACGATTCTCGAGAGCGGCGGAGTCGAGAACAAAGAGCACTATCGCAGCGGCCACCTGTCTGGTGACATGCGTTTCGCTCAGGCTGTGCCCCGCGAGCGTGGGGACATCAACGTGACCATGATGGGTGACGTGGCGTGGGCGTGGTCAACGAGCATCACCGAAGGAACGATGGGCGAACGCGAAATCAACTCGCAGGGTGCGGAGTTGATGGTTCTCGCTCATGTCGACGGAGTGTGGAAGATCAAGGCGATCCACTGGTCGTCGCGCCAAAGGCGTTAGTCCCGTGTCCATGAAGATGACTTCATGGGCCGTTCATAATCACTGAATGCTCCCTCGTCGAACACTTTTACGCAGGGTTCAGCCGAAACGCCAAACAAGAACCTGTGCATGCGGCCGTAGTTGGAGTCCTTCTCGATGGTCTCGCAGATGGCTTCGAGGCCGCGACCCACGTCACGTCCTACGTTGATCGCGATCCGAGGAAAGTAGTTCCGAGCCGCGTGGTGCCAGAGCGTGAGCTTGCCGATGCGGCCGAGTCCGTTGATCCCGAGCGCTTCGCCATCGAGTACCGGTGCAATCTGATCTGTTCCTGCGGGAGGTTTCTAGCTCTTTCCAAGCATGAAACTGGATAGAATCGGCCCCGGTCGGAGCCTCGGGCGGAGCCGCCGCTCGGCGGCCCCGCCTTCGGTCAGCTGATGACTCTCGGCTTTGCGAAAATCCGCGGCGCGAAGTCGCGCAGATGTTGGTCCTTGTCCAAGAACGGCACACCGTCCGTCATCCATCCTGGAGCGGGCTCGCCCTTCAGGTGGTGGTTGTAGAACTGGCGGAGAC
>ENA-OREN01005763-OREN01005763.1-marine-metagenome-genome-assembly--contig:-NODE-5763-length-10151-cov-13.822712_pt1 | contig 10151 bp, 11 predicted proteins | sample MGYA00248624_ERZ508555 | MGnify/ENA primary metagenome ERZ508555 (study PRJEB26222, sample SAMN06267773) | marine metagenome | isolation source: Saanich Inlet, British Columbia, Canada | place...
TCATGCCTTGTGTAAAATCACAATTTTGTATTGAATTCTTAGCACATGGTTTCCTATCGTCGAATCTTACTAAAACTTAGTGGTGAAGCGCTATCAGGCAATAGTCAAAATATAGATACTGAAATGCTAAAGAAGGTTATCACGATTGTACAATCCGCTCTTGATCTTGGTGTTGAAGTGGCTATTGTAGTTGGTGGTGGAAATTTATATAGAGGCGCTTCCCTGGCAGATGAAGGAATGAATAAAATCACTGGTGATCATATAGGAATGCTTGCAACAGTTATGAATGCTCTAGCGCTTTCAGACGCCTTTGATAGAAATAAAATACCTTCAATGGTCATGTCAGGCTTCCCAATTGGTGGCGGCGTATGTGAGCCATTTAATCATACTCAAGCTAAAGAAGAGCTGTCCAGTGGCAAGGTGGTTATTTTCTCAGCTGGCACTGGAAGTCCATGTTTCACAACGGACACTGCCGCTGCGTTAAGAGCTGTAGAAATTGGCGCTGATATTGTTTTTAAGGCTACAAAAGTAGATGGGATATATTCTAGTGATCCTCTTACGGACTCGTCAGCTATAAAATTTGACTCACTCAGCTTTGACTCTGCTATTGAGCAAAATATTAAGGTAATGGATACAGCTGCTTTTGCACTCTGCAGAGACAACAATATAAGAATCTGTGTTTTTAGTATGCTAGAGAATAATTATGCTCTTGCTAATATAATTAATGGTCAGTCAATTGGAACAATGGTCAGTCAAAATGGAGAATAAAGATGATTAATGAGATTCATAGTGATGCTAATAGTCGAATGGATAAATCCTTATCTTCTCTTGAAAACGACTTTAGTAAAATACGCGCTGGAAGAGCCCATCCATCTTTGTTGGAGCAAATCACAGTAGAGTATTACGGAGCAATGGTCCCGCTATCGCAAGTGTCAAACATAAGTGCCGAAGACTCAAGAACGCTTAAAGTTTCGCCCTGGGAGAAGGATATGGTAGGCCCTATTGAGAAAGCAATTATGACCTCTGAATTAGGATTGAACCCTAATACGCAAGGACAAGTTTTGAGGATTCCGCTCCCGCCTCTAACGGAAGAGAGAAGGAAAGAGCTTGTTAGAGTTGTCAGAGATGAAGCTGAAAACGCAAGAGTCGCGATTAGAAACATAAGAAGAGATGCAATCTCTGACTTTAGGGAGCTACTGAAAGAAAAGGAAATCTCTGAAGATGAAGCGCATAGGGCAGAAGACAATATTCAAAAAATTACTGATCAGCATATCGCTTCAATAGACAAAGCTCTTGGTGACAAAGAAAATTCATTGCTAGAGATTTAACCTATCTAAAGTTTTTTCTATCTTTTAGAGCCTACGCAGTCTATATATTTTTGCCACCTGTTGGCTGTGAACTCTGTTCCATATTTGACCTGTGGACCAACGTTACCCAAATATTCCCCTGCTAAAGCTTTTTTGAATAGCTTAATATTACTCTCAGACAACCCTAAATTGACTTTGCAGAAGTCATGAATAGCCTCTGTTACAATTTCTCCGGAGATAGTTCCTACAAATGTTTCCTGTTCTAGCTTTGCGGTCGCCTCTTTTATAAGCTCATCAGAAATTGTTGACTTATATACTCCTGATAAATTAAATTCATCCAGTTCAACCAATAGGTCATCCATAATTTTTGTCACTCTCGTCTCGTAAGCTAACTTTGCCTGGTATGCCGCAGTGGATGATGCGGCTGCCGCTTTCTCTTCTTCAAGTTTTTGAAGGAAGGCTTTAAGGGCAGCGGCTCGCGCCATTTCTTCTTTTATTTCAGCCATCATTTCTTTTGCAGCAAGTTCAGCTTCTAATTGTGCTTCAAAAGCGGCTAGCTCTGCTTCAAGAAGAGCGTCTCTGTAAGCTGCAGTTGCAGCGGCGGCGGCGGCTTTATCTGCTGCGAGTTTATCTTGGAAGGCTTTAAGGGCAGCGGCTCGCGCCATTTCTTCTTTTATTTCAGCCATCATTTCCTTTGCAGCTAATTTTGCCATTATTGCAGCTTCAGAGTCAGCAAAGACAAAAATCATTTGTTCAGGGTCTTCTTCAATTGAAACAATCAAATCTGAACACGGCACCACAAAATCTAAGACAAATTCTTCAATCGTTAAGACATCTGAACCCTTTCCAACTAACTTCTCACCAATTGAAAAAGATCTAAACCCAGTTTTCGCTGTCTGATAGTATGTTAATTGATTCTTTACTGGATCATAAGACTCAACAATTGCCTTGACATTGCTTGAACTCATGATTTCATCTCCCTGATTGAAGCCACCCACTCCAGAAAGCTTTAAAACTGAAGTGATATGACTATCATCATTCATATCGCTCTCAAGCTGATCAAAACATGGGTTATATTCATCCATCAAGACCATATCTAACTCCTCTTGAAGAACTGAAATATCATCACCGCCAGCATATCCAGCATTGGAGAAAAAAAATACCAATAAAAGGATTGAAAAAAAGTTAAATATCTTGCTCATGAGAAACGATTATAAATAAAAAAACCCAGAGCAAGCTCTGGGTTTTTGTTTTCTATCTAAGTTCTCTATTAAAAAGTTCGTAGATTAATATCTCATTATTAGAACGGGTTCACATAGTTAGTAACGCAGTTAGCGTATGCATCCCATCTTGAAGCCCCAAACTCTGTTCCATTTGCACTTTGAGGACCCTTATTAAATAGAGTTCCATCAGACAATGAAGCTTCGAAAAGAGCAATGTTGGCATCTGTCAAACCTAAGGCATGCTTACAAGCTTCGTGTGCTGCTTCAGTCACTACAATGACCTCATCCTCAACTACGAGCTCTCCAACAACTTCGTCTTCAAGTGAAGCTCTGTAAGCAGCAGTTGCAGCGGCAGCGGCAGCTTTTTCTTCCTCAAGTTTCTGAAGGAATGCAGCAAGTGCCATTTCTCTTTCAATTTCAGCCATCATTTCAGCGGCAGCGGCTTCAGCCTCTAATCTAGCCTCAAGAGCTGCAAATTCAGCTTCAAGTAGAGAGTCTCTGTAAGCTGCTGTTGCAGCAGCAGCAGCGGCTCTTTCTTCCTCAAGCTTTTGCTGGAAAGCAGCAAGTGCCATTTCTCTTTCAATTTCAGCCATCATCTCTGCGGCAGCAGCTTCAGCAGCAAGTTGAGCTTCAAATGCAGCCAATTCTTTTTCTATAGCTAGCTCTTCCATACGTGCAGCCATTTCAGCATCTCTAGCAAGTTTAGACTGGTAAGCAGCTGTTGACTTTGCAGCAGCAGCTTTATCTGCGGCGAGTTTATCTTGAAAAGCTTTAAGAGCAGCATCACGTGCCATCTCAGCTTCAATCTCAGCCATCATTTCCTGAGCCGCAAGCTCAGCTTCTAATTGTGCTTCAAATGCAGCGAGCTCAGCTTCAATTTGTTGCTCAGCAAGAGCGGCTTCTAATTCTGCTTCAAAAGCATCAATTTCTGCCTGTGCTAGATCCTCAGCCAGTTGGGCTTCAAAAGCAGCCAACTCTTCATCTAAGTTTTCATAGTAAACTTGATCTCTGTCATCACCACCAGCAATAACATTGAACGACAAAAAAAACATTATAAAAAATTTAATTGATTTGTTTATCACGATAATCCCCTAAACAGTTAAAAGTAACCTAAATATTGGTATATAACTTATTTTATACTAGATATATTTTATAGGCAGGTGTAATTTATGAATTTATTTATTGATAAATTCGATATGTTTTTCAATGATTTAACGTTTCAAAAGTATAAAGACGAGTGCCTTGCAAAAAGCATGAAAGCATTGCAAGTTAAAAACGGAAATATACCAAAATGGACTAAGGCATTGGATGGTCTCAGCGTTCTGCCTGAGGGTCATTTAGATCTAAATGAGCCCTATTTATCTATAAGCAATATAGAAGCATCCCCTAAATCCATTGAATCAAATTTAAGAAGACTCTTACCATGGAGGAAAGGACCTTTTATCTTTAATGATTTAACATTAGAGAGTGAGTGGCAAGGCGACCTGAAGTGGCAACGCCTCAAAAATGATATTACGCCATTAAATGATAGAAGAGTTCTTGATGTTGGAGCTGGTAACGGATATTTCACCCTAAGGATGGCATTAGAGGGTGCTAAAAAGGTACTAGGAATTGAACCTTTTCTATTGTTCAATTATCAATACGCTGCAATTAATGCTTTATGCAGGCATGACTCAAGCTCGATGCTGCTTCCATTAAGACTCGAGGAATTGCCCTCAATGCCTGTATTCGAGAGCGTTTTTTCTATGGGCGTACTCTATCATCAAAGAGATCATATGCTTCACTTATCTACTCTAAAAGAAATGATGGCTAAAGAGTCAGAATTGATTCTTGAAACACTAATCGTTGAGGGTGGTAAAGGCTATTCAATCGTTCCTGAGGGGCGATATGCGAATATGAGAAATGTTCACTGCCTACCTTCGATTGATACTCTTGAGTCGTGGTTAATTGATTCTGGATATAGAAATATAAGAGTGGTGGATATTTCAAAAACGACCTCTCAGGAACAAAGAAAAACAAAATGGATTGGTGATAATCCAGCATCACTAGAAGACTTTCTTGATCCTTCAGACTCATCTCTTACAATAGAAGGATACCCTGCTCCAACTCGTGCCATTGTTATTTGTAATAACTAAGCTTTAAGTGAATTATTTGATTAGCGTATAATTTTCTAGTCACTTTTTACTTTTATATGGACTATGATTCTCCGTTTTATAATCAGTTTAATTTTTTTGTTAACCGTTGGAAATACGTACGGCCAAACATCTCCAATTGTTGTAACCAGTATTAAGCCCATTCATAGTATTGTGTCCTCTCTGATGAATGGTGTAACTGAGCCCGAGTTACTTCTTAAGTCTAATAGCTCTGCCCATACATTCCACTTGAAGCCGTCACAAATTCGCATGATCTCAGATGCTCAGCTGGTCATTACAGTCGATGAAAATTTTGAAATTGGCCTAAAGAAAGCCCTAAAAAATATTAAATTGGATTCTTTATTATTTATCACTGATATTGACGACCTAAAAATCTATAGCTCGAGAGACTCGATTTTTGAAGAACAAGATGAGGATAAAAATATTAATCTAGATTATCACTTATGGCTAAGTCCAGACAATGTCGAGAAGATTGCAGTCGGCATAACCAGCCGCCTTAAAGATATAGACCCATCTAATGGGCTTACTTATGATGCAAATTTGAAAAAATTTATTTCAAAAATGGACAGCCTAAATCTTGACTTAATTAAGCAACTTAAGCCGATTCAGTCAAAAAGAATCGCCGTCATTGATGACACGCTTCAATATTTTGAGAAAGGACAGATGCTCAAGAGGCCGGTCATTGTTGCACCCTACCACGGGGCTCGTCTAAGTGTCAAGAGAACGCTAGAGGCGAAAAGAATGATCAAACATTTAAATATTTCCTGTTTAGTCTATGGCATTGATAATAGCCCCAACCAAGTCAAGGCGCTATCTGAAGGTTTAGCTTTAAAGGCATCTAAAATTGATATTTTGGGCAGCGAATTTTCCCCAGGGCCAGATCTATACTTCAATGTAATGAATCAAATTTCAAGTCAAATAAGATCATGTCTAGAGTAAGAAGAACCTTTAACGGCGCCTCTGATAAATATAATGAAAATGCTTTTCTTCAGAATGAGGTCGCTACTAGGTTATCTGAAAAGTTAAAAGTTATTTCAATTGATCCTGAGACTATTATCGATTTAGGTTCTGGCACCGGATTTCTGAGTGATAAGACAGCTGAGATATTTCCGAATGCGAGTTTATTTTGTGTCGATTTTGCCCAGCACTCCTTAAGAAATAATGCCCAAAATCTGAAAGTTTGTGCAGATGCCTATCAACTTCCATTTGGCTCCAATAGTGTTGATTTTGTTATATCAAATTTAATGATTCAGTGGTGCCCTGACCTCAAAACACTTTTCAATGAGTGTTTTAGGGTTCTTAAACCGCATGGGTTAATACTATTTACGACCTTTGGCCCCGAAACACTTCAGGAGCTTAAACGAAGCTGGGCAGTGGTTGATAATGAGGCGCATGTTAATGAGTTTATAGATATGCACGATATTGGTGATCAGATGATTCAATCTGGATTCCAGAGTCCTATCATGGAAATGGAAAAATTAACCTTAACCTATGAAAAGGTTATAGACTTAATGCATGATCTTAAAGGAATTGGCGCTCAGAATGTTGAAAATAGATCCAAATCGCTCACAGGCAAAACAAAATTTAAAAAGATGCTAGAGATGTATGAGAGTTATCGTGATAACGGCAAAATTCCTGCGACCTATGAAGTCATTTACGGACATGCTTGGAAAAATGAGATGAAGCTTGGCGCTATCTCTTTAGAAAATTGATTAACAATCTTTTCTAATAGTTAAGAACTGAGTTTGAGTTCATCACCTACCTTGATTGCACAATTTTCAGAGATTAAAATTGCATTTTGACCAAAAAATGCTCCCTTTATAGCATCACTAAATTTTAATTTTACAAGTGTAGCCAAAGGCTCTTTAGGCTCCATAATCTCACCAGTATCTTGGTTAATAGTAACAATCTTGCAGCGCTTGCATGGCTTTCTTAAACCAAATCTGTAGTCGCCCTCATCACAAGATAAATCACTACCCGTCATTTTCTCCAAATCATCCACACCTTGAACGACAATATTAGGCCTGAAACGGTTCATTGATACTTCATTAGAATTGTTATTTAAAAGGCCCTTATTAAGCCTTCCAAGGGACTCCCACGAGGTAATTAAATAAGGGAACTGATCGGAGAAAGCGCTTTGAGCTTTCAAACCATTTAAATATTCCTCTGGAACAGGCCTCTCACCATCAGCCGAGAACCTCACAAGTCGAAGCGAACTCCCTTTATATTCCCCTAGCCCCTCAGTCAGCCAATTCGATACCTCTTCGCCCTCATCATAAGCGTCACAGATATCACTCCAAACGGTTGCTCTGACTATTTTTAATTTTTCTGAATGAAGAGAGACACTAAACTGACTTGTATTTGAGCGAAGTGTCAACGAATTTGTATCAATGTCTGCCGCTAATGTGGCCATTGACTCAATTTCACGCTGTGAAATGAAATGATAATTACTGTCCGTAATCATCCACTCTCGATCATATCTAAAACCCCTTAGCCCAGTATGCGCCTCTTTTAGAGCAATCCCTTTGAGAGACTTTACAGGGTATATATACAGATCAGTAATTTGAACCATACCCCTCCTAAAATATTACTGCTTTAGTTTATAACCTGTTCTAAACATCCAGGCAACTATAGCAATACAAATAGCTAAAAATAAAAAAACCATAGATAAGCTGATACCTACACTCACATCAGAAACTTCAAAAAAGCTCCACCTAAAACCACTCACAAGATAAAGAACTGGATTAAATAGAGTCACTTTTTGCCATAGCTCAGGGAGCATACTAATCGAATAAAAACTACCCCCAAGAAAAACCAAAGGGGTAATAATGAGCAGTGGAATAATTTGTAGCTTCTCAAAGTTGTCGGCCCAAAGCCCAATAATAAATCCAAAAAGGCTAAAGGCGACGCACGTGAGAACTAAGAAGCTGAGCATCCAGAAAGGGTGTGCAATATTCAAGTCAACAAAAAGATTAGCGGTTAAAAGAATGATTGTGGCCAAAATTAGTGACTTGGTTGCCGCAGCACCAACATAACCAATAAGGGTCTCATAAAAGGAGACTGGAGCTGAAAGTAATTCATAGATAGTTCCCGTAAATTTTGGAAAGAATATTCCAAATGATGCATTGGAGATACTCTGAGTAAGTACCGATAACATAGTCAATCCAGGAACAATAAATAAACCATACGATATGCCTTCAATATTCTCCATCCTCGATCCAATTGCTGATCCAAAGACTACAAAATATAAAGCAGTGGATATAACCGGAGAGGCAACACTCTGAAAAAGAGTCTTCCAAAAGCGCATCATTTCGTTGAAATAGATGACCTTAATGGCAGTAAGGTTCATGACTCCTCCTTAACTAAGTCAACAAAAATATCCTCTAATGAGCTCTGCTCAACCTTAAGATCTTTTAATAATAAACCAGAATTTGTAATTTCATGAAGGACCTCAGATACATCGATCTCCTCATCTTTGACAACGTAGGTATATGAAATCTGCATACCATCCTCACTCAATTCAATATTGTAATTCTTAAGTGACTTTGGAATCTTTTTAACCGGCTCTTTAAGATCAATGAGTAGTTGTTTTTTACCAAGGCTCTCCATTAGCTCGTCTTTTTTCTCAACAAGTAAAAGTTCACCATTACTAATTACACCAACCCTCTCGGCAATTTCTTCAGCTTCCTCGATATAGTGCGTTGTTAAGATAATAGTGACGCCTTTTTTGCTAAGCTTATGAACAATTTTCCACATATCCTTTCTGAGCTCGACATCAACACCGGCAGTAGGCTCATCCAAGAACAATACCTTAGGTTCATGAGAGAGCGCTTTGGCAATGAGTACTCTTCTTTTCATTCCTCCAGACAAGGCTCTGATTTCAGAATCTTTTTTATCAAAAAGTGAAAGGTCTTTGAGAAGTTGCTCAAGATAAGTATCATCCCTCTTCGAGCCAAATAAGCCTCTGCTAAATCTTACTGTGCTCCACACTGTATCAAAAGCTCCCAAAGTCAACTCTTGAGGCACAAGTCCAATCATAGCTCTCGTTTTTCGAAAGTCTTTGATGATGTCAAACCCATCAACAGTCACTGAACCTGATGAAGGGGAGATGATTCCACAGATAGTTGAAATTAAAGTGGTTTTTCCAGCACCATTTGGGCCTAAAAGGGCAAGAATCTCGCCTCGATTGATCTCCAAGTCCACAGTTTTGAGTGCCTCAAAACCTGAATTGTAGGTCTTCGATAAGGCTTTAATTGAAATGATTGAATCCATTATCTAATCTTATTTAATGAAATTAAGAAGGTGTAGAGATTTTACTTACTATATTCTTCTCTAAATGACTATATAGAGTTTAATATCTTTCTTTCAAGGAGTCAGATTAAATTTAGTTCTTCTTTGCCTATAGCTCTTCGTGCCAGGGAGGGTTTGCACCTTTTCTGGTGACAGTAATACTCGCCACTTTGTTAGCAAATGAGAGTGCTTTTTCAAGCTGCGTTTCAGTTAAAGTATTGAGACTATCTCTGTCTAATAAATCCTGCTCATCAAGATTTAGCAGAAAGCCCGCATTAAAAGTATCGCCAGCAGCAATCGTATCGACAACATCAACCTTTTGACTCTCAGCAAATACCTCACTGCCATTTTTATAAATTACTTTTGATCCATCAGAGCCTAAAGTAAAAATGACAAGCTTTACTCCATTGTCAATCCAAACTTTGCAAACCTCATTAATGTCCTGCGCTCCATATAGATAACGGTAGTCTTCATCTGAAATTTTAATAATATCAACCTTGTTGGTAAGCTCAACAAACCGAGCTAAATAGTTCTGTTTGTTATCGATAAAGTCAGGACGTATATTCGCATCAAAATAAATCGGCAACTGACCTGAAACTTGTTCAACAAGCCACTGCCAACTCGACCCACAGGGCTCTGCTTGAAGACTAATCCCTCCAACGAGTAATGCCTTTGCCTTCTTTACTCTATTTATAAATGGGTTAAGAGCCTTTTGATCTAATAATCGTCCAGCTGAGTGCTCATCTACAAAGGTGTACTCTGCTATGCTGTTAACTACGTCAGCATAGGCGAGGGTGGTGGGCCTATTGGTCTTAATGATAAAGTCTTCTTTTACTTTAGAATGCCTTAATGTATTCTCTATAAGCTCGCCATAACTGTCATTGGATACGGCGCCAAAATAATAGCTATCTGCTCCTAGACGGCCAAGCGCTATGGATGAATTGAAATTACTACCACCAACATGTGGAGTGTATTCAGGCTCCCCCCGAAAAGAGACCATATCTATTAAGGATTCGCCGGCACAAATGATCATTTTTAGTTAAAAAGTTATTTTTGAAATTTCAAATCTTAATTTTACAATATGCTCTCTTGAGCATTTAGAATTATGAAAAGCCGAGATGAAACTATAAAAGTCGTGATCCATTATCAATAGGTAAATCATTAGTGGCTAATACCAC
>ENA-OREN01005765-OREN01005765.1-marine-metagenome-genome-assembly--contig:-NODE-5765-length-10147-cov-3.340318_pt1 | contig 10147 bp, 11 predicted proteins | sample MGYA00248624_ERZ508555 | MGnify/ENA primary metagenome ERZ508555 (study PRJEB26222, sample SAMN06267773) | marine metagenome | isolation source: Saanich Inlet, British Columbia, Canada | place...
TAAACTGGAGAAACTCTGACAATGTACGTCGTTTTATGATATCTGACAAAATAATATCATCAGATGAACATAAAAAATGGTTTTTAAATTCGATTAATGATGATTCATGTGAGTATTTGGTTGCTATGTACAAAGAAAAACCAATTGGCCTTGTATCAATTACAGATATAAAAGATGTTGATAAAACTTGTACTTGGGGGATGTACATTGCAAAAAAAAATGTTGAATTGGGGGTTGGTGTTTTAATGGAAATAGCTGCAATTGATCGCATGTTTTATTTTCATAAAGTGAGAAAAATTTGGGGGCAATTGTTGTCATCAAATAGAATTAGATTTTTGCACAAAAGAGCAGGATTTACAGAAGAAGGAGTTCTAAAAAAACATGTGTTTAGAGGTGGTATTTATGAAGATTTAATTTTAGTATCTATTTTTTCTCATGAATGGAAGGACAGCAGGGTAAATATGGTAAAAAGTCTAAATTTAAACTAGTAATTAATAATTTTCTGAAATATATATATGTGTGAGAATAAAACAAAAACATTTACTATTAATAATAAAAAAATACTACTTGATATTAAGGACGGCGTATTTGTACCAACAGCTACAACTGAGAATTTAATTAACTCCGTAAATGGTTTTATAAAAAAACCCGGAATTACATTGGATTTAGGAGCCGGATCTGGAGTTGTGGGTATTTCTTTATTTTCTGATGGTATGATTTCTTCCAAGCTATTTGCTTCAGACTTGAGTCAAAATGCTATTGAATGCATTAAAAAAAACTGCAGTAGGTATAACACTCCTGTAGAGGCAAGGCAAGGATCTTTATTTGAGCCATGGGATACATATAAATTTGATTACATTATCGATGATATATCAGGAGTTTCTGAAAAAATAGCAAAAATATCTCCTTGGTTTGATAACATACCTTGTGTTTCGGGGGGTGATGGTGTTGATTTAACTATACAAGTATTGAGCCAATCAAAGAAATATTTAAATAAAAATGGTTATCTATTTTTTCCAATTATTTCACTATCTAATGTTAACAAGGTATTAAAATTTGCCAATAATGTTTTTAATAAAGTTGAGCTCTTGAAAAGAGAGGAGTGGCCATTACCAAAGAACATGTATCAAAATATAGAGCTACTTAATAATATGAAGAAAGAGGGTAAAATACAGTATGATGATAAGTTCGGTATGATCATATGCTATACAGACATATATGTCGCATACGATTAATTTTAAAAAATAAGTAAGAGTGTATTATGAGTGATATTGAAGAAGAAATTATAGGGATAATTGCAAAATCATTAGAGGTTGGTGAAATAAATATTAACAGCTCTGTAGAAAATACAGAGGAATGGGATTCTCTTGGACACTTGTCTATACTGGTTTCTCTTGATAAGAGATTTAATGGAGAGGTGGCTGGAATTAAGAAAATGGCCAATATTGACTCTGTAAAGTCAATATTGAATGTCCTAAAAAATAATAATTTAATTTGATTGTTATCAAAACTAAATTAAATATTCTTTAATTTTATGAAGGCGTCTATTAAAAGAATAGAATATTTTCTTCCAGAGAAAAAAGAGAATAATGAAGACCTAAAGGTCGACAATCCTGATTGGCGCATTGAGGATATTGAGAAAAAAACAGGAATAACTAATAGAAGAATATCATCTAAGGGTCAAACAGCAGTAGATCTTGCAGAAGAAGCATGTAAAAAACTAATAAATTCTAGTATTAATCCTCAAGATATAGATTTTATTATCCTTGTAACACAATCGCCTGAGTACCCTCTTCCAACATCTGCATGTGTTTTACAAGATCGTTTGGATGTTCCTTCTTGTATAGCTTTTGATATCAATTTAGGGTGTTCTGGTTTTATTTACGGTCTCGCTGTATCGAGTTCATTGATTAGTTCTGGCTTGGCCCAACAGGGAATATTAGTTTGTAGTGATACGTATACTAAATATATTGATAAAAATGATAGAACTTGCAGGCCTTTGTTTAGTGATGCGTCTGCGGCGGTACACATAAGCGCTACAAAAGATGATTCAATAGGGCCATTCGAATTAGGGTCTGATGGCTCAGGATTTGATAAGTTAATTGTTCCATCAAGTGATTCAAAACTACCATCAGATAATGCGATTGCAAATAGGCTTTATATGAGCGGTCCAGATGTTTTTATGTTTACTATGAATATGGTTCCTAAGGCTGTTAATTCATTATTGCGTAAGGCAAATAAAAATATTAGTGATATTGATTTGTTTGTTTTTCATCAAGCGAGTAAATTAGTTATAGATAGCATTATCCGTCACCTTGAGCTTCCAGAAGATAAGGTTTTTACAAACTATAGGTATATTGGCAATACGGTTTCAGCTACTATTCCAATTGCATTGAATGATGCCATTAAAGAAAATAGAATTAATTCGGGTGATTTGATTATGTTAGTTGGTTTTGGAGTTGGATACTCATGGGGAGGGGTCCTAGTTAAATGGCAATAATTTTATGATCATTTTAACTGGATCTTCAGGTGGGATTGGCAGAGAAATTTTGCATTATTTATCAAGTATTGATGACGTAATTGCTATATATAATTCACATAAACCAGTGGAAGCTATTAATGCAAAAATTATATTTGAGAAGTTGGATATTACAGATCTATCTCAAGTTGAATTGTTTATTAAAAAATGGGGAGATAAATTAAGAAATGTAACAGTAATCCATTTTGCAGCTATAAAAGTTGATGGTTTAGCACTAGGGTATGAAGTCTCGGATTGGGACCATGTTATGAGTGTTAATTTACGTGGAAACTTTATTTTAACAAAAGCCCTTTTACCATTTATGATAGAAGAACGCTGGGGGAGAGTTATACATATATCTTCCCGTGGCGGTATGGATGGAGATATTGGAACTATATCATACTCGTCAAGTAAATCCGCACTAGTTGGCATGTCTTCTGTTCTTGCAAAAGAGTACGCAAAGTTTAATATATCATCAAATGTGCTAGTTTTAGGAACGTTCAATACAGGCATGTTTAGTAAATTGCCTAATGAACAGAAAAATAAAATTTTAAGTAAGATACCATCAAAAAAATTCGGTAATATTTTAGATATTTTTAATGCAATTAATTTTATAATAAAATCTGATTACGTGACCTCATCAATTATCAATGTTGATGGTGGAATTAGAAGTTGAAAATATGGAAATAAATGGTCGAAAAATTGGAAAAGAGTTTCCTCCATATATAGTGGCAGAATTATCCGCCAATCATAATGGAAGTATTGAAAAGGCATTAAGTGCTATTAAAGCTGCTAAAAATTGTGGAGCAGATGCTATAAAAATACAAACCTATACTGCTGAAACAATGACACTGAACAGTAATAGAAAAGATTTCATTATAGATAGCGGATTATGGAAAGGAAAGACTCTTTATGATCTGTATAAGTGGGCCGAAACACCATATGAATGGCATAAAAAAATATTTAATTATGCTGCTAAAATTGGAATTACGTGCTTTAGTACGCCATTTGATGAGTCTGCAGTCGACCTTCTTGAGGGTTTAAATGCCCCTGCCTATAAAATTGCCTCATTTGAAATTGTTGATATTCCTTTAATACGCTATATTGCACAAACCAAGAAGCCGATGATTATCTCTACTGGTATGGCAAATTTGGAAGAAATCTCAGAGGCTGTTGAAACGGCAATGGAGTATGGATGTAAAGATCTAGCATTGTTGCACTGCATTAGTAGCTATCCTGCACCATTAGAACAGTCAAATTTGAAAATTATTGATGATTTATCTAATAAGTTTGGTTTAACAGTTGGACTGTCTGATCATACTATAGGGGTTATAGCCTCTATTACTAGCGTTGCTTTAGGCGCTTCTATTGTCGAAAAGCATTTCACATTAGATCGGTCAGAAAAAGGCCCTGATAGTGATTTTTCTATTGAGCCAAATGAGTTGTCTAATCTTTGCACATCTGCAAGAGAGGCGTGGTCAGCTTTAGGAGAGGTGGGGTACGAAAAGAAAGAGTCAGAAAAAGAAAACATTAAATATAGACGATCTATTTATGTTGTAGAAGATATGGATCCTGGAGATATTATTAACAAAGAAAATATAAGGAGAATACGACCAGGATTTGGAATTGCACCAAAGTACTTTGATCGTGTTATAGGAAGATCTATTAACAGAAAAATTATAAAAGGCCAACCACTTAAGTGGGATTTTATTAGTTAGTTACTTATTTGTATTTATAAAACATGTCTAAAATAATTGGTGTAATTAATTACGGTTCAGGAAATTACAAATCATTATGCAATGCATTGGATTTTTTAAATATTAATAGAATAGAAGTTAATAGTGCAGATGACCTCTTGAAGTCTGAAAATATAATACTACCAGGAGTTGGCACTTATGGAAATTGTATGGAGAGATTGAACTATATAGGCTTGATTGAGCCAATTAAAAAAGAAGTGCTTGATAGGAAAAAGAATTTTTTAGGAATTTGTGTTGGTATGCAAGTACTGACGGATTTTGGCACAGAGCATGGTAATCATAATGGCCTTGGTTTTGTTGCAGGTTCAACAAATATTATGAGTAAATCTAAAGATATGAGTATTCCGCATATTGGTTGGAGTAGCGTAAATATTGTGAAAAACACCCCCTTGTTTGATAGTATTGAAAATAATTCTGATTTTTATTTTGTGCACAGTTATTGTGTAAATGTTGAAAATAATTCTTTAGTTTCAAGTTTTGTACAGCATGGCAATAATATCCCATCTTCTATAGGGTGTGAAAATATATATGGAGTGCAATTTCATCCTGAAAAAAGCCAAAGAAATGGCCTAAAATTGTTAAAAAACTTTTCAAAAATATAATTTTTTATGCCAAAACTTAGATTGATTCCAGTTATTTTACTTAAAAATGGAAAAATAGTTCAAAGTAAAAAATTTAAGAGGCATCAAATTTTAGGAACTCCCTCTGTAATAGTGGGCAGACTTAGTAACTGGTTTTCTGATGAGCTTATTTTTCTTGATATTAGCAGGGATGGCATTCATTGTCTAAATAGAGATGATTTAAATTTTAATAATAATAATTCTATTATTGACATAATAGAGGAAGTTTCAAGAAAATCTTTTATGCCATTAACAGTTGGCGGTGGAATAAAAACAATTAGTGATGTCGAGAGTAGGCTTAGTGCGGGAGCAGACAAGGTGGTAATCAATACGCAGGCGGTGTATAAGCCAGAATTTATAAGAGAGTGTTCTAGAATTTTTGGATCTCAGTGTATCGTTGTGTCAATAGATGCAAGAGCTAGTAAAGATTCATGGGGGGTGTATAGTGATTACGGGAAAAATCCTATAGGAGAGACTCCTAGTGAATTTGCAAAGAAAGTTCAAGATTATGGTGCGGGTGAAATTCTAATTAATTCTATTGATAATGATGGAGCCGGCAATGGGTATGATATTAAATTAGTTAAATCTGTGGTTGACTCTGTGTCTATACCAGTAATAGCACTTGGCGGGGCTGGGGTTCCAGAGCATTTTTCAGAGTGTATTGATAGTGCGTCTCCTGATGCTATTGCAGCTTCAAACATATTCCAATATACTGAAAATAGTTATTTTAATATTAATAGATTTCTTTATAACAACTCTTTTAATGTAAGGCGGCCAGAATTAGAAACCATATTTGAAGCAGGAGATAATTAAATGAATAAAGTTTCATATTGTAAAAAATGTGTGTACCCATCAATTGGTGTAAATTTAGATATAGATGATGATGGCATCTGTTCAGCATGTAGGACTTCAGAGGATATTGTAGATATTTCTGATGATGAGTGGAAAAAAAGAGAATCAAAGTTTGTTGATTTATTGGAAAGTGCTAGAAAGGAAGCAAAAGGTGATTATGATTGCATTATTCCTGTTGGCGGGGGTAAAGATAGTTATTGGCAAGTGCATCAAATAAAAGAACTTGGTTTTAATCCATTGTTAGTCACATATCATGGCAATAATTATTTACCAGAAGGTCAAAAAAATCTTGACCGCATGAGTGAAGTGTTTAATTCTGATCATTATATATTTCATCCAGGGGTTTCAGATTTAAAAAAAATAAACAAGGTTTGTTTTGAGATGATGGGAGATATGAATTGGCATAACCATGCTGGAATCAAAATATTGCCAGCACAGATGGCCATTAAATTTCAAGTTCCAACATTTATCTGGGGTGAGATTGCCTGGGATATTTCAGGTATGTTTTCTCCAGATGATTATGCTGAATATAATAAAAGAACTGTTTTAGAACATGATATGAGAGGGTTTACTAGGAAGGATATGGTAGGCAAAGGCGGACTTACAGAAGGTAGTTTAAGGTGGTGTAAAATGCCATCAGATGAAGATTTTTCAAAAAGTAATTTAAAGGGTGTCTATTTAGGAAATTATTTTCCATGGGATGCAAATAAGCAAACAAAAACTATTATAGAAAGGTACGATTGGGAGTCATCAAGAGAGCCATTTGAAAGAACATATAGGAGAATATCTAATTTGGATGATATGCATGAGAATGGAATTCATGATTATATGAAATGGATTAAATTTGGTTATGGTCGTTGCTCTGATCATGCATCTAAAGATATCAGGTTGGGATACATGACTAGGCAGGAAGGTGTTGAAATGGTAAAAAAATATGATCATGTTAAGCCTTATAGAGATTTGAATAGATGGTTAGAGTATGTAGATATGAGTGAGTTTGAATTTGACAAGATCGCTGATTCATTTAGAGATCCAAGAGTTTGGTGGATACATAATAGGCGCTGGTGGAAAGACAATGTATTTGGCGAGCCAACCTCTTATGGAGAAGTTTTTTTATCAACAAAAAATCAGGATAAATATAAAAAATAGTGTCAATTATGGATAGTAAATTAAGTAGAGATTCATATGTTGATGATGTTGTATTTATATCAGGCATAACAAGATCAGGAAAGGCTTTATTATTGCCATTAGTGGCAAGTCTTGAGAATTCTGAAAAAGCAAATGTAAACTTTTTTCTTGAACTTATAACTGCTATGCATTCTACTAATGAGATTTCAAAGGAGATAGCAGTTTATTTGTTGCGATCAGGCATGAATATAACAGCCTATGATAATGCTATTGGTCGTAATGCAAATTTTAGAAAAGACGATTTTACTAGTGTCTGGAAATATAAGGAGCCTTTAGAGTATATTTCTAGATTGATTGAAGATGATGGTGACAGGGTTTTTGAAAAAATAGATAAAGAGAGTAAAATATTTCCAATGATGTGGCACAATGGTTTGTGGCATGCTGAGATACTTTTTAGTTCTTTTCCAAAAGCAAAGATATTACATATGAAGCGCAATCCAATAGACATTGTCTATTCTTGGATTAGTAGAGGATATGACGGAAATTTCCTTTTAAATAAAAGATCGTCTGATTCTTTAGTCTATAAACACAATAATGAAATTATTCCTCATTATGCATATGGGTGGGAGGATAAGTACTGTTCTTTAAATGGCGTAGATAAAATTATTCATGTAGTTGACTCTATCCGTAGACACCATATTGAGTCATATAGCAACTTAAGTAAAAAAAATAAAAAACAAGTACTGTTTGTAGGTTTTGAAGATTTAACATTAGATCCTGAGTCAACAATGTCGATAGTGACTAATTTCTTGAACACTACAGTTTCGAAATATACACAAGAGTTTTTAACAAAGGAAAGGTGTCCACGAGACTTGGATACTGAGGCAGTTGAGAGAAAACTTTCTGTTATTAAAGGGCGAGCTACACAAGAGTCGCTAGATTTACTAATAAATATGGCTGATGATTTTAATCACAACTCTATTGTCATATAAAAATATTTGGGTCATGACAACTTAAGCATGTTTAAAAACCTGTTAAAGTACTTGTAATCCTCCCATATTAATGGAATGGAATCATTCTGGGGTTATACTAAAAATAGACTGGTAAAATTTAAAGGAATGAATAAAAGTATGTTTAATTTACACCTTAAAGAATGCGATTTTTAGAAAAGAGTCGCTTAAGTTGTCATGACCCTATTTTTTTATTGAATGGGAGAATTTTTACTCGACCTATATGTTGGTATTTTTTAATAAAATAAGTATTATTAATTTAATCATATTGTCTTTAATCATAAAGATTGTATTGTTTTATTTTATTTTTCATGAAGGCGATTTGTCTATATTTTATCGTCCAGATACTTATGACTATATAGGGTCCATGAAGAGTATTATAACCGCAGGAGTGTTTGAAATTGATGGCAGGCCTGTAACATTAAGAACACCTGGATATCCTATTTTTCTTTTGTTGGGTCATCTTGCAGGAGGTGTTGAAATTATAAGTATTTTTTTGCAAATACTTATAAGTACTTTAACGTTATTTTATTTATATAAGCTAACCATCCACATAACTAAAAAACAAATGATTGCAAAAATTGTTTGTTCTTTGTATTTAATAGAGCCATTATCATTAATTTTTTCGTCAGGGCTTTTATTGTCTGAAACATTGTTAACATTGTTTGTTGTATTAGCAGTATATTATTTTTTAATATTTGTTGATAATTATAAAACCAAAACAATTATCACTTCATCAATATTCTTTATATTGGCTCTTTATGTTAAACCTGTAGTAATTTTTCTGCCTATAATTCTATCTATTTATCTGTTAATTGGAAAATTTTCCTTTAAACACATATCTATTTTTTTAATTATCTTTTTTATCGCTTTTGGTGCCTGGAGCTATAGGAATTATATTGCCACAGGATCTTTTAAGTTCTCTACAGTTTCAGATGTCAATATATCATTAAATGCAATATCTGTGTTATATTATAAGCACGTGGATAATGTTAGCATGTGGAACATACCTGTTACTAATTTAAGACGAGAAGGTTTAGATTTCTTCTTTTCCAATATAGATAAAGACAAAAGTGCTAATGATGAATTCTTAAAGGATATCAACTCATATCGCGATAAAAATTATTTCACAATTTTTATAAATAATTTTTCTATTTCATCAAAAATATACTTAACTGGTCTGTTTAAAATAGTTACAGGCATAGGGGCGAGTGATTATTTCAACGCATTTAGATTAGGAGGTAATAAATTAAATATTGTCAAATCTATGATTAGCATTCTGTTGTTAATTCAACTGATTTTTACATACTTTTTTTTTATAAGAGGGCGAATGGTTTTCAATAAGAACCACATCAAAATTTTATTATTAGTAATATCTTATTTTGTTTTAATATCATCAGGTGTATTTGGATATAGTAGGTTTCGAATGCCCGTCATGCCATTTATTGAAATTATTTCTGGTTATGGATTTTATTTTTATTTAATAAAGAGAACTGCAAAAAGGAGATTATATTGAAACATTTTGAAGATAAATATATTGATGAAATTCAAGCAGAAATTGAGAATAATTATTTTACTCCTGTAATTAAACATACAATTTCTCATGGTAATTACAAGAAAGTATGTGATATTGGCTGTGGAAATGGAATATTTTCAGCATCTTTAAAAAATTTATTGCCAGAATGCAAGTTAACTGGCGTTGACTCTAGTCTTTATGCACTGAGAAAAGCAAGTCAAAACGGTTTTGATGAGATTTCTGTAGTTAAAGACTTTTCTAATGATTTAATTCCATTTGAGTCTAATAGTTTTGATTTAATAATATGCAAAGATGTCCTGGAGCATTTAGTTAATCCAGTACATTTAGTAAAGGAGATGTATAGATTGTTAAATAAAGATGGAAAGCTATTGATTCATGTGCCTAATCATTTTCCAATTTGGGGAAGGTGGAGGTTTCTATTGAAAAATAATATAGATACATTTTCTTATTTTAAGGGGTCAGATAGACATAATTTTCCTCATATACGATTTTATACATACAGTTCAATTGTTAATATGGTAGAAGAAATAGGCTTCAATAAGGTTGAAAATATATCGTATTTTTTTTCTCGACCACCTAAAATTCACAGACTAATGTCTAAGAAAGTTCAAAAAAAAGTGGCTTTACGTTGGACTGACGACTTCTGTCAAGGAATAACTGTAGTGGTCCGTTAAACTTGGACACATTTCAAGCCACTTTTTCCAATTCAGCCATCTTTTGAGAGA
>ENA-OREN01005766-OREN01005766.1-marine-metagenome-genome-assembly--contig:-NODE-5766-length-10146-cov-7.407290_pt1 | contig 10146 bp, 8 predicted proteins | sample MGYA00248624_ERZ508555 | MGnify/ENA primary metagenome ERZ508555 (study PRJEB26222, sample SAMN06267773) | marine metagenome | isolation source: Saanich Inlet, British Columbia, Canada | place...
AATATTCTCCAGGCACTAAATCCGCGCTCATCCCATCACCTTCATCCGAAACATTTCCCACTATTACTGGAGCATCATCAACAGGAAAAACCGTTAAGTCATAGCTGTCTGAAGCACTAAGTCCATAATTATTAGTGCCGACTACTGTCACAACCAGTGAACCAAGATCTGAATCTTGAGGCGTACCAGTTATAATTCCCTCTGTAGAATCAATAGCAAGCCATGAAGCTAATTTTTGACTTGTATAGCTATTACTAGATGAAAAATCTGTAACTAAATGAACATTATTCTGTATGTTTTTAAACCTGGGCCCTCGAAGTATGCCTCCAACAGTTGACTGCAATTCAAAACCAACAGTTGAACCAGATGGAACTTTTATTTTGTGTTGACCAGGTAAATACTTCTGATCTGACCCATCCAATCTTCCATCCCAATCATAATCCGTCAATACAAAGCCACCAGAATCTACATCAAGGACAATTGTAAAAAATAAGTCTTCTATAGGCCATTCAATATCACCATCACTTACTGACGATTTAAACGTAAGCATATCACTTGCATCGGACACACCATCTCCATCAGTATCCCGCTGATTGGAACTGCAACCGTTGACGTCTACACTTGCCCCTAACGAAGTCCCAGGGCATTGGTCATCATCATCTGCAATGCCATCTTCATCAGCATCCTCAACCTCTTCATCGCCATATGGGGTTGGATCCGCGTTATTTCCAGTCCCGTCTCCATCTGAATCTAGCCATTCTGAGGAATCGAGAGGGAATTCATCAGCATTATCTCCTACACCGTCACTGTCTGAATCTGACCATTCGTTAGAATCCATAGGGAAATCGTCTGCATTATCTCCAACTCCGTCACCATCGGAGTCTCTATGTTCACTAGCATCATTAGGAAAATCATCATCCTGATCTGCCCAACCGTCTCCATCTCCATCACTACATCCAAAATATGAACCCTGATCTGATGTACCAGGTGTATCAGGACAATCATCATTTGTATCGATATACCCGTCTCGGTCGCTATCTCTGTCAGTAGTATCCAAGGCTAGATGTATCCAGTAGTCCGTCCCTCCATCACACGTGAAATTACATTCGATTCCTGCTACCTCGAAGTAGTAGGTGCCATACGTACCTGAAGTAACAGCCCTAGAAACTTGCTCTGAATCAGAGCAATCAACCAGTTGTTGAGCATCCCATCCAATGCCTGGTGTAAAATATCTCAGTCCGATGTATGGGTTATCTGGGTCGCAATAATTGTGTAGTGTAACTTCAAAATAATCGCCTTGGTGAAAATAGTGAGACCAATAATCATACTGATCTGATCCACTGCCATAATCACCATCATCGCAAGCGCTATCGTCATAGCATACCCATTCATAGTCGTAACCAATGCCTAATGTCCAAGCGGTGGAATAACTATTGTTTGCTTCAACTGACTCGACAGGTATTGTTAATAGAAATCCAGTGAAAAGCAACATAAAACTAATACTGATAGTTTTGAGACGTGTTGGTACAGTAACGTTAGAACTCATATCCTGGGATTAAAGTCAGACTTAATTAAATTTACTAGGCCTGTTTGGGGTTTAGTTTGCATTTCTGAAATATCAATCTCATGGGTCTAAGCAGAAACCCATGAGTTAGCAATTGCTGAATTAAAGGGTTATCAGTCCCCCCTTTCATAGCCTAGCCTATGAAAGGGCGGATAGATAGCCGATAAGTTCAGTCTCAACATACTAATGGGCTCAAGCATAAACCCATTGCTTGGCCTGTTGAACGGTTATCTCAACCATCATCATCATCATCATCATATACTTCTGAAGGAGGGCCTCCATCAACAGAATTTATATCATCATCAGTAGAGTAATTATTACTAAATCTGGATTTTTTAGAATTATGAAACATTTGATAAACTGTTGGACTTATCTTATCTGATTTTTGTCTCCTTTTTTCTACGAAGTATGCTTCAGCCTGTCTCTGTTCCAATCTCTCTTTTTCAATTTCTTCATCTTCTTCTGATATTATTTTACATCCGCAAACTTCTACAAGAAATAGGCTGAGTAATAATATTGCCATCAATTTTCCTTTACCATCATTCAGTTCTTCATTCAATCCAGGTAATGAAATAAAATACTCACTGTTAATCGTTATTCCAGCTATTGGAATTCCCATTGCTTTCTTAATGTGCGGATTAATGGTTAATACTTCATCCAATTTAATGGAAAATTTACCACTTATTCGAGAAAATGCATACAGATTACTTTCGGTTATGATTAATCCTTGTTTTGCCGACCCCAAAAACGTATTATCAACTAGCAAGAGTATTTCATCTGGTTTAATCAACGTAGATCCGTATTTTTTTATGGCATTAGATAATTTTCTACTAGAGATATTTGGTTTTACTGATATATCTCTAGCCAACTGCAGAAGTGCACCAAACTTCAACAATGATTCTCCGGTAGTCACATTCGTTCCTTTGGATTACATGATAAATGCTTTTCCCTTAATCTGAGAGTCGTCAAGTTCACGTATTCTAAAAATAGTATAAGGGTAGCCTCTGAAAGGGCGGACTACAAACCCATTAATTCTGTAATTGCAACTCATGGGCTCAATGAAAAACACAGTTATTTCTCTGTTAATCGATTATTTCAACCATCGTCATCATCTGAGCAAAAGTGATCTTCGCACTGAGCACATTTCATTTCAAGGCCATAAGGATCTTCTCCAAAGTGCACAGAATACATTTCTTCTAAATTTCTTCTGGAGTTCACAAGTCTAGAGTTTTGTTCTTCAGTATTATAATGACCAAAGCTGGGAGAATGATGTAAATATTTGTTGAAGATTGATTTGCAATCTATCATATATGCTTTTGTATCGAGAATATGTAGATGCCAGATTTCATCCATTAGGGATGTTGGAGAGAAAGATTTCTCTGGGTGTAGAACTTTCAAAATAAGGAAACGCTTGTATTCAGCCAATGCGATATCGAACTTCTCACCACCCCATCCACTTTGGGGCTGCTCTTTGATTAGTTTGAAGCGTAGGCGTTCAAGGTCAAGATTTTCAATTTCAGTCAATTTCTTATTTTTCAATGACACTATTTGCCCCATGATTCTATTTATGTCAATAATTCTAAAAACTTTTTTCATCTATAATAGAATTCAAATTTTAATCGCAACGGCCCACTTTCGCTCAGGTATAATCGCATGGGTACCCTGTGAGTCATGTTGAATCAGTGAATTATCAGTGGGTCTATTTGTATGCTAGAGATTGTTCTCACAAGTATTTCCATTGTCATTAGAATTTGTCTGATCTGGGCAAATTGTATCGTACCAAGTGACCTCTTCATGAACTGAAGAAATCGAAGACAAAGCCAGTGTTGAGCCGATAAAACTAGTCCCATTATTGAAGTTTCCAAAAGTTGAACCATCCATATTTGAATCTCTGAAAGTTTGTTCGCATACTTCTTCTTGCCCAGTATATCCAAATTGGGAGTAAACACCGTAAACAGTTTGAAAATGAGCATTAGAGAAATCAGTATCTCCTAATTCTGAATTTGAAAAAGTATTACATTTGAATACCGTACCATAATATTCGTCCCCATACCATCCTTCCAAATCTACGTATTCAAATGTGTTATCTACAAACAAAGTATCACCCCACTGTGGATGAGGGCAATCAATAGTGTATGTGTTGAGGTTCATTGATTCAAATTTGTTGTCGGAAAAATGTCCCCCACTTTCAATTTCGATGCATCTAAAACTTGTCGCGTATAATGTGGAGTCAGTAATTCCGAGTGTACTGAAAGTAACATCATAAAATGAGGCCCAACTTAAGTCTGAATTATAGAACGCGACGTCATAAACACCGGTAAAAGTAGCCGATTGAAGATTAGAATCATGAAAGTAAAGAGCTAGGTATTCACCTGAGAAAAATGTACCTTCGAGATTGGTATCTTGGAATGTGGTGTGTTTCAAAGAAGCGCCATCAAAAGTTGCGTGACTCAAATCCGAATTGGTGAAATCAGTACCTTCTAGATTCGCACCCGTGAAATCAAGCGCATACAACTCAGAATTTTGCAGTCCTGAGAGATCTGCTCCACTCAAATCGGCTCCAATAGTGAGATGTTCACCATTAATGAAGCCCTCGCCATTCCTTATTTTTTCAACTAGTTCTTCCTTCGTCATTTTGTCATCTCCGCCAGTACAACCAGCTAAAGTTGAGGTCATCATTATCAAAATCATCATTGGTGCTATGATACGCATAGAATGTCTGCTGACGTAGAGTATTATGAATCTAAGTACGGATTAAGTGTTTTATGAGTAAATCAAAGGGTTTTTGCTTGAGCCCATTAGTTTGTTGAAACTGAACTTATCGGCTATCTATCCGTCCTTTCAGAGGCTACCCATGCGATTAGTTGTAATTCAGGAAGAAACAAGAATATTCTGAAACACGTTTTGAGTATAATCCCCTAAAGGGATTAGTAATTTCTTGCTTTACTTAATCTTTATAGCCCGACATATGCGGCCAACAAAGCCCGATGTTGGCTACCCCGGGATTCAACGCAAAAAGCCAAGGTGATTAGAACATGGGAAATATATTAGAAAAAATCGAACAAGAAACAAGTACAACAAATGAGCGAAATCTTTGGGGTGATCTCAGCCCTGACATTAAACCAAAAAAACCTGAGTTTGAGATTCTTGAATCAAAGATATTCAGAGTAACTCCGCAGCGTCCATTACAGACTCATATCGAAGGATTTACTGAAATTAGAATGGTAATGTATGTCCAAAGAGTAGACTTCATTGTTGATTTATTTGATTTATATGGCATTGAAAAAGCAGAAATTATTGTTGGAGACTCAGTTGTTACAAAGAATCGATCTAGCACAGAACCTGAGGTTTTCCTTAGACTTGCCAAACTAATAGAAGAAGGTCGTTTATCTGTTAGAGTACCAAAAAATAACCGAACTTTCCATGAAAAGTGGATATTAGCAGAGAAAGATAACGAGTTTTCAGATATCTTTGGTACAGCTAATCTGACTTCAAGAGGTTCAGGTATATCTGGAAAACAATCTAATCAAGTACGTGTCCGTAATATCCAAGGAGAATATAAAAATTCTGAAGAATATCTGGAATTATATGACACCTATTACTGGTATCACTCAAATTCTGAGGAATATTTAGACGAATTGGTTGACCTACTAAAGAAAGATGACGCTCCAGATATTGAAGTCGTTGAGCGCTGGGTATCTTACACTGGTTCATCATCATCAGCAGATGTAACCAAAGTACATGCTATTATTCACGAATTTCAAGAAAGAGCACTGAATGATTCCACAGACCCAGATGTCATTATGACCGAATTGACAACAGAGGCTAATGAAGCAGTTTTAGAAGAAGTTGTAAGAATTTTAGCACCAGCAGGTCTCCAAAGAGATGGTAGAAAAATTAGGGCTACAACACGTCCATTTCTTGATACCAGAGTTAGCACATTCCCATTAATGACTGTTAATGATGACTTTGTATCACTTAGGGTCGGGAGTGAGACAATTAACAGAACAGCATCTAACTATGATGTTGCAGAAATCCAAAAAGGAATCAATGGAATCCACTCATATGTCGAGACTATAGATAGAGCCAGTTGTAAAAATCCTCGTTTTGCTAAGATGAGTATATACGAAGTGATGTTGTATTTCTTGACATCTCCTTTCCATCACGCATACATGAAACAAGGAAAAAGAATCCTAGGTTGGGAATATCAACGTGGACCCAAACCTCTAGCTATCTATGGTAATACAAAAAATGGGAAAACATATTTATTACAATATTGTAGCAGACTATTGACAGGAAGCAACAACAAAGTTGCAGCATATGATGATGATGGTTTCTCTGCTACAAAAGTTAAGAATTTACTAACCTGGAGTTCTCTTTTTCCAATAATTTATGATGATATAAGTGATTCAAAATGGGGTAAGAGATACATGGATCAAATCGTACGTTCCTACTGGGATAATTGGTGGGAGTCAGGAAAAAATCATAGTCAACTAATTGTAACCTCGAATAAAAGAATACCACAAGGACAACTGAAAGGGAGAATGAAAGAAGTCGTCATGGACGCTAGATTCGAAGATAATACAGCTAATATCACACATGTCTCTAAAATAATGAGTGAAGAAAATCCAATATTTTTATATTTCTCAAAAAAATATTTAGAGTTACTTAATAATGGAGTTGACGATAAATATGACCATACTGATTGTATGAACATTGGTCGTTTAGTAATGATGGAACTATACGAAATTGCTGGCATTGAAATACCAGATTTCTTTCCTAATCAACCTCTCGAAAAAGTCGTCGATGGAAATGGTCTTGATTGGCTCTCTATGATAAATAACGGTGATGTTAATTGGCGAGTCACCCCACAGAAAGAGTTGTACTTATCTTTTACAAATAATGAAGATAGATATGAAGTAAATAGACAAATGGATCTAATTCCTGAAAGTATCGGTCCCAAAAGAAGAGGTGAAAAAATCATTATTCCAGTCCCATCTGAATTTACTTCATGGTTAAGAAATTCATTACCCATGTTTGATGTTAAGCGTTATTCTAGGAATCTGAAGAAGCTGCTAAAGTACTAACTCATGGGTAGACATACCATCTGAGTACAGGATTAGGTGACATAATCATACTCTAGACCAATATTAAAGAAAAATTGGACTAAGGCAAAGAAGAATTTCAAATTCTAATATTGCCGAATATAATAGTATGATTTTTACGCATAGAGATCGTTGACTTTGGTGCAACCACAATCGCAGCAATATCCGAGATAATAGTGATGCTTTCCATTACCATTATTTGCATGGGACACTATGTGATCCTCAAGCGAATCATAATTTGTGGTACTGAATGTACAGATGCAGTAATATTTTTTCTCTGTATCGCAACTCATAATTTATGCCCCGTATATACATTCAGAGTTAGTCCACCAGCAAATTTTGTCGGTTTTCCTTTGTACACCTTCTCTTTCAAGTTAATTATTGATTGGCTCATAGTGGCCTCTCTTACTTGTTTGAGTGATTTACTCATCTCATGACCTCCTCTGATCTAGGATATTCGAAGATTCCAGGTTCTTCGAGAACCTCATTCACTAGCAATTCATTTGTCTTTTCGTTTTGTTCCATTTTCTCTTCCTCTCCTAATCATATCCACAATCGGGGCAACCGCCCTTGCCCGCTTCTGCATCCCAAATGCACTCAAAGTGGTAATATACATCACAACCGCTACAACTATTCCGAGGACAGGAATCTCCACAAACACCGCAAATAGGCCCACATCCGTTTTCATCCCAATGGTCATGTAGTTCAATCTGCCATTCGAAAACCTCATCGCAAAAGAAGCAATCCCAACTCATTTCCATTTCCCTCCTTGGATTATTTCTTCCTCTTGGTTGTAATCTCTTACAGTACCCTCCTCAAGATTGACGATTTTGTCCCAGTACGTTTTGTAATCCTCGATGTAATAAGAAATGTTATTCAGATTTGATGCTATTTGGTCACTCCAATCTATAAGGGATTCAGAATTTATCTCAACCCAGACAAAGTCTCTAGTAGTTCTATCTATGAGTAAAAGAGCCCCCTTATCGCTCCCCAGGGCTCTCAGGGCTCTAATTTGGATTGCTAATTGGCTCAGCTTTCTGAATAACTTAACCGCTTTTAATTGACTAAAATTCTCAATAGTAAATATTTCTAGTGGTGTACCATCAGCAGAAAGAATCGCATCAATTTCACATGGGATATATCCTAAAATTTGTTCAAATGGGCTTTCAACGTAATATTGGCCTCCATAGTCACCCAAACTATTCATTTTCAATTTCTGAATTATTACCTCCTCAAAAATCCTTCCGATAACTGTAAATCTGGATTCATTTAATCTGAAATGAGGCTTAAATCTACTTTGGTATTCCTTACTAAACGACACGGGGTTGCTCCAATTGGAACTTGTTACACCAGATCTGCCGCTGAGATGGTGCTTGAAGACAAATAATCCAGGATCTATCTTGAGCTTTAACGCCTCCTCAACAATCCTTGCTCTTGGAGTTGTGTTTACTTCGACTCTCGAAAATAATTTCTTAATTGCTAAAACTAAGTTTTCACTCGCCGATTCATCGTAATGACCTAGATCTTCATAATCCGTAGTTGCTTCTATTAGTGAACCTCTAAACAACTCTCCACATTCACATGGTAGGTTTCCGATCCACATTTGTTCAATCTGCTCCCGATTTAATTTGTCCAGTAACAACTTGCCGCATATGCACCGGTGCGTCTCTACCCATGTCTCTGTCGCCTCTGCATTCGTTACGTATTTCAAACTCCTTCGTGTTTCTAATCCTTCGTTCACTTTACTCATTTTATTTTTCCTCCTTTACATCTTCAAATATGTTCTTAGCATAATGGTAGTAGTTAGCTCGGGATCGCAAGATTGCGCCCGATGCTATTTTCCACTCTTGCATTGAGTGGGCTTTGGGACGATTTCTGAGAATTTTTCGAACCCAAATTCGCAGCTCTGGATGTAAATGATCTAAATCGATCTGTTGTAGTAAATTTAGTTCATATCCTCGCATATCGATAGCCTCAACTGTCCCCGGTGGTTGTTTGATATCGGTCAGATAATGGTGCAGGATATAAACTCCATATCCGTATACGTATAGTAAGATGAAATTAAAAATAACGAATAAATCTCACTAATTAACTCTAAATAAACATTTATTTGTCAAAAAGAACCGGTTAAGTTCTTACGTATAGTTTGTTCCGAGACAACTATTATGAGTGCTGAAGAAACCGAGTCAAACCAATCAAAGGAGTTGAAAAACAAGGAGAAGTTGGAGAAGTTGAATGAGTTGATAGTGGAATATTTTAAATTAAAAGAATACCCTGAAGGAGAGCCTTTGAAAGCCGAAAGATCATTGGTAGAAATTGTGAACTATCTCAATAAGAAGTTCAGTGAGAAGGGATTGGGAGAAATATCAGATGGTGAGTCTGAGAAGCACAAAAAACGGAACATAAATGACAAGGTTCGGAGAGCTATAAATAATAATCCTAAGATTAGCTCGACAAAAGGGAAAACCACGAAGAAAAGATACAACATGGAAGGTGGCCCAGAATTACCTATAGAAGCGTATTATTCTGATATTTTTGTTCTAACAGAGGTCCAAGGAGGTACTGCCAATATTACCAAGATCATTCAATTATTAGTTGAAGGGCCACTAAAGCCGAAACTGATGGATATGGGTTTCCCCGAAGATATTGATGATGTTTCCAACTCATCGCTTGTATTTAGATGGACCAAAAATATTACTGAAATAACAAGCCCAACGTTTCGGAAATTAATAGATGAAGGCACAATAAGTCATGCAGCACCTCCATTTGAGATGATAGATGACACGACAATAACGAGTATGTTCGAAAATTGGTATACTATGAATCCTTATTGGATGGGCACTAAATATTATGGTTTTAATGGCCCCAGAGGTTTAGATTCTGTTATGAATAATATTGGTAAGGTGATTAAGGAGAATCAATTGAGTGAGGTTGCTGAGAACCCTCGATTAGGTAATGAAATTAAATGGTTAAGGGCTAATAAGGGACGACTTAACAATAGAATGATAATCACACTAGCACTATTACACCTGAATCGAACATTACAAGAATCTATTAATCGATGATTTCCCATTCATGAGTTCCTTCTGAATATAGTATTAGATGACATAATCTTACACTTACCTTACCCTGTTTGATAGCTCTGCGCATTTTTCTTTGCCTAGTAGTCATGGAGGGAAATTCCGATTCTCCTGCATAATTTCCTTCGACAAAATCGATATGGAGTCTAGGTCCTTTCATTTCTACTGCCACTCCATCAAAACCCTCTGGCAGATTAACTAACTTGGTTGGGTCAAATGGATAATCCTGTACACTAGGAATCATCAGACCTCTGGCAATCTGATCTGCATAAAGACCACTTTTTGCATTGATAACTCTCTTTAGATGTTCAATCTCTCTCTCTTTTTCTTTGATTACTCTCTGAGGATCTTTCGGAGGATTTGAAATGATTCCCCTACGAAGTAACTTGGCTACCAA
>ENA-OREN01005770-OREN01005770.1-marine-metagenome-genome-assembly--contig:-NODE-5770-length-10143-cov-5.716273_pt1 | contig 10143 bp, 23 predicted proteins | sample MGYA00248624_ERZ508555 | MGnify/ENA primary metagenome ERZ508555 (study PRJEB26222, sample SAMN06267773) | marine metagenome | isolation source: Saanich Inlet, British Columbia, Canada | place...
TTTGATTTCATCTTAGTACATTCCAAATAGTTTTTCTGTGTGCATCAGGTGCATTGCTATAAATCCAGCAATAAAGCCTACTGCAAAAATCAATATTTTTTGATTCAATAAAATCAATTATAATTTAACAGTAAATAAGGTTGATCATTTGAACAATTCTACGAATAATGAATTTGTTACTTCATACTTTTGACCAAACACATCTTCTGTTTCTGAAATTGCAAATATCTCTACTTCGTATAATGCTGGTGTGTAGGATTGGCTAGTTGCAATTTTCTCAATAAAAGTTCCTGATGCGTTTGTTGTACCACGCTTTGTAACTGGATCAACTGAACAATTTGGTGTAATTTCTGAACAATCCATTGTCATAACATATTTGGCATTTCGTGGTTCAACAATATCACCAGTATTAGGATCAAGGATTTTGATTTGTCCTTCAATAGAAATAATATTGCCTATCTGAACTCTCATAATTTCACCGTATATAGAATAATCAACTTGTTGTTCACCAGTTTTAGTGTATGATATTTCATTGATATTTCCTGTAATGTAAGATTCAGTTGGTTCTATTGCTGTACCGTTTTCATTGTAGATGGTTTCAGTTACATCTTCAATATCATAATCTACTGGTACGGTTTCATTTGGCAGTTTGTTTTCATTTTCTGGTGCTAATGGAATATTGAACTGAATACAATCACCAACTACATTGCATTGAATTTCTGGTGTAAATGACAATGCCTGATTTACTGGATTAACTACTATCTCTTGATCAGAATAATATGCCACACCTACCAGACCAGATACAGCTAGTATCATTATCATTACTATTATTATCATAATGTGGCTTTTCTACCTATTTCGTAATCGCAATTATTGCTGTAAAATGAAATGATATGCTTGAACTGAAATTTGTATTTGGTTAGTTTGCAATACTCATTGTATTTTTTTAAATTATATTCCAATACTTCATTTGGGTACATTGTCATAAATTTTCTAAGGTAGTGATAATATTAAAGAATTGATTTAATTAGAAATGGTATGGTTGTTATGCCTAAAAATGACAATATTATGATTAATGATTTTCTGTCAAAATTAACTGATGCTGGTTTTTCGTAATCAGATTTCAATCTAATCAAACATTTTGAAATTACCAGTTTTCTTTGCAAGTGCTTGTTCTTTTTCTTGTTCTACTGAAATTCCTTTTTTGTGTGCAAGATATTCATGTCTTATACCCTCGTTTAAACCATAATTTTCATAATCCTTACCCCAAATAGAACCACCAGAATATGATCCACCAGAATATCTTCTTTGACCAACACCATGTCTGTTATCATATTGTTTTAATTTACCAACACCTGTTGTCCATGATGGTGAACCACTTTCGTATTCTACCAACTCGTGTGTTTTACCACCCATACTATCAATTCTTCTTTGTCTATCTTTACCTGTTGATTTCTTATTCAATAACTCATTATTTGGATTTGGCATAGCAGAATTGTCGTATTGATAAGTACCATGATTTGTTTTGAAATGCCAACCAGCATCTTTGTTTTTTGCGAAATATGCTTTTCTTTGAGCATGACTTTTGAAATTCATCTAATACCCCTACATTATTCAACTAAATAAGATTGATCATTTGTTATTTCTTTGATTATCTTGATTGAATATTGTATGCTGTTTCAACTTATGCTCATGCTGTCTAGCTAGTGCTATTGGTTCTGGTACTGCTTTGAACATTATTTCACCTTTATGGGTATTGAGATAGTTTAGTAGTTTATCTTGTTGATATTCTTTTTCATTGTAAAACAATAATCTGTGATGAAGATCACCTATATTTCCCTCGCCACCAGCTACACCAACATACAGGAATTTACCGTTATGATGAAACTCATAATGACCAGTTGTATGTGGTACTGATTTTATGTTCTGCAAATTGAATTTGGCAAATACTGCTTTTCTGTTAGATGGATTCAATCTGATTACCCTACCTTATTTCATTAGATAAGATTATTGGTTGTAGGGATCAATTAATCTAGGAATGAAAAGTGCTAGTTTTTTTTGACAGTTCACCGTTGATACAATCTTGGGTGTATAGGTGTGACTAGCAAACCTTATCTGTAATTTTTCTTTCAATGTTTTGTTAATAAATATTTCATTACAGTAACAAAAAAAATTGATCCCATCAATAGTTTGGTACATCTGTCTTACAAAGGTAGGTGTTTTGATGTAAAAGATTTTCGATTATGACTAGATATTTCGATTACGCAGAATTACTGTTTTCTGAAATTAATAGAAGATATGTTTCTTAATATCAATCCCTGCTTTTTGATTTGCGATAATATTTTGTTTTGAATAAACACGTTCAGGGTATTTGGTTATCATATTTGGTTTCTTGTTTGTTACACGAAACTTTTTCCAATCAGGCATATTTTTAAGATTGTTCTCTTTTGCTAATTCTCTCATGGTAAATTTTGTTTGATACCATGATGGGTATTCTTTCTTACCTTTTGCAAACATTGCTTTTCTAGCAGAATCTTTCATAATTTTAATCCCAATCCTTACTTCTACTTCCCTCTAAACCAAAAAGTTTATCGTGTTTTTCCATAACATCAAATTCTTGTTTTAGGTGTTGTCTAGCCTTTTTTAATGTTGAATAATTATCAGATTCGGCATGAGATGATGCAAGTACCTGATAACCATTTTTTGTTTTTACAAGTACAGGGTATTTGCCAATCTTATCTGCTTGTGAAACTGTTAGATGTTTTTTAGCCATCATTGCTCTACGTTGAGAATCTTTCATAATTTCTCATGGTAAATGACCTTGAAAAACATATCGTTTTACTGACGAAACTGCATCTTTTACCTTGAATCTCTTTTCTACGATAATATGTGAACAAGATATGCACCAGAAAGCTAGGGTATTTTTGCCTTTTACAGACAACAATGGATCATACGTCATTTTCTTTTGGCAATCAGGACACTTTTGTGTAGGTGTTGGCATGGCTAATTGTCACTCTCATGGATAATTACAAAGCAATTAACTGCTTCTGCAATTGAATGTTCAAACAACTTTCTATCACAATTCATACAGTTCAATAAAACACCTTTAAACAGAAATGACACCATTTTGGCTTATCTTCAATTTTTGGATTATAGTAATTTACCTTGTTGCACCCATCACAAATATGTTCATTGATATTTTTCTTCATAACTCACCCATGCCACATTTGAAACATGATAGTCTAGTCTTTTTTCTTGATTTGTCTGTATGATATTGACCTTTTAGTTTTTCATTGCAGTAATAGCATCTTTCAGTTCTTTTGGTTTTAACACCTACTTCATCTAGGTTAGGTTGTGATTTGTTTGGGATTAGTTCATTTTGATATTTACCCATTAGAGATTATTGATATGAAAATATTATTTAAGAATTAATTTAACATCTCAATGTTAGACCAATAACTTCACATATTTCGTATGCCCTGTCTGAACGAATTATGTTTGCAATGTCCATTCTAGCTAGTGCTTGTTCTAGTAATCTTTCTGCGATTGCCCTACCTTGTTCTAATGATATTGTGTTCATCTAAATTCTTCTCTCATGTTCTGGTTTGTTTCTTAATCTATTCCAATTTGAATTTGTAATGCCTAAATCATTCATGGCTTCTTGAAAAGCATCATCTTCATTAGCACCTTGATTCATATAATATTCAGTTCTACCAGCTAAACCACCGTAACTGCTACGCTGTTTTTCTTGCTGTCTTTCTTTAATTCTATCAGGGTGAGCTCTATAATCATTCATTTCTTGATGTGTTAGTTTCTTTTTGGTGTTTGATAATAACTGCTTTTTGTATGATTCTGAATTAATACTATCTTGTTTTAATTTTTCTTTGATTTTATCTTCATCTACATTTACCTGAACATTTCTACCATTAATTCTACGCCATTTTAGAACCATAAATTATTGTTTAATTGGAACTAAATAAGGTTGATCATTTGATTGCATCTGCGATTTCCAGTTCTGCAACTGTTGGAATTATCCATCTAGCAGTAGATGCCAAATCTGCTAAGAATAGAAATGGTATAATTCGTATTGGGTTTATTCTTTGGTGTCCTGAATAGACCATTGCACCATCACCTAAAATTCCTACAAATGGTACTGCAAAGTATATGAGAAAATGATACTTGTGTAAAAAGTGATGATTACCAGCTATGTCACCAAATGAACCCTTGTGAACTTTTCTGATGAACATACCTACCAGATACAAAATCATTTGACCAGCTAGTAACCCTATTGCTGAAATTACAGCTAGGATAATTGGTGAAAATCCTGTCATTAGCAGTTGAACTGTAATTGCTGATATGCTGAACTGTTGTGCTATTGTAGGTAGCATATCATAAGCAAAAGTAACAGCTAGTGCAAATCTGGTAAAATTATCATCAGGAATTTCCAAGTTTAATTCCGTTGGTTCATCAAAGAAAGTCATTGCAGAAAACGGTTCATATCCATAACTGAAATTTATGAATACAACTACGAAAACCAGTATGGTTAATCCAATAACTATTTCTTTCTTAGGCTTACTATTCATATTTTAACTTTCCATCTGATTTTAATTCTTCTTTCCATTTTGAATAATCAGGTCTGTTTGACTTTGAAATTAATTTACCATCAACAAATACATTACGTTCATATTTTCTTCTACCATTAATTCGTTCATTATTCAACAATTGCATTAACTGATTTTTGTTTAATAATCCTTGATCCTTTACATGAAATTCTTTATTATTACTAATCCATCTAATACCTTTTTTTCTATAAGCATTTTTTGCATCTTTTTTAATTACATTAATTATTGCACCTCTATTACCCATATAACCAGCAACATTACCTATTTCAATATTAAAATTATTCATGCTATTTTTTGCATACATTGCTTTTTGTTGATCACGATTCAATCTAATCACCATTAATTGCTATCCTTAAATGGTTTTTGCTGAATTTGTATAAATCAGGGCATTTTGAGGATAGTTTATCAAAACTATTCATTGAATAATCATAATCATCAATATCAAAAGTACCTTGACACTTTTTATTCCATGAATCTAAGGCATTTACCTTATCGTTGAAATCTTGCAACTGTTGATCAGTACAGTTTAACTTGCAATCCTCAAATTGGGAATACAATATACGAATTTCGTTCATCTCACCTAACTGATTTAGCTCATCTTTGAACTGTGTAATAATATCAACTGATTCCGTTATGTTGTCTGTTTTTTCAATCAATGCTAGTCGTCTTTCTTCAATGTCTAATGGTACTTTTTCACCATTTTTTGTTTTTGTGTCGATTATCGTTTGTTTGTCTAATGCAAACTCTTTGATCAAATCTATCTTATCTACTGGTGATGCTAGATTAATTCTAATATCTTCAATTACGTTTTGAACTTTGAATAAAAAACTGGATTGGCTAAAAGAAAAGCCATCAGCATATACAGGTGAAATACCAATAGATACGACCATAATCATTGCGATAACGCTTATCATTGGTATCACTTGCATGGATTAAAAAAATAAAAAGAAGTATTTAGGTATTAGTAACTTGACATTAGCAGTTCTGGTGAGCTGATTGCAACTTCTGTCTGTTGTGAACCTATTTTTTTGATTTTTTCATTGGTCAAAGATAACGCCATTTCAACATCACCTTTATTCAATGAATCTTGAACTAGGCTTAATGTTAGTAGAAAGCCCTTTCTTTCATTGACAATTTCTTGATTCAATATTGCTTTATAGAATATGTGGTTTAAAAGAATTTTCATAATTTCAAAAATAAAACCATCAACCTAAACTACTTGTTCAGGTTGTGGTTGTGGTTTGGGTGTCTTGATTGGTACAGGAATTTGATCAAAGTAATTCATACAGTTTTCCATTAGGGTTTTGGCTTTAGAATAACTATCTCTATCATCATCAAGTGCATTAAATGCTGATTTAATATTCTTGAATACTTTATTCTTGCCATTTTCCCTAGCCTTTGAAACTGTATCAACACTTCTACCTAATTTTTTTCTGCGTGGATCTTTTGATTCACCTTTTGCTTCTGATTTACCAACTGCTTTTCCAGCATTGAAAATCTTTAGACCATTTTCAGATGCTAGTTGTTCAGCAGTTTTTTTAGTTGGTTCTACAACAGCAGTTTCAGGTTGAGGTTGCTCATAGCTCATTAATGGTTTTTGAAACTACTTAATATTTAAGAATTAATTTAGCAGAATTAGTTATTAACTCATATAATTACCAATTACATAATGCCATGCAATCAAGTATGTGAGAAATACAGATTTGTTAGAGATAAACACAAGAAAATTTACAATTCTGGTGCATCAAGATGTAACGGTAGATGCCAAATATTCATTTCATTTACTGGTATATTCTGTCCTTGTTGTGGCGTTAAATTACGAAAAAGTCCACGAAACAAACACTATGTTAAAAATAATGGCAATGAAAAATTCAGATATTAGGCAATTCCACGACTTGTTAATCTGTTTTCTACAAATACAATTGCTGTTAAGAAAACCAGCGATACTAAAATTCCAATACCAATCAAGTTTGTGATATACAAATCTGCTTTATCTACAATAGTTGGATCACCAGTAAATGACTTTGTTTCTGTGAATACACCAGCATTGTTTAGCCATGCCAATTGATCAGGTATATCATCATCTTGGAAAACATAGTAAAATGTATCAAGAACACCAAACAAAAACAATGTACTAGCTGATGCACCCCATACTAAAGCAATCAATATACTGGTTATTCTGATTCTTTTTCTAGCTCCAATTTGTAGCATATATGCAAACACAATTCTTACTGCAAACAATATTACAAATATTTCCAATGCTTGACCAAGCAACCTATCCCAATACTTGTTGCCAATTCCTGATTGGTCTGTCATGTCTAACCCATGTTTTTCTCTAAAATCAGTACAAAATCCATCTTGGTTTTCAGGGTGACACCAGCTCTCAATGATTAAGACGTAATCAGAATGGAACGAAATATCTGTTGCAGTAATTGAAAATACTGCGATAAAGCCTATCAGTATTGCTAAAATACCCTCACTAAAAACTGGCTTTGTCTTTTGCAGATAATCTAATGACAATTAGAAACCACTTTTCATTAAATGTGCCAAGTTTCTTTTATGGAAAATTGCAAATGGTGCAAATGCTATAAACTGAATTAATACAGTAACACCTAGTAATACAGACAATATTGTTATAATTTCTACATCACTTTTGTTTTCAAATGGATCATATTCACCTGAAAATATTGCAATTCCAAATACCAATATTCCAGCACCTATTGCAAAGAAAAATACTGCACCAGTTTTAGCAACTTTAGTTCCACTATCAGGTAGGTTTCTAACCCCCTCAACAATTAATAAAATTCCATCTATTAACAATATTGTACTTGCAAGTAAAATTCCTAAATTCATACTTTGGATAAATTCTAATTCATCTATTGGTAAAATCATTAGTAAAATTATTGATGTTAAAACAAATGGTATTATACGATAAATTAACTCTTTTCGTAACATAGCAGAAGTTTGATTAGGCATGATTAATGTGTCCACCCATGATTTTGTATATTATTATAACTAATTTCTGCTATTTTATTACTTATTCTTTTTTTCATAGTCTTATCAAGTGAACCGTAATTTAACTTGGAAAATTTTACAATATCATTTCTAGTATATGGTTCATAATTTTGTTTAGGTATTCCAACATCATCTAGTACACGCTGTCTATCAAATTCACTTAATTGATCATAAACACTTGATGGTCGAATTTTATTGGTGTCAATTTCTGATAATCTTAGGGTTTTCTTTTTAGCATGAACTGCTTTTCTTTGAGCATTAGACTTGTATGGCAATACTTTATTTGATTTCTATAAAGTAATTAAACTTTATTTTCTGCGTGATCCAAGAAAGTAAGATGCTGAAATCATGGTTTTCATACCTACAAAGAAAAACAAGAATCCTATACCTAGACCTATCAGACTAAATGCCTGTGTTTTTGCATCAAGTTCTATTATTGGTTCTGAACCATTAACAGATATAGAAAAACCAAGAGCTAATCCTGATAATCCAATCAATGATAAGCCTATCCAAATTGGCAATTGCCCTTGATGCCCTACTTTTCTATATCCATTAATTATCAAAAAGATGAAAAATGCACCTACTGCCAATGCTGGTACAACTTCGTTGTTTAACTCAATGTTAAAGAATCTAGGAATTAAGAACAATAATGCAACAAATGGAATAATGAAAGATAATGCTAGTTTGATAACTGATGATTTGGATTTCAAAATTCAAGTACCAATCCTGTTGCACCTAATGCCAATAATATTAAGACTATGATAATTGCTATTTTAGTATTTTCTCGAATTAACTTTATGACCAGACCAATTAACAACAATGATACCATGATCATTGAAACAATTGTAATCAAATCCTTATCTATTCCTAATTCTGCTTCTGTTGTACCAGCAAATATTAGATTGACAAAAAATTCATGTATTCCAAACCATAATGCTACGCCACTTTTCCCTGCATCTGTACCTGAATCTAGGGTTTGTTGTAGGTTAGTTTTAGTTGAATTATCGAAATTTTCATCTTCTATTGCTTCTGTGAACACTTCATCAACCCAATTAAACATATCATTCATTGGTTCTGAAAAACCTGTATCATCAGCAAAAGCAAATGGTGTTATTGATAGTGCTATAATTGCACCAATCATCATCAAATGTCCGACTAATAATGAATCATTTTGATACAATACTTTGTAGGGAATTTATGTATTTAAAAATTTTTAATTATGATACATTACTGCATTTTTCATTGATTTGATCATTTCTTTTTTTGTATGCTTTGTCAAATGTGCAACAAGCTGTTTTTTTGTATCAAACTCTAGTTTGCAGATAAAGCACAATGGGTTTTTAGTTGTCATTGTTTTACTGGTATAATTGGTAGTTTCTTTTGCATTTTTCTCATGGTAATCATCTGTCTATTCCACCCTAATGCTGGTTCATTTTCCTCAAATACTTTAGATTCTACCATTATTGCAAATTCTTTGATTTCAGGATATTTTGATTTCTTGTAATTTTCTAGTCTGATTTTGAAATTTTGCCAATCACTTCTGCACTTGTTGTACTTGCATACTTTGGAAATACTACCATGATAATGATCATTTGTAGCTGTTGTTTCATGTCCACAATAAACGCAATTACTCATAATTGATTTCCTACCTTTGTTTTCAAAACTTGGATTTTTGTTACCCTTACAAGTATGGCGTACTTGCCTAATTTTTCCTTAAATTGATCAGACCTTGAATATTCTATTGCTTCAAAGTCATTTAGAAATACAATGATATTTCCTTTGTCATTTCTTGCATCATGCCATTCACCGTTTTCTATTAGCGTAAACTGTAACAAATGATATGGTTGATTTTCAGTTACATCTGTCATTAGCAACAACATTCCCTTTTTGGTGTTCTGCAAATTCCACATAGTCTGTTTGCACTAGCCCTGTGTTGTTCAACGTGTTTGTCACATAGAACCTTTTTTGATTCAAAGAAATAGCTACAATCATCTTGCAATGTGCCTTTCATGCCACAATTGTGCATTTTCCACCCTTTGAAAATTCCAAGTTCTCTTTGTTCTTCAATGTATTCACCTTGAATCCTATGCTCACATTCAGTACCCCTATCTTCTGGTCTGCATTTGCATGGTGGGCTTTTGCACTTGCAATCTGTCATTGGTTGTCATTCCTTGAACCACGACATAATTCATTATCACAAGATAACCCACTTATTGAGTAGTTTTTCTTGTGTTCAAAAACACAAATTGCACAAAGTTCTTTGTCACATTTAAAACAATAAAATTGCTCATTGCTTGGGTTATCATTAATACAAGTTTTACTGCAACCTATTTGTTCACAATCTGTCATTGGCAATTATTTTTATAACTACCTATTATTAAGTATTTGATTAAAACTACCTAGCAGACAGGCTTTTGCCAATGAAACAAAATGCGAATAACGATAAAGTTCATCACCTGTCTGCCAAGTATTGATTTGAGGATTGGTATTAAAGAATTAATTTACA
>ENA-OREN01005771-OREN01005771.1-marine-metagenome-genome-assembly--contig:-NODE-5771-length-10137-cov-4.500497_pt1 | contig 10137 bp, 9 predicted proteins | sample MGYA00248624_ERZ508555 | MGnify/ENA primary metagenome ERZ508555 (study PRJEB26222, sample SAMN06267773) | marine metagenome | isolation source: Saanich Inlet, British Columbia, Canada | place...
TGAATTAATATTTGCACCAAATACTATATTTGCGGCAATCGTATCATCTTTTAAAAATATTTCTTGAGGTACATGTGCAATTTTAGACCTCCAGCTAGAAATATTAGCTTGACTAATATCGATACCATCCACAATAATTTTACCTTTAATGTTGGTAAGTAAGCCCATAATAATGTCTACTAAAGTACTCTTTCCCACACCTGTTTCACCAATTATTCCTATGACATCACCTTTATCAATAACAAGATTAACGTCGTTTAGTGTTATTGCTAAATTTTCCCTATTATTATATGAGTAAGAAATGCCTTTTAATTCTATTCTTTTATTGAATAAAACATCCGAACAACTATCGATATTCTCTAGTGGTTTATTCAAGACACTAACAATATAATCTATTTCTGATTTGTGGCCCATGATATTGGCCCATGCTCTAAACATTTGCTGCATTGTTGGCAATATGCGTTGGGCTGTTAAAGCAATCGCACCAAGAATTGGAATTACTTGAGATGTGTCGTCTAAAGTAAGAGTGAGATAAATAGAAATACCGGCGATAACTACAATGCCAATAGTTTCCATAATATATTTTGGACTGCCGCCGTGATATATATTATCACCCATTGCAACTCTTAGCTCCTTATCGATTGGCCTATATTTATTGATAAAAAAATACTGCAGCCTATCTAAAACCACATCCCTTATTCCGCCAAGACTCTCCTGTAATATAGCCACCAGCTTATTTGTATTTAATGAAATAACCTCGCTATTTTCCACAAGCTTATTCCGCGTTCTTCGAGCAACAATCAAATAACCAAACCCAAGAATTGCAACAGATGAAATTGCCACTTTATAATCAATAAAAATAATCAATATACTCAGCGATAAAAATACAAATATATTGCCAATAAGTGATATCATTGAGTTGACAACCGACACGGTGTTGTTTATCTTTGCTGTAAGTCCTGCTATCGCATCTGCACTATTTTTTTCTATTTGTTCTTCATACGGAGAGTAAATAATTTTTGTGTAAAAATTGGTACTAAGGTCGGTACCTATCATATGCGAAACATTAGTAATTTTTTTTAAAAGAATTAGTCTAACTATGCCAGATATAAGTACCAATACAATAAAAATAATTGAAGAATATATTAAAAATATCTCATTATCTAAGGGTGCATAAGAGCTAAACATCTTTTCTATTATTGGGTGAGATGTCACTGACTCAGGATTGGTCAACAAGCCGAGAAATGGAATTATAGCGCCTATACTGATAATATCAGCTATTGATGATATTAGTATCAAAATAATTAAACCTACTAATTCTTTCTTTCTATTAATTAGGGCAAGCCTTCTTAATTGATGTATTGACCAATATTTTTTCATTTTCACTTTTATTTTAAATTTATATTAAAAAAAAACTCTCAACCTACTAAAAGCCCTTCCATGTCAATCTTTTGAAATCTTTATTAATAATAATTATAATAGAGGCTATTTTTTCTATTTAGATTTATTACAAAACCAATTAATAATTCAAGATTTTATTTTTTCGAGAAATTGCTGAGCAACAACTAAAGGGGAGTGATATTTTTGAACATAGGCCGGCCCCTCTGCACGCATTTCTGAATAATAATTCCAGTTTGACATAATATCATCTATTTTTTCTGTCAAATTATCATATTTCCCATTCAATCTAACTACTGGAGCAGGGGGTTGACTGTTAAATACCTCATAATTATCAGTATCGCCAGCTAAAAGAAGCCTTCCAGACTGCATAATAAGAAGAGAGTTCACTCCAAAAGACCTATTATACAATTGATCTACAATGACATCTTTGTTCAAAATATAAGAAATGTAATTTTTCAATTTCATATAGCTGCCTATATCAAAGTCAGCCTTATTACTCCACCTTTTTTCACCATAACAAAATGCCTCCTCTATCACATCAGATCCTTTGAAAAGTGATTGTGCACCATGATAAAAAAGTATTTTGTTTTGTTTTACATTCCCAGGCTCCATACAAGGAGAGTGGTTTTGATATATAGAAGTTGAAAGGGGTATTATTTTTATATCTTTTTTTGTATTAACGCGTCCAGCTGCATATTCATAAGTACAAGAAATAACTTCATCAACATATACTTCAACACGACGATCAAATTCGATACCAATTTCATTGAACTTAGGGCATTCGTCTAATGTACCCTTTTCCAAATTGCACTTTTGACATAATATTTTATTATTATCTTTTGACCACAATCTCATTTTAGTATCACAAGTTGTAATCCACCAAAATAAATTTTCAGTTCTATCTTTCAGCATTCGAAATACCCAGTCACTTAATAAAAAAGGACCTATAAATGGATTAACCATTATAATCATATCGTATTTTTTTTTCAACTTTAGAGGTAGTAGAATAGAGTTGACAACTCCAGATATACGCCTAACTATTTTTGACTTTCCTGATCTGATGGTAATACTTGTATAATAATCTCGCCTAGGGTCAAAATTAGATATATAATCGACTGAACATCCAAGCTCTTCAAACCCAGGAATTAAATTCATTCCTGCGGCGCTATTATCTCCATAAATTAAAATATTCATCAGGTCGCCTTGTTTAATATAAATATATTACCATGTCGTTCTGCCACCGTCAACTGAAATAATCGCGCCGTTTAGATAACTTGATGCGTCACTAAGCATCCAAAGCAATGTTCCTTGATATTCATTAGGTTGCGCAAGCCTGTTCATAGGAATTCTAGAGTGAACTTTATTTAAAAAACTTTTCGGTTGTCCATTCTCAACACCACCTGGACACATTGCATTGCATCTCACATTTTTATCAGCCCAATACGTGGCAATGTATCTAGTCAACCCGATCATCCCACTTTTTACAACTGAATAGGTCACGGGCTTTACGTTTTGTTGATCACGCTCAACCCCCTCCTCTTCATACAGTCTTTGATCTGGCGCCATAACCCCTAAATCTGATGAAATATTCACTATAGACCCTCCATCTTTATTTTGCGATATTAGAAAACCAAAATACTTAGTGCATAAATATGAGCCGGTCAAGCCAACAGCGATATCCTGCTCCCACATATCTAAGGGGAAATTCTCCAGTCTAGAGAAGTTCTTTTCAGAAGTCGCTTCAACCTTTGGGTTGTTAGCTGCATTATTGACTAATCCATCTACCTTTCCAAATTTTTTACAAACGTCATTTGAGGTAATTCTTACTTGATCCTCATCGGTAATATCAACAGAAAAACCTACGGCATTTACTCTGTATTGTTTATTAAGTTTTTCTGCCAATAAATCTACTGCAGTTTGTGACAGATCTAATAAAACTGGGGTACCTCCATATGCTGCAACAGCCTCTGCGTGCTTTTCTCCCAACAACCCTACAGCACCTGTTATCACAACAATCTTGCCTGATAGTGAGAATAAATTATCAATATTGTTATTCATATTTTTCCTTAATTTAGTATTATTGCTCGCCCTGTTTTCATTGATTTTTTAGCCGCCTCTACAATTTCTAAAGTAGCGATAGAATCATTTACATTATTCATGCTAGCTGAAAAGTTTAAATTGTTAATAATTGATTTGACTTGCGAGTCAAACATCACATCATTCCCTGGGAATGGATTTTGTTGAGCTGCATCTTTGTTATGCTTATTAAAATATTCTTCTGTTAAAATATCATTATCTTGATTCCATGATAAATAACCATTTTCTCCACAAATTGAGAATAACCTTTCATGATGTTTTTGCCAAAATGTCAGGTTAATTTGAACCGAAAACTTAATATAGTCTAATGTTAATCGGACAGTATCTTCTACATCCATCCCTACATTTGAATAAGTTCCGCCGACACAAACAACTGAGTTAGGAAGGCCAAAATACCAAACTGCCAAATCTATTTCATGTATTTCTGTAAGTAGGACTCCGCCACCTAACTCTTTACGACACGCATATAACTCAAGATAATCTTCATATGGATGCCATCTTGGTATGTACGAAGCCACCGTAAAATTTACGGTTAAAACTTGTCCAATTACTCCCGACTTGATAATATTATTAACCCTACTTAGATGAGGGTGAAATCTTCTTTGCAAGCCGACCTGTATAGCAACTTTATTTCTTTCAACCGTCTCTTTTAATTCCTGAAGCCCTTCTGTTGAATTTGATAGTGGTTTTTCGACAAACACATTAATACTTTTTTCTGCACACAATTGTGCATATTTAAGATGCATGGAACTTGGAGTAGAGATAACAGCTAAATCTGGTTTCAAAGCTAGAACCTCATCAAGATCATCATAAACTTTAACATGATAAACACTCTCTATAGATTCTTTTTGATTAACTGAAAAATCTTGATTTAGCAAAGGTGTTTTATTGGTTGATCGATACGCTATAAATTCAACATCTTTATCTGCTAAATTTTCTTTAAACAGTCTCAAATGTCGCTGACCTGCTCCACCTAGACCAATAAACAGAATTCGTTTAAGCATTCTCTGCGTTAGCTTTAAAGAAATTAACCAAATTCATATTATATTTAGCTGTATCTATTGGATCACTTCCACGAGTAGTTTCAAAAGTGTACGGGCCGCTATAATCAATATCATTTAAAGCACAAAAAACACTTTCAAAATTAACCAGACCAGTGCCCAGTAAAACATTTGCATTATCGCTATTTTTATCTTTAATATGCACATGAGCAATACTATTACCTAGAAGGCGAATATCGCCCGCCAAATCATGACCGAAAGCAACTCTATTGCCAGTGTCATACACTGCTTTAACATTAGGCATGTCTATCACCCCTAATAATTTAATTAATTCTGATCCAGTTAAGATAGTTTCAAGACAAACTACAATGCCTGCATCAACGGCAACTTTCGCAATCCTTTTCAAAGGCCCAATATACTCCTGCATATTTTCTGTTGTAAGTTCGCTACTTTCAAAAAATGGCATAATATACTTCTCAACTCCTAACTTCTTACCTTGCTCGAGCAGCTTTATATTTTGCTGAATCACCCCTTCATCAAGAAATGAATTCTCAACAATATAATCATTGCACAAGGCATGCAAAGTTAAGTCATTATCTTTCACTAAATGCTTTATCTCTCTAATTCCACTATCTGTCCAAATTGGATTTTCTGCATTATGTTGAACCTCTGCAATTAACTCAATATAGTTAACGCCTATCTTTGACGCTACACTAAATTCTTCCTGCCAACTATTTTGCGGAAACCACTGTAAACAACCTGGTGGAGATTGAGTCAATCTACCTTGAACCATTCCAAATCTAGTAGCGTTATTCATTACTTAACCCTCTCTAATTTATCAACCAGTACTTTTAAAATATCTGCTTTTTTCTGAGCTACTGATAAAGATCTATAGTTAGTTTTAAACTGCATTATCTTTTTCTGTAAATCTTCTGCTACAGGACACATTCCTTTTGTATAAACCTTGCTGTAATTCTCATTATTTTGGAAAACTGGCTCAAGATATGGCACAATACACGCCGAATAAAAACCATCTCCACCCATGTCAACATACATTTGATAAAACTCCTTCCATGTTATACCAAGCATATCCAAGCCTTTGTATTCAAAGGAGAAAGTATAATGTGAATTTTTATACCCTTTAGGTTCATACTGTGGAACTATCCAATTACACCTGTCAACAGCTTCAGCAAACATTTTAGCAGCTGCTATTCTACGCCTAACTATATCGCCAATTCTCTCAAATTGGGCCAGTCCAACTGCCGCACCAACTTCTGACATGCGATAATTAAGACCTATCGTATCAAATCGTTCGTAATCTGGGTCTTGCACATCTGATAATGCTAATGAAGTCCTTCCAGCTGATGCTGTCATATGTTTATATCCAATCCCTCCAAACTTTCTCGCCCTAACTGCATATTCTTCTATGTCAGTTAGCAACATTCCACCCTCGCTACCAGATGTCATGTGTTTTTTATTTTCAAAACTAAGGATGCTAATATCTGCCAATGTTCCAGCAACACGACCTTTGTACTCGCCCATGATATTCTGAGCTGAATCATCAATAACAACGATATTTTTCTCTTTTGCGAGCTCCAAGATTGGATCCATGTCAACTGACAACCCTTGCAGGGAAACTGTAATAATCGCTTTTGTTTTGTCTGTTATATTTTTTTTAATTTCTTCAATGTTGATGCCATATGTAGATCTATCTACATCAACAAATACTGGTGTTGCACCCATGTGTATTACAGCGTATGCATCCATAACTACAGTTAAGCCTGGTGTTATTACCTCATCTCCAGGCCCAACACCGCATGCATACATTGCCATATGCAACCCTGATGTTCCAGAGTTGCATGCTACAGCATATTTAGAGCCGATAGAATTACTAACACTTTCTTCCAACCTTTGAACCCAAGGCTTCTCATTAGAATCACCTTCCGAATCTAGATAGCTAGAAAGGTACTCCAACTCTTTTCCATTAAATTTTCCATGTGTATCAATAATTGACATTTTATTCCTCCAAAAGCATTTTCTTCTTTTACAACTGCACACAATAATCTGCTACGATCCAATTAACCAGACAACTAAGTTACTCACGTAAAGTTAGGCAGCCAGTTTATATTAAGAAGAGCTATGCTCCCTCCATACCAAGGTAATATTCTCTTGATTGACCAAGTAACACAGCATCATAATCTGACCCATCATGCTTATGGTAAAATTTATCCAGTCTGCGCTCTACATTAAATCCAAATTTTTTCATCAGTCGAATATTTGCCTCATTTCCATGAGATGTAACTGACCAGAGCCTTTCTAATGCAAGTACATTAAAACAGTAATCCATATACATGGTGAATGCCTCACTCATATATCCTTGTCCCCAATATTTTGGGGATAGACCTTTTCCAACTTCTCCCGACCTTGCTTCAAAATCTATACCTATTAACCCTAAAGTTCCTATAATCTTATTAGAATCAAGTAGCCTAATAAACCAGTACGCAGTATTTCCTTCACCTTCACGATTTAACAGTTTTTGCAGGTATTTATAAGTTTCTTCAGCACTATTATGTGTCTGAAATTCAAGATGATCAAAAAATTCAGGAATAGTAGAGTATTCATGCATATCATTCAATCCATACATACCAATTCTGGACAAATAAATACGCCTTTCACGATCAGACTGTCTAAACTTCCTGTACTTTTCTTCATCACCAGGAGTTTTATGCACGAGTAAATTCTTTACAATTTCTCTATATTCTTCAACTGTATCCATAATATTTCAATCTATCTAATTATTACTGCTATTCATCATCATTCGACTTAAAAACATAAGGAGTTGGTTGATTCTTGTTCAAATTTTTACACTCTTTAGAATAATCACGAATCTGCTGATAGATATCCACCCCAACATTTTTACTCCATTGATCATGAAGTTGCTGTGTAATTTTTCCCATTTTTCCATCACCAACTTTACTCCCATTAAAATGCGTTACAGGTAAGAGACAAAAGGGTGTAGCCGTCATAAAACTTTCATCAGCAGTATACGCATCATAAGTTTCTAAATTCTTTTCAACACACTTAATTCCCAACTCCTCACAAAGATCAAAAATATATGCACGACTAATACCAAGAAGGATATTGCGAGGTTCTGGAGTGTACACGACACCATTTTTTACAAAAAATATATTATCACCCGTACCCTCTGCGATGAATCCATCAGGATCTAGCAAAAGGGCCCAATTATTTTTTCCCTTCCAATTGGAGGCTTCAATATTCGCCATTTGCAAATGTATTCTGCTACGATTCTTAATTTTTGGCTCTAGTAAATGTGCTGGAATAGCGCGCTGACTTGTTACAACTGCATTAATACCTTCATCAATTAACTCATCCATACCAGCCACAGTCCATTTTAATGGAAAATCTGCAACAATTACTGTTGGCTCAAGATTGTTATCAAAAATATCTGAGTAAATTCCTAGTGGCCCTCTACTAACATTAATCAACAGTCGATGTTCATCTGTTGGTAAAAAAACGCTTTTATTTTTCTCTACAGTATCATAGCAAATCTGTTCTAATTCTTCAATCGATTGTTTTATAGGTATTTGCAAGATTTGCAAACCATTGTATAACCTTTCTAAATGCTCTCTAAGTTTAAATTGTTCTTGATTAAATGACCTAGTCATCTCAAAAACCATATCACCAAACATTAGTGCTGAATCAAAAATTGACACCTTTGCATCTTTTTCATCGACAAATACTCCATTGTGATAAACAACTCTTCCAGACTTCATAAGTCAACTCCTAAATTTTTATAGTCTTTCGATAAATACTTATGAAATACTAGTTCAACAAAGTCCCAATCTTCTGGCTCATCAATTTCAAAAGACTGCCAAAAATGATTTGGAAAAATACCAATTTTACCGCCGAATCTATTTTTATCTCTTAACATTATTTCCGGTTTAAACATATAGATTGCACCATTCTCTACATAGTCAGGCTCCCGCATTTGCCTAGGCCCTTGGTTTTTGTAATCATAATTAATACTAATTAATTCTCCACTTTCATCCTTTTTCCAAATTAAAAAGTCCTGTAATGTCGCACCAGAAAAACATGAATCCCAACCTTGATTACGAAACATATTGACAGCCTCACCCAAATCATTTGGCCTTCTTAGTGGCGCTGTCGGCTCTAGCATTATTATTATTTCTTGATCAGAGCCTAGAACTTCTAATGCATGAAGAATTGCTTCTTCGGATTTTGCTGTATCTCCAGCATACTTATCTGGTCGTTTAATCATCTTAGCACCATACCCCTGTGCAATTTCTAAAATTTCATCAGAATCTGAACTAATATATACTTCATCAATTTCTTTTGTTTGTTTTGCTTGTATTACTGACCATGCAACCAATGGATGCCCAGCAAATTCTAAAATATTTTTTCTAGGTATTCCCTTCGACCCACCGCGTGCAAGAATAATTGCAATTACTTTATTTTTCATACATAATTAGGTTTTCGTTTTGAAATATATCTTCTTGTATCGAGGCACTCTTGCGCAGCATTCATCGCCTTACATACCTTTAACAAGCCAACCACCATCAACAACTAAGTCAACTCCTGTGACATAACTCGATGCATCTGATGCGAGAAAAATAGCAGGACCAACCATCTCTTGTGGTTCTGCCCATCTCCCAAAAACCGTATGGTCAGAACGCTGTTTTTTTAACAATGGATCATTCCAACTTTTTGAATTCATTGGTGTATTTGTATAACCTGGTACTATATTATTTACTCGTATACCATACTCACCCCATTCTACAGCTAAAGCTTTTGTAAGCTGTTTGACCGCACCCTTTGTGGCAGCATATCCGGGATTATTAGCAAAACCTTGCTCAGCGCCAATACTAGTAAAATTGATAATACTTCCAGATACACTTGAATTAATCATAATCCTGCCAACCTCTCTACATAAAGTAAAAACACCATCTAGGTTGACAGAAATTGATTTCCTCCAATCAGCGTCAGAATATTGATGACTTGGTGCGGGTATTGTAACAGCTGCACAATTAATCAAAACCTTTGGAATAAATCCGTCTGAAAATATTCTATCAAGAACTACTTGGATGTAATCTTGATTACCAAGATCACAGTTTATATAATTGTAATTCCCTTCAACTTCAGGTGGGTTGATATCAAGAATTATTACATTAGCACCAGCAGATGAAAAACCTTCCGCTAATGCTAAACCAATACCTCTAGATCCACCGGTAATAATAACATTGTGACCATCTACTGAAAACATACTGACTCCTAAGAATTACTTTAAATTAAGATGTTGTCTAAGATTTGTAGCAATGGGTTCTTCTTCCTCAATGAAATACTTGACACCATCACCCATTGCTTTCTCAATTGCCCTGACTGAACTGACCAACTGCCTAAAGCCTTGAGGTTCAACAGATGCAGATTGATCTGATCCATACATTGCACGATCTAAAGTAATATGTCGCTCCAATGAAGTAATATTCAAGGCTGCAGCTGCATAAGAAATAGACAGACCCACCTCATGACCACTATAGCCAACATTACATTGATACTTATCTCTAAGTGTATTGATCATATTAAGATTTGCATTTTCAAC
>ENA-OREN01005773-OREN01005773.1-marine-metagenome-genome-assembly--contig:-NODE-5773-length-10135-cov-25.438755_pt1 | contig 10135 bp, 9 predicted proteins | sample MGYA00248624_ERZ508555 | MGnify/ENA primary metagenome ERZ508555 (study PRJEB26222, sample SAMN06267773) | marine metagenome | isolation source: Saanich Inlet, British Columbia, Canada | place...
GCTTTGAATCAAAATAATTTCACGATCAAAATGAAAAACCAAACACTAGATATAATGGAATTTTTACAAAAATTCATCATGGGTTGTAGAGAAATCTGTAAAAGATACAAGGCAAAAAAACCATTTATGACAAGTAGATATGGTTCAGGACAAAAAGATGTTCATCGTGTGACATATTCATTTGCTGGGATGGGAATCATTGTCCTTGTTGCAATATTTTATTGCGTACAAAACCCAAAGGTACTGAAGACAGACGAAGACTGTTGTTAGTAAGATAGAATAAAAGATAATTTTTACAAATCATCATAACTTTGGATAATTCTACTATTACACTTCTCAAGCAGTGTATTGTGAAAGAAAAATTATTTTCTTGAAAAATAACCTGTATTTTACTTTTTTAAATCAATAATGACTGATTACTGTCCAAACTGCGGTAGAGCAGATGGGTTATCTACACCAAGAAGTCCTACGACGATTTTAGGTAAAAGAAATACAAAATCTGTTGGAATTAGAATTTGCAGTAATTGTGATTTGATTCTTCCAAAAAACAAAAATATTAAATTCTGGACTGGAAAAAATGCAGTGTCTTTTGATGATGCATGATTTTATAAAATATTCAAAAGTAGTTACACTAGTGTAACTACAGTAAGGTGTTTTTTAGATAATTGTTATAAGCAAAAATTCCAGAGGTTTTTGTGTGTCAGTAACAAGTTTAGTTTCTTGCAATTGTGGATTAAAATTTGAAACAATAACTGAGGGTGAAATTGTTTGTAGAAAATGTGGGTGCGTTAAAGGTGTAGAATCAACTACACATGTTACTATAAATTCTAAAACAAATCTTTATCACGATAAACAATTAGGTGGACGAGAAAATACTTCACTATGTATTGGCAAATATTCTTCATCCCAATCAATTGAACTTAGTGCAATATCTAATCTTTGTAATATTTTAAACTACCCACAATATCTAAGCCATGATATTTTATATTGGTATAAAAAAATACGTTCCAACATTAAATTCACAAAAGGAAAGATATTGGTTTTAGTTATTTATCAAATATGTCGATACAACAAGATTCCTCTTAATGAAAAGCAATTAAATTCTGCAATTCAGAGTTGTTTTAACACAAAGAATTCCTATTCTTCTCTGAAGGTAATTTGTGAGGCTAATGCATTTTTAGATGATGATAATGTTCCAATTTTAGACAAGATTGGTTTTAATGTTCTAACTGATCACAACATGAATTTTGTCCTTCGATCAAAACTGAAATCTCTTCAAGGAGAGTATTCTAATGAGATAATAGAAAATGTAAAAAAAATGTGTGCAGAGATTGCACCGAGTATTTCTGGAACTGAATATGATATTGCAAAGATAACTTTCAAAAAAGCAATGGAGAAATGCGGATTATCCTCAGTTGTTGCAGTTTCAGGCGAAAAACCTGTAAAGAAACACTATACTCTTGCAAAAAAAGCAGTATCCATTCAAAAAAATGTGTTAGTTATTCCTGGAACTGATGTGAGGCCATCAATTCAAGTAAATCTGAAAACCCGTGAAGCATCAATTTTGGATGAGAAAAAAAATGTTATAACATTAATTGAGATGCCAACCACACCTGTCTACTCTTTACCAAAAAAAGCAATATCTCATTTGAAACTACAAGATTCCCTTGATGTGAAAATAAAATGTTTTGAAAAAAATAATGAAATTCTTCGTTTTCTAGAAAAAAACCCTACTTCTAACTGTGTTTTGATGTTTAGATAATAATTTTTGAGATTTTATTAATATGTTTGACTTTTTATTAATCATAATTAATCAGTTAGATTTGGAGATTTTTAGACTTGGTTTTGTCTTGATAGTTTTAATAATCAATACGGTTACAGACTTGAAAGAGAGAGTGATTTTTGGTAGTGACAAAGTAAATTTAATTTTTGGAATTGTAGGTGTGTCCCTATTTTTTATTGATTCTGTTGATTCATTTTTTGTTTCATTGTTTATGTTAGTGATTAATGTCACCGTAATTTTGTTAATGTGGCGATTCAAGATGGTAGCATCAGGAGATATTATAATTTTATTAATATTTGCAGTTACAGTTCCAATAATTTCCAATTGGGTATTGCTACCGTTGTTTACAATTATTTTATCAATGGTTTTCCTTATGATCTACTCTTTGATTTTTAATATGACTTTGAATTCAATTACTTTGTTTAATCATCAACACTTGTTTGGAATGTATAGGGTATCAACTCTTAAAAAAATAATTTCATTTGGATTGGTTCATCAAAGAAGAGGTTGGGAAAAACATTCTATTTCAGTGGAACAAGCAGATGGATTTTCTCTAACTACTGTACCTTTTGGCAAAGAATTTTCTAGAAAAAATGAACTGGTTGCATCTGCAAATCCATTAATTCCATTTTTACTTGTCTCTTTTGTAATAATTGTAATTACTGTAAAATTATCATAAAAGAGTTTTACAGATTGGGCATTTTCTAAAACCATCTCTTGTAAGGTAATTGTGTCTAACATTATTACATTTATTCACGTTCTAGAATCTTGAGTTTGCTATTAAGGCCAAATTAAATTGTAATTTTTCGCCTTTTAAGTCGAATACATCTTTGTATTTGTGCAGATATACAATTCCAGACAAGGATTTATCTTCTCTATGGCGATCATGTTTGGTCTTGCAATACTTGGAATTGCAGCATTTTTGGCAATTCTGAATATTTTCATAGGTGTTATTGCACCTACAATCCCTGATGTGATAACTGACGTTCCTACTCTGTATGATTATGATGATGCAGGAAATAGAATAGATGGAACTTTTGAACAGATAGGAACTTCTGATGAAATCAACGCTCAGATAGATGCGATTCAGGTTCAAATTAGCGCATTGGAGTCTCAAATGAGCCAAGCCGTACAAAACAGCGATTGGAATCTGTATGCCGACCTCAAACAACAAAAAGAGGTACTAAATCAAGAATTAGAAAATCTTGATTTTGGAATTTTTGTTCACCCCAATCAGAGATTGGAACTTTATTGGTTCTTTGCAATTCCCTCGTTGATAGTTCTATCTTTTACTGTGCTGTTTGCATTTGTGGCATATTATTGGGAAAAAGCATTCTCAATATTTAAAAAAGGAACTTCAGTTGGAATTTTAAAAACTTCTATTTTAGGAATTGTTATAATTTTATTGCTACCTGAATTTTGGGATACATATGCAATTACCATGAAGCAATTTTCATTATACCTTCTTGATCCGTTTAATGGACATCCTCATATCACTACTGAAAGATTGTGGTGTAAGATGGGGTGTATTGTTGATGTCAATGAGTTGTTGGATCAAAATGCATGGGAAACTGCATTGTCTAGTCCCAATAGTTTTGGACAAGAATTGTTGGTAAATGCATTGCTGCCTTTATTCAAAGCAATTCCTACTGCGATGTTATCTATCTCACTGTTTGTAATTGCAAAAGTTAGAGTGTTATTTATCATGGTAGTTTTATTGACAATTCCTTTATGGATGGTTTGTCTGAACTTGCCGTTTTTGAAGAAACATGCAAATGATATGATATCCAATATGATAGGTGCTTCAATTGCTCCAATGTTTTCTGCATTGACTTTCTTTGTTGGCTTGACTTATGTTGATTCCACTCCTATGCCGGCATTAGAAGAATGGATATCTGTATTGGGTATTGGAATTTTAGCTTCTGTTTGGCCAATAATACTTGCACCCAAACTATCTGTTATTGCCTCACAGGCAACAAGTATGACCCAAACCATGTTACAATCAGGTGCGATGATGGCTGCGATGGCCGGAAGTGGAATGGGTTCTGGAATGATGAATTCTGGTGCATTACCTGGAACCAAGGGATTGGATATGTCAAAAGGTCAACAGTTCAAGACATTGATGACTTCAGGGATGACAGGAGCAGCTATGGGCGGTGCTTCACAAATTACTCCGATGAATATCCCAGGTCCTGCACAAAAAGGAGTGACGGATGCTGTGAATAATAATTTGGCCGAAGGAAATGTGAACCAGACTTTAAGTGAATTTGATCCTTCGCCTCAAATATCAAATGGTCACGTGGCTAATCCTGGCAATCTGGTTGGAAGTATGATTGGGGATGGAAGTGGTCAAAATATTGCAAATAATTCTGCTAAATTAGACCAAACTGCCGATAATTTTGTGAAAGGTATGCCTGACCCTCAAAGAATTCCTGGAAAAGAAATTGCTATCAATTATATGAAATCTAATCCTGGAATTGCAAATAGTGCTTCGTATTAAACTGATTAAGGAAGTAATGGAATAATTTCTTTTTTTACAAGATTTCTATCCAAAAAGTAAATTGTTTCTTTTCTTGTAAAATCATATTTTTCTCCGTTTTTTAGAATTAGTTTTGAGCCTTCACTTACTTTGTAAGTAATTGTCGCGTTGATTTTTTTTGGAATGATTTTACCTATTGCTTGCACATCTTCATAACCATATGCTTTTGCAATCATGTTTTCTGTTAACATATCATCTGTTATTGTAGGAATTAATGCTAAACGTGGTTCATCTTCATCATACATTATCATATGTGATGGATATCCATCTACAAATTGAACATAATCAAATGGAATTGCATATGTATTTGGAATTGTATTGTTTTCATAGAATTTTTTTGGACCTTCTTGTTTTTGGAAAAGATCAAATTTCCAATAATTATTAAATGTGATGAAACACTTACTATTTTCATCATACCAACAATCATTCCAACATAAATGATTTGAGACTTCTTTTGGAATTTTTTTAGAACGATTCATGATGATATTTGGAATATCTTGTAAATATTTTGACCACATCTCAAAATTGTCTTGACATGGTTTTGTAATTTTAGCAGCTTCTAAAATTTTATTTGCTTTATCTGGATCATTTGAAGCAATCATGTTTAGTTTTAAATTCGCTTCATCAAGTTCTTTTTTTGTAGCCTCTATCATTTTTTCTGCTCTTTTTGTTCTCTCTTTGATAATTTCCTTTTGCTCTTTTTCAGATAACACAACTGAATTAACACCCATCAAATCAGGAAAATTATCTTCATAGTTGTGTCGCTCTACAATCTCTTTGACATTTTCTCTAGCCTCTTTTATCTTGAATGTATAATCAAACATCTGTCTGCCTTCTGGCCATGATATTTTGATATGTTTTTTGTCAGTTGCCTCAATTGAAGCAATTTGAGAATGAAGTCTTTCAAAGAATATTCCTTTTGATTTTTGCTCAAGAACTATTACATTTGTAGTAACATACATGATCCCTTTACCGTGAGGGGTATCTATTTGAATCTCTTTTTCAATTTTTTCTTGATTTTTTAGAACTAGCGTCATACTCTAAATATCTCCTTTTTTGATAAAAGCCATATTTTGAATGGCATTATGTGGTTTTTATCAATTATGATTTCATCATACATGCACCATTTCTGAATCATATTTTCTCTCCAATCTCGTCTATTTTGTCATGATTTAGTGAATATTGAAATCCATAACTTGTAGGATGTTTTAGAATCAAATTTGATTTGACTAATTTTTTAATTGCTTCTTCTACATCGCCTTTTGCATGAGATGGAAATCCTCTTTTTAGATCATCTAATCCGTGATGCTTACCTCCACATACATTATGAAGTAGCATTTTTTTAAGCAGTTTTTTGGAAACTGCGTTCAATTTCATTATGTAATCAAATACATAACTAATATAATAATATTATGTAATTACTTCCATGATATTAGGGAATTGGGTAAATAATAAATATGGTTATTGTTACCAGTAACAATAATGTCTCAAACAGTATCTAAAGTAATCCAAAACTCTGGTGAAAAGGTTCTGGAAGTGGGGCCTCTTGAAGACAAATTCCCATGTTCTAGATCAAAGATTCTAGATTTCCTGATTGTCTTTGATGATTATGATTATTCTATGTCTGATATTGCAAGACATTCTGGAATATCTTTTAAAACTGCATTAAATGAAATTCGAGAATTAGAGTCTGAATCAATCATAACAAAAACTAGAACGTCGGGTAAGGCAATAATGTACAAGCTTAATCTGGATTCAAAACAAGTCAAACTAATCAGTCAACTTGCAAAAGATATAGCAATCGAACGAATTAAAGAATTATAATTTTTCTTCCTTAAATCAAAAAATTACTTTTTAGTTTATGGGAACTTGGAAGCTAGCAAATTCTAAAAATATTCCAGGTTTGCTAGATAAAACAGACAAATTTCTAGGAATGGATACCGAACTTAGTGGTTGTCTGGTATCAATTCCTACATCAATGGATATCAAAACTGCCATAAACAACGTGGGAGGCGTGATTTCAGCTGGAATTCGCTCATTAGAGATTTGGTGGGATTCAGAAAAACAGGAACTGCAAATTGTACTAATTGCTTCAGAATATGATTTAGATAAATTCAAGCAGGCATTTTACAACATGTATCCAAACATTGACTTTGAAGACATTGATGTATTAGAACCCGAATGGTTTGAAAAAACAAAGGATTATCAAATCTTTGATGTAGGGTATAGACATGGGCATTTCAGCACCGTTTTTGATCAGGCAAAGGCACATCTAATTATTACACAAATTGCAAACACAATTCAATTATCAAAGTTTGCATGGATTCAGATTGTTTTCAAGAGTCATTCCTTTGTAAAAGAATTGCAATCACATTTAATTAATTTGCAAAACCATAATCAGACAGTTGTAGGACAGTATTATCCCACATCTAGCTGGTTGTTCTCAGATAAGACAGATCTAAAAGACCATCCAGAAAAGTTTGGAGACTTTGCAACAAATTACAAAAACTTGGACAAGCACACAACACTGAAAACTCAAAACTCTCACGTGTTGGCATCAGTGAGGGGTGTTGTGGAATCAAACATCAAACTAGACATTGATTTCTCCCCAATTGAATCACTTCCAGTTGAAAATATTCGTTCTGCAATGGAGTATGTGACAAAAAACACATATCTTCATCAAAATTTTTACTCTGAGAAAAAACCACAACACATCAAAGTTAATGATTCTAAAACAAAATTGCAAAGAATTGACATGTTTAAAAATAGATTGTTGCCAAATCCATCGCAGACACTTTCAAAGATGGTGAGTAATTACATTTCAAAATCTTGGACTCGCTCTTATAAGACTAGACAATCACCACCGTTTCTTTTACTGACGCCAGGAGAAATAGGATTGTTTGTTCATTTACCAGATTCAAAAACAAAACATCTCACCATTACAAGAAAACAATCAATGCCACAACAACAGATGAATAAAATTGGATACAATCTTGGATATCATTCAAGAAATCTTGCATTAAATTATAATGAATCAGAATTTTATGGAAATTTTGTACATTCTGCTGAAACCAAAAGTATCGTACTATCTACTGACGATATCCCAACACATCTTTACATGGTTGGAGGAACAAAATCTGGAAAAACTACGTTAATCAGGGCAATTGCAAAACACCTAGAACTATCCAACATTAAAAATAATTTTCCAAATGCGTTTATCTTCATTGACCCAAAAGGCTCTGATTCATATGATTTTCTAAGACAGTGTGAAGATGAAACTCTCAACAAAGATTTAGTTCATTTTCTGGACCCGATACAAACAAAATTCTCTATGAATATTTTGGAGCTTCCACCACATGACCCAGAAATTAGAGAAAGTGTAGTTTCTCGATATGTTGGTTACATTATGACGATGATAAAATACTGGTATGGTGGTTCTGATAGTTTTGTCAGATTAGAAAGAATTCTTGATACTTTGCTACAATATCTATATCTACAACATGACAAGCCAACGTTTCTTGATTTATATGAAATCATAATTGCAATTCAGGCAGATGGGGAGGAAATCCTATCAAAGATGTTCAAAGAATTAGGAAAGCCTGATGCTGCACTATCACAAGCAATTCAATCAATTGCAGGGATGAGCAAAGAATCTTATGAACCTGTTCTGAATAGAGTTGAAAAATTTGCAACAGATCCAGTACTGAGACATTTGTTTTGTGTCAGAGAATCAACAGTTGATTTTGAAAAATTGATAGAACCAGGAAATATTACCGTTATCAGACTATCTCCACTAAATATTCCTCAAAATATTATCACGCTAGCTAAGCAAACAATTGTTATCAAGATGTGGTTTGTGATTCAAGAAAGAGCAGATAGAATAAAACTTGAAGAGGATAGACCACAAGTTGTACTAGCTTTAGATGAATTCCAGGATATTGCAGATTTACCAATCATAGAATCAATGTTAACACAAGCTAGATCATACAAACTATCATTGTTATTAGCTCACCAAACATCAACTCAGCTAAACAATGAACTCTTTGAAATTATTACAGGAAATGCCGGAACACAATTTGTTGGTAGAGTTTCAGGTAGAGATGGTAAAAGATTTGGTGGGATATGGGACCCGACATATACTAAAGAGATTGAATCCCAACTAGCAACTCAAGAATTTCATCACTGGACAGTCAGATTAATTGCAGCCCCTGGGGAAACTCAGCCTATTCCTATCCAGTTTTGGCCAGTTTTCCCCAAAAAAGATGTCCAAACGAAGGAATTTCTTGATAAATTTATCGAATCTCAAAAGGAGAAATATGGTTATGGTGTAGTTGGTGAATCATTAATCGAGCAGCACTCATCAGAGGATAACATATGGCTCAAAAACATTCCATTTGAACCCCCAACTCATGAACAATGGCTGATTTTATGTATTCTTAGAGATAAGTCATTGGGATTACAAAGTATTGTTGATAATTTCAAAAATGGTACAATTCATAGAGATGTCATGTCAAATATTCTAAAAATTATGATAGAGAACAAATTACTATCTAAAACTAGCGGACGTAAGGGGATTTATTCATTGACAAATGAGACAAAAATAAAATTCTTTGATTATTCCTCTGAAACTGTGGGGAGTGCAAAAGATATCCCAATGATGGTAAATAAAGTGACAGAGCATTACATTTCTAAAGGAAATTTTGTCACTGTAGCAACTCAGAAAGTAAAGAAGAACAAGTTAAGAACCGACTTTGTAGCTTATGATTATGATACAGAGTCCCCAATATCTATTGAAATAGAGTCAGGTGCCGAGATGAATTCCCACAAAAGCCATGTAAAACTAAATATGATAAAATGGAGCGAATTAGGATTCAAAGAATGTCATGTGTGGTCTGTCAATCCAAAAATTCAGGATGTCTATGATTCTTTAACTGAACTAGAAAAAGAAGGAGTGAAGATTTTTGTTGTTTAGAATATGTCATCTTTATCGTCAGTGACTTCAGTTTTTTCCTTTTTTGTTTCACCAATTTTTCTAAAGGTTCCAACACCATCTTTGATTTTTATTTCAACCATAGAATCAACTAGATTCAATTCTTGAATAACTTCCAATGGTAAATTCAAAGAATATTGTTCTTTTTCTAATCTATCTTTGACAATTTTTCTAAAATGAGATTTTCCCATGAGTCTAAAGATATGTTTTGTTTAATAGGCACAAATTAAGCTCATTAAGCTAATTCAGCTTCATCAGCTAATTCAGCTTAATACAATCATATGAAACAAACACCTTTGAAATTATGATACATTTGGCGAATAATCATCAAAAAACACATTTCTAGGCACAAAAACCAAGTTATTCGCAATATACTCTTTCCAGCGAATCGGCGAATAAAAATAGAAACTATCTATGGTGATTGGAAATCTGAGCCGATGGGATTTTGTAGATTGTCGTTGTAATTAGAATAAATTTATTTCAAAACCTTACGAAGTGTATCATTTAACACCTTGGAATAACTATATGATGATGATTCTTGTTGAATTCTTTTGGCCTGTTCTGTTCTGAGCTTCTTATCTAGATCATCATCTATCATTATTGTTACGCGCTTGGATTTTGACATCAATTGTGTTACTTTGAAATTTCAATATAATGGTATATTGACATCTACATTTGTTTCATTGAAGGCTCCGCTCAATTCTCTTCGGGAATTTCGCTCCACCTTGATTTTCTCTTAGAAAATATATATTCAGTCATAACACCTTCGGTGTTCCTCCTTCAACAGAGATTTGTGTTCAGTCATAACGTTCCGGCTCGCTTC
>ENA-OREN01005774-OREN01005774.1-marine-metagenome-genome-assembly--contig:-NODE-5774-length-10135-cov-14.052496_pt1 | contig 10135 bp, 9 predicted proteins | sample MGYA00248624_ERZ508555 | MGnify/ENA primary metagenome ERZ508555 (study PRJEB26222, sample SAMN06267773) | marine metagenome | isolation source: Saanich Inlet, British Columbia, Canada | place...
TAACAATGATTAGTCGACCTATTTAACTTGCGCGCTCCGATTTACCGTCATTTCCACCAATTAGGTCTGTGTGTGGTTTTGGGGTACGGATTAGCAAGCCTATATTGGTCAGAATGAATTCTGGAGAAGGACTATAAAGGCCATATCATGACGAAACCACTGTGCATTGTTATTGGCGTCGGTCCAGGGAATGGAGCGTCTTTCGCAAGGCGTTTCTCAAGCGATGCTCATCACGTCGCAATCTTGGCCCGAAATGCCAATTACCTCCGGTTGCATCCAGGATGCTGCGCTCAGGCCAGCGTTTACCAGGTGATGAACTAGACCAGGCGGTAAGGCCGCCGTCAGCAGGATCGCGGATTACCACAGTGGGCATACTGTCCCAGCTATACCAGTCGGTAACTTAACCCCAAGGGGGTTTGCCGATTTTTGGCAGGTGTTTCGCTTTCAGTTGGGCGTCCATCATCGCGTATTTCAGACCCAGGCCGATGTTGTTCAGCTGTCGGCCGTCGAGCGACTGCGACTAAGGAGGTTATCCTGTGACCCACGCCACCCCTCCTGATCCACTTGAGTCCAATCACGCCCAACCAAATCCAGCACTTTAGGCGGTAACTTTGACGGTGACTATTTGGGTACTGGGTAACTTACTTTAACGATTCAATAACTTATCAATCACTTCGAGTCCTTCCGGGCCCACCATTTTTCCCCACAAACTGCACTAGAAAATGCCGGTCAGGTCACTGGTTTAACCAGGTGATCGAATACTCTGATCTACTAACCAAGGGCAATCATCTGGACTAAAATGCCTACAGCGGACTCACAGCGTGTCATAGGGCCTAAAATACGACGGATTGCGGTTCATAAAGCCGCTATTTATTATTTTCTGCCGGGATATCCTGAAGCGCAACAACATGAAGGCAGCATCTTTACCACCGAGGCAACGTCAAACGGTAATCGATCAGGATTTTGATGTACTGATAGTTGGTGGTGGTGTCGCGGGCTTGTATCTCTTGTATCGGCTAAGAGGTCTTGGCTTGTCGGCAGTTGCTTTTGAAGCTGGGTCGGACGTAGGTGGAACATGGTACTGGAATCGATATCCTGGATGTCGATGTGATGTTGAAAGTCTGGAATATTCCTATTCTTTCGCGAATGACCTGCAACAGGAATGGGATTGGCCCGAACGGTATGGTACCCAACCAGAAATACTCAAATATATTAATCACGTCACAGAACGTTTTAGCCTTCGCCGTGATATTCGGTTCAATACACGAATTACGTCTGCCCTCTTCTGCCACAGAAAGGTCTTATGGACCCTGTGCACCGATAGGGGGGAGGTTTTCCGCGCTCCCTATTGTGTGATGGCAACTGGAAACCTTTCGGCTCCCCAAACGCCCGAATTCTCTGGCCTTGATCGGTTTAAAGGAGATTGGTTCCATACTGGGTTATGGCCGCATGATGAAGTTAAGTTTTCTGGGAAACGAGTCGGAATTATCGGCACTGGTTCATCGGGTATTCAGTCCATTCCGCACATTGCACAACAGGCGACGCACCTCTACGTGTTTCAACGTACCGCAAACTTTAGCCTCCCAGCTCGCAATGGACCCCTTGATCCTGAAATAGAACGCCGACACAAATCTGAGTATTCGGCACGCCGAAAGGCTGCTTTCGATACGCCATTTGGCATTGCAGGCTATCCACCACCAAAGAAATCAGCGTTGGACGTGCCCGACAAAGAGCGACTGCAGATCTATGAGCAAAAATGGGCGCAAGGAGGACAGATCAGTTTTCTCTATTCGTTTAACGATCTCTTGACTAACAAAGCATCCAATGACACTGCAGCAGAATTTGTTCGGCAGAAAATTCGACAGACTGTCAAAGATCCACTCGCAGCTGAATTGCTAGCGCCGAAAAGTCATCCAATTGGCACAAAAAGACTAATTCTGGATACTAACTACTACGAAACCTACAACCGCAACAATGTAACACTGGTCGACGTCAGTAATCACCCCATAGAAGAAATCACCCCCAATGGTATCCGCACAAAGGAAGATCATTTCACAGTTGACTCTATAGTTTTTGCTACAGGATTTGATGCAATGACCGGCGCGATACTGGACATAGATATCGGTGTTGAAGACGGTCCATCGATTCGCGATGTGTGGAAGCATGGTCCAACAAGTTATCTTGGGCTTATGATCGCTGGATTCCCTAATCTATTTACAATTACCGGCCCTGGGAGCCCTGGGGTCAAGAGCCAGATGATTCTATCGATTGAACAGCATGTAGATTTTATTGCCGACTGTTTACAACATATGAGATCAAGAGATCTCATTCAAATTGAGGCAACATTTGACGCAGAGGATTTGTGGGTAAAGCATGTCAAGAAAGTTGCCGATGCAACTCTTTATCCACTGGCAAACTCTTGGTATATGGGCGTTAATGTTCCCGGCAAACCAAAGGTATTTATGCCTTATGTGGGTGGTGTTGATAGGTACAAGAAAAAATGTGACAAGGTTGTTGATGACGGTTATGTCGGATTCACAATGTCAGCATAAGAACGGTTGCAACATAGATTATATAGATGCACCAACTTGTGAATCGATAACAACAAAGCGGCCAGTAGAATTCACTCTACTAGCCGCTTTCTGTTATGCCGTAGCCAAATTACGAATTCGTATGCGGTTGTTCGCGATCTAAGGCTTAGATGTTCGGGTTGAGACCTAATTCCACTCCCTGTGTGGCGTCAGCCACTATGGTACCAAATGACCTGACTCACTAAGAGATACGTCTGCTACTTTTAAACTGAAGCAGAGGTGCCTCGATATGAGCATGTCAAACGCCGAAAAAACCCTCAAGGATATTTAACGTAACACCCGCCGCAAGTTCTCCGCGGAGGGCAAGATCCGCATTGTTCTGGATGGCCTGCGCGGCGAGAGTTCGATAGCTGAACTATGTGCTCAGGAGGGCATCAACCCCAACCTGTATTACCGCTGGAGTAAGGACTTCCTGGAAGCTGGGAAGAAGCGCCTTAAATCCGTGCAGCTATGTCAGCTAAGCAGACCTTTGCAGTCAATGCTGAAGTTTGTGCCGGGTTCTATTGAACGGCACTGCATCAGGATCGATGTCTGTATCGAATTCACGCGCATAGCGGTGCCCTTCATAAACAGCTGCTGCAATAATCGAGGGGCCAAAGCAGTCGCCTATGCGCCGCACCGGAATTTTTCCCTTAAGCACTTCGAACAGTTCATCTCGCGGTAGTCGCGCCGTCACCGAAACCACGCTACCTTCATGGTTGCCTACCTCACCGGTCAACGTATTGGTCAACTGCAACCACCCTTCTCCCACTTCGGTCAATTGATGGCGTGCGAGAATTTGAATGCCTGCGTTTAGCAGACGATTTTCAATATGTCGTTGTTCCAGCGTGTACTCGGTCCAGCTCGCAACGCACATACCCTGTGTCGCCAGCGTGACCCGGTAACCCTCACTGGCAAGTAGCTCCGCAATCACGCTGGCCATATAGTAATGGTCATCATCGTATATGGTGACCGCACTACCGGCCGTAGCGGGACGTTTGCCATCCATGATGTCGTCCGGTGTCAGGGCCTTGCAGCCAGGCACAGGAAACCTGATGCTTCTGCCAACCCCGTCATTGCGCCATAGCGCGCCGGTCGCCAACGCAACCTTGTCTGCACCGAATTCCTGTATTTGCTCGGCATTCATTTCACTTTCGAGATAAATCTCGACATGGGGCATGCGCTGGATTTGGCCCAAACGATAATCGCGCACTCTCACCCATTCGTTCAGTTTCGGTAAGCGACTTTCGCGTGTTACGCGCCCGCCCGCCTCATTTCTAGCCTCAGCCAGTGTTACCTGATAACCACGTTTGCCTAATGCGAGCGCGGCTTCGAGCCCAGCCGGGCCCGCCCCGACGATGAGAATTGTCGAATCTGAATCTTTTGGTGCAATCTTTTCAGGATGCCATCTTTTGCGCCATTCCTCCCCCATTGTGGGATTTTGCGTGCACCTGATCGGCGCCGAAAGATTATTCCAGGCGGCGCAGATGTTACATCCAATACACTCGCGGATATCTTCCGGCCGGCCCTGTTTGATCTTATTGGGCAAGAAGGGGTCAGCGATGGATGGGCGTGCCGCACCGATTATATCCACCACACCGCGTCGGATAGCGGAAACCATTGTATCGGGAGAGGTGTAACGGCCGACTGCAGAAACGGGTTTACTGGTTACCGATTTAACGAAGGAAATATATTCTTCCTGATAGCCTTCGCGCGCAAAGCGCGAGGTCATCGAATCGTTTTCCCAGTCGCTGACATTGACATCCCACATGTCGGGCAATTCGGCAAGCATTTCGATCGCTTCCTTACCCTCACCGGCCCATTCCAGTCCATCTTTACCCATCATTTCATCAACCGCAAAACGAGCCACCACAGCCATGGTATCGCCTATTGCATCTTTTGTTTCCTCGATTAGTTCGCGGTACAAGCGCAGTCGATTTTCCAGAGACCCGCCATATTCATCGCTGCGCTGATTACTTTGCCGGGAAAGGAAATGGCTGGGCACAGTACCATTATGCCCGGCGTAAACCACAACCATATCGAAACCGGCCTGGCGTGCGCGGAGGACGGCCTTACGATGCCAACGGCGATAGTCGCGAATATCGCCCAGGCTCATCGCACGCGCCTGTATCGGGTGCTGATGCCATGTGACCGGCCGATGTTCAGGGCCAATGGGAACTTCGCGTGAGTAAAGACAACCGCTGTCCTGGCCGTTATGCACGAGTTCGATGCCGGCAAGAGAACCGTGTTCATGCACGGCATCTACCATAGCAACCAGATAAGGCAGGTCGCCATCATCCCACATACTGGTTTCGGTAAAAGGTTGCACGTCACCTGTTGGGTGGAAGTCACATTGTTCGGTGGTGACGATTCCCCAGCCGCCTTCGGCCTTCATGCCGCGCATTTCTATCATGCTATCGGGGAACATGCGTCCCATGCCGTTACAGTGGGGGACCTGGTAAAACCTGTTCGGCGCCGTGACAGGGCCGATTTTCACGGGGTCGAACAGGATGTCGTATCGGGGGTCGCGCTGGCTGCTCATGACAATATTGCCTCAGGAATGCGTGTCGCGGAAAGATACCTGACTATCGATGGTTTTTGCGGCGACGCTGGTCGGCAGTATGTCGCTCGGCTCTGGGACAGCGCTTGCACGTCTCAGCCACAATTCGGTTTGGTCAAATCAGGTCCAACCAAATCTAGCACTTTAGACGGTAACTATTTGGGGGTTGCGTAACTTACTTCGATGGTTCAATAACTTATAAATCACTTCGAGTCCTTCCGGGCCCACCATTTTTTCAATGACTTACGTTGTGTTTCCACTTCATTTCCTGTCTGTTCTGACTATATTCTGACTATCATCAGAGCGATGGCAAATTCGCTACTACCTGATGTAATCGGTCATCTGCGGTATGAACGTAACCCATCGTTGTACGAAGATTCTTGTGTCCAGCAACCTTTGAGATATCAACAACATTGGCATTGAGTGCATGAACACTTTCAGTAATGGACGTATGTCTAAAGGCAGTGTGGCGTCGCATGGGGTATTCCAGCACGCCTTACAGCCGTACCGAATACCTTTGACACACTCTGGATACGAGTCCCGATATACTGACCTGTCAGTTTGCTTTAAGGAATCCCCAATTGCCTTAAGCAACAGCGTGTACCTTGCCTACGCTATTCCAACCTCTTAACCAAATCCTCCGCCCTTAGATGCGTATAGCGCATCAGCCCCTAACCACACGGCACATAGAGCGCCTCTCTACGCAACAGCGTGCACCTTCACTGATACCTAACCAATGACCCGCATCTTAATCTTGTTGGCTAGTTTGTTTTTGGTGGAGTCTTTTTATGGGGAAGCAATCTCTTTATAACCTTTTGGTATTACGACAGTCCTATACCGCCAGTGATGATTTTAATGTTCAAGTACCACGACGAATGACGTTGTGAACTTCAACAACCTCCGGTTCGCCGGGATTTACACCCATTTCTGACAATATTGGCTGGAGACGCGCACCAAATGCGTCTAGGTCTTCTTTTGAGTCGAATAACACAGAGACTTTCATTTGGTCTCCCGATCCAAAGCACACCTCAAATTCGAGCCCGGGTGCTGGATGGATACCTTCTTCATATAGACGCGCAACGACCGCATCATATTGCTCTGCGGTCAGTGATGGAGGTGAAAAGCGAACTAATATACTCATAAACAATCTCCTTATTATGTATTTTAAATGGTTTAACGGACTAACTAACGTTTAACCTGCATTTGAAACAAATCATTATACAAGTTGCTTCATGGGTTTATAAATGTATCAATACAAAGCAAAAGCGTTCACAGTGTTAGTGGAGTGTTAAGACTAAGGCAATGGACAAAGCCTTTCAAATCGTAGAAGACAAAAACGCACGGCTGGATGAAACCAACAGACTCAAAAAACAGTGGTACGCATCTAATACGCATCTAAAGACTCCATTGAATCAGCCAAGTAGATGAGAATCACTGCACAAGGCTATATAGACTCAATGGAGGCTACTCAGAAGGCGTTATCTGACTGTGTGATTGAGTTATTCAATATGACCAGACCACCAGAGGTTGAATTAGGCAAGATCAAAGGGCTGGTTAAGACAATGGGATTGGATAAGTTACTGGATCAGGCTGAATCAAAATAAGGCGCCCTCTGCCTGTTGATGGAGTACCGCCACGGCCACAGGGTGGGCAGGTTCATACCCCCCCCAAAAACCCTCCCCAGACCCCTTTACCCTTTATACCTACAATTAAGACATCCAGAAGTACCTAAGTCTTACTTATACCCGGGATACCCATGCGTTTAATCAATAAAGCAGGTCTTCTAGCAGGTGCTTTAACCACATTACTGATCCTCGCCTCTTGTTCTGATTCAGATACCTCTACTGGTGTGACTACCGGTAAGCAGTTAGCCAATGATTCTTCGACCCAGGTAGTGATGCATCAAGGAACCGCAGGTGAGGGGGAGCACTCCAACCCCGATACCAACCATGGTCACAGCCCCGAGCAGCAGCACGCTGAGCCTAATAACCCGACCACCAGCAGTGTCGTCGCACTATTAAGTATCTCTAACCCCAGCTGCGGTAACCTCATTCAGGAAGATACAGAGCAGTGTGATGGGGTTTAGGCGGTAATGCCACCTGTAACACTGATTGCACCCTTAAAACCCTACATGGCGAGGTAATCGCCACCGCCGCTTGCGGTAATGGCATTGTCGACCCTGGCGAGCAGTGTGATGACGCTAACGACTCTAACGAAGACGACTGTACCCGGTTCTGTAAAACACCAGTTTGTGGAGACGGTTACGTACAAGGCTCCAATGGCGAGCAGTGTGATGATAAAAACAGGATCGATACCGACGGTTGTAATAACGCCTGCCAGAGCAGTACAACCACTGTAGTTACCACCACCACCGTAATAGAACAAGTCAATGATGATGGGGGTACTACCAGGACTCCTACGACTACTACTACGAATACTGGGGGTGGGACTACCACGACGACCTCCGACTTGTGTGAAGTTACGCCCGTGATTTGCGACGAATGTTCGCTAGAAGTGTCGGGTGCATACACAAAAGCCAGCGGCCGATATACGGTTAGGCCGAATCAGTTTGCCAAGTTCGAGTGCAATGCACCAGCTGGTGGGACGGGGATAGTAACGATATTTAGTGAAATTCTGAACTGTGGGGCGGAGGGTGTGTTCGACAATGCCCTACCGGAGTGCGTGGCGGAAGCCGGGGGTGGGACTACCACGAATTGCACATTTGCAGCCATCGCGAACTCGGATCATGCCTCTACATTAACGTACAACATCGGCGACGAGTGGACTTACACGTGTTTGTCGGGCTTTCATCTAGACGATGGCGGTGACTCAAGAGTTGTGCAATCGATAGGTTACTTATGCACGGAGGAAGCAGCGAATTTAGACTTTTTACCCGCGAGCAGTTGCGTTGCAGACGAGGACGCTTGCGTCACTGAGAACAGGAACCGCCTGCATCTCGGAAGTATCAAGTTTACAAATGCACAAGCGACCTGCAATGATGATTATGAAGGGGCTTTGATGAGTGGGTGGATGGGCGAAGTATTTGATTTACAGATCAAAAATGATCTACGGGTGTGTCTCGAAAACGCGGAGGACGAGAGGCAGCGGGAGGGGGATGCCAGTTACGATACATTGGCTAGATGTCAGTGTGGTAATTGGTTGTGTCTGGGATGAACGATTAATGCGGGGAGGGCGTCGGCCATGGGGAGGATCGGGGGTGTGGTATGCAAGCGTGCAGCCCACCCTTAAACACAACGGCGCGCCATTAATTAGCCTATTCGGATTCCATTACAAACCCACCCCCCGGTCATCAACCGGTGGGTGTCTGCTTTAAGGAATCCCCAATTGCCTTAAGATGTAAATGTAATAACGTCGTACTCCTCCTTTGCGTGTGACTGATCCTTTAAGTCCTCCGTGCAGCCATCGGTGCCAGTGGGTGACGTACTCCCAGAGGCGTTGTTTATCACCTCCTTGGCTCTAGGCCCGGCGGGCACGTTGTACAAGGCGTCTAACAAGCCTCTGATCTCATCAGAATAGATAGCCCCGCTCACACGGTGTTTTCTTTTATGTGACCCCCATCACACCTACCCCGTCCTTAAGCCTCACAAGGTGATAAGGAACACATCTTTGATCTTGGGTTTGCATAACAATGGCTTTACTGGAATTGACCAGCCAAACACATATTCAAGGAGATAAAAGATGACTACGCAGATGACAATAGACAAAACAGCAGAATTGAGTAACCAAGAGTTAAGTCTTGAGCAACTTGAAGATGTCCAAGGAGGGGTCATCCCCCAGTTGTTGGTCGGTGGAGCAATCGTATATGGCGCATACAAACTTGGTAAATGGCTCTCCAAGAAAGTTGGTGAGGCAACCACTAATCTTGATAGTGATTGCGATTCGGGTTGCGGTGACGGTAGTGACTGTGGTGACGGCGCGAACAAATTGAGCTTTTATGAAATGAGAAAATCCACTACCTTGATTGTTTGAGTAAACAGAATATCTAAGTAAGAGGATAGCCCCGTTCACACGGGGCTTTTCTTTTATGTGATCCCCATCACATTTCCCAGTTGAGCCACCACCCAGACAGGCGTATGCTTATCGACGTAACCGCAGGAGAACGACTATGAGCAAAGAAAACCTAGACCAGTTCATTCAAAAAGTCACAGACGATGAACAACTCCAAGCCCGTATTGGTGAAGAGATAGACATCGACTCATTGATTGCCCTGGGCACAGAGCATGGCTTTGAATTTACCGCAGAAGACTTGGCGGCAGACGTAGAGTTAAGTGATGAGGAGTTGGATGGAGTGGCAGGAGGAGCATTGGCAATCTATGGAATAAGGCGAAAAACAAGTTCGGTGTTCAAAGACCCTAAATCTTGAAAAGCCCCTCCGGTGTGTGGACACGATATATATAAATACACAAGTCGCCAAAGGGGGTGGGGTCTGCCAGGGGACAATTCAACTCTCTTGGTTGGACCTTAAGGTTTGGCAGACAGGGAAGATATATGTGGACGGTTCCTGACATTCTTTTGACCCTATTCGGTGTGATTCTCATGGTCAGTCCTCTAGCACTCTGGATAGCGTGGACGAATGAGATATTCATTGGTGTCCTTGTCGCCGCCTTGGTATCCCTGATAGGAGCAGTGGTCATCACGAGAAGCCAAGGCTAAGTTGAGATTCTGCTGCTGGGATACCTCGACCCTTCATCTGGAAAAGTTGGCATCCTGGCGGTGGTGGGAACAGTTAACTCCGTCATTCATCCCAACCGCCTCACCAAATCCTTAAATGCGTATAGCGCAGCAGCATCTCTTATCCAAGCCCAACCTGATTGTTCGGCATCGTTATGCCTTATTGGCCGACCCTATTCAGACCAGCCTGCAATCGCATACACATCCCTAGCGGCAGCAGTGCCACCACTGCCATCAAGACTACGGCAGCACCAACACTGTAGATATCACTGATAATGCCAAATCCCACCGGGCCGGCAACAGATGCGCCACT
>ENA-OREN01005775-OREN01005775.1-marine-metagenome-genome-assembly--contig:-NODE-5775-length-10135-cov-4.427322_pt1 | contig 10135 bp, 6 predicted proteins | sample MGYA00248624_ERZ508555 | MGnify/ENA primary metagenome ERZ508555 (study PRJEB26222, sample SAMN06267773) | marine metagenome | isolation source: Saanich Inlet, British Columbia, Canada | place...
CTTGCCACAGAATAGTGCATGCCCACGCATCTCGTATGCATCCATAAATGTCCTGCTTCGCCACATCATTATCGAATATACAAATGGCTGAACAGGCTCTAAATCCTGAGTTTGAGCAAATATCTCTTCCATTCTAAAGTTGATGGGCTTGCCTTGATAGACGCAGTGAACCTGCTCATTCTTTGTGGTTATAAGGGTATCCAGCCGTTCCTTAACAAAGTAGTTTATGACTTCTTTAACCTCATGACCCGTCTGTAAAGGTGACGTTGGGTTCACCCAGGCAAGCACATCAGATGGATGTTTCGACATGAAATCGTAGACTACGGTATCCGACTTTGTAGTAGAGGAGCCAAGCTCTACGGGTCTTTGGTAAAACTCAACATCATAACGCCTTGCAATCTCAGCAAATATCTCATTGTCAGAATTCAAAACAATCATATCGAACACACCAGAAGTTTTAGCGGCCTCAATAGTATAGTATATAAGAGGCTTTCCATCAATAAGTGCAAGGTTCTTCATCTTAAGGCGTGTGCTCCCAATCCTTGCCGGAATCATCGCAACTATATTTAAATCGTCACTCACCACTAAATCTTTCGCTGAAGTTTAAAGATTAAGTAATCCTGATAGTTATCACATCTGGTTATAGATTAAAATCTACTTTATAATTCCTACCAATTTGAATAAAATCGTCCTGAAGTTGCTTTGAAACCGGAATTCCTTCTTTTGTCCTGATCTCTGCAATCTTCTTCTCCGGATCACCAGGTACCTGAACAGGAATATCCATATCCCTTCTCGGCTCAGACCTCAATGCCTTCATCATACCGGCCATTCTCTGCTTAAAAACGGCAACCTCCTCAAAACAATCAATGCGCAAAGCCGTAAAGAAATGGCCTAAATACCTTTGCCTAGACATTTTGCCGGAATACATTTCGCTGACATCGTTGCCACAAGGCATCCCAGACAGCAAACTGCAAAAAACATCTACCATCATGCTCAGGCCATAACCCTTGTAATCACCAATTGGAAGTAAGTATTTTGCCTTCTCCGGATCGGTGGTTGGATTTCCATTTGCATCGGCAACCGAATCAGTCGGAATCTGGGAATTACTCTCCTTGTGCTGCATTACCTTGTTAAAGGTTATGGCACTCGTGGCCATATCAAGGCAAAAGGGTTCCTCTCCATCACAGGGTGCCACAAAACAGACAGGATTATTACCGAAGAACGCTCGATTACTCCCTGTTGTCAAAACATGAGGAGTAGCATTTGTAAAACACATTCCTATCATATCTCGCTTTGCAGCCAAGAGGGCAAAAAATGCTGCCGCTCCGAAGTGACTGGAATTATAAACCGCAACATGTCCGGTGCCAGCTTCAGTAGCCATTTCTATAGCCTTATTCATCCCTTCTACTCCGGCCGCATGGCCAAAAGTATGGTCTCCATCCAATTTACCTGTCGAAGCTGAAGTCTTATTAAACATAAAACAGGGATTCTTATTTATCCTCCCACCCTCCACTCCCTTTAAATAATGGGGAAGAAGACGAATGCCGTGAGAATCTATACCCCTCAGCGACGCCTGCACAAGACCTTCTGCTACATGACAGGAAACGTCCTCGCGAACACCAGCCTTTGAGAGAACTTTTTCCATGTACTCTATTATATATCCTGCTTCTAAAAAAAATAAATCCCTTGTTGAATCCTTCATTGTATATCCCTACTGGCTACTCATTAAGCCGTCAAAGATTTGTACGGTTTATTTCTCACTTCCACCTTTAGAGGCGAATTCAACCTACTATCCAACACCTGTTATCCAGAGCAAATTACTTATAACCTGAAAATTGATTATCCTCAAACGTGGTGTTAATCCATCTGCCATTTTCCGCAATGCTCCTGTTTACGGCTTCAATAATTACGGTTGGAACAATAGATTCCTTGAACGTAGGTCTTTTCTTATCCAATTCTTCCACTTTTAAATATCCATTTTCTATCAGAGTTACATCCTTAAGGAATCTGGTTATGCTGTCAATACCATAGCCCTGAAAGGATATATCACCATTCCGAGAACCATACATTGAACAGAAATCCGGATTAGGTTCTTCAGTTCCCTCTTCATCACTTGTTACGCATATTCCACGCCTTTTCTGGTCTGCTTCATAGCGCCCCTTTGTACCAATAACTTTTATTCTCTGGTTAGACATTGCCGAGGAGCTTTCCGGGTCTATCCAATTAGTAATGAACACTGAAGAAAACAATGCACCTGACGGCATCGCCCACTCGACAACAACTTGTATGGAATCATAATTATCAATGCCTCTGGAAAAGAGGTAGTTCTTCTGCCCAATCGCCATGACTCTATTAGGAGTGGCTCTTGTTGCAAAATATATAATATCCACGTAGTGTGTACCCAGATATTGAAAGACGTTCGTGCCATCAACCCAACTTTTAAACTTTTCCTCCGGAATACTTTTCCGTTGACTATACTCTACTATAAAACAGAGAGGATCGCCAATCTTCCCGCTTACAATAGTATCCCTTAACTTTAAATTTGAACGATCAAATCTCTTATGGAATTCTACAGCACAGTAAACGTTGTGTTTCTCCTGAATGTCTATTAGTTCAACAACCTCATTTACAGTCGGTGCAAGAGGCTTAACAACGAGGGTGTGAATGTTATTATTAACAGTATCACCGGCAATTTTTCGGTGCAGATTATCAGGAACTACTACTATTGCACAGGCCGGTCTGGAAATCTCACGTATGGCAACCTTATAAACTTCTGGACCGCATGTGTCAGATTCAGGAAAATACTTTGGTTTAATGTCAAAACCGAATATTCTATTAAGTTTCTCGATTTTACCCTTTACTGTATTTATTCCATCAATATGTGTCCCCGCAATATATATATCTCCCAGACATCCACAGCGTGCCCATTCGTAGATAGCTGGCAAAATTGTCCCATATCCATCAGTACCCCTTCCGCATACATATATACCGGTACCAATCACAAGTATATTTAGTAACTTATTATTGGTATAGCCTTCCATTATACTCTAATCTTCAATAATTATTTATCATCCAGAAACAGTCCGCTGAAATATGAAGGCAATTCTACTTTCTCACTATCATTAAACACATGTCTCTTCCATACATTATCAGGAACTTCTTTTGTAAGATGGTTTTGAATCAGCCATTTTATAGCCCATGACAAATCCTTCTCAGAGCCTACATAGTAGCATGAATCAAGGTCAGATTTTAATGAAGGGCTTAGTATCTGGCCCTTTATATGGCAATATTTCCCATGAGCGTCATACTGCAGAACGGGGACCCTGTTATGCAGCGCCTCTTCCATAGTTGTTGAGGAATAGCTTATAAGAAGATCCGCAATTGTCAGGTAATCTTCAAAAGTACCTTGTGAATGAACACTGTAACAGTTTGACTCAGTCAATAATTCCAGAAAGTTATTTAATGTCAGGTAATCAGAAGGCCTGAATCTCACTATTAAATGTACCTCTTCCAGTTTCTCAACAGCCTCTATCAATGAGTTAATATTTCCAATGTATTCATCAACCGTTTCATACACATATGGTCTTAAGCTTTGAGCCGGTTTTGGAGTGCCAGCATGAAGGATTATAATCTTGTCGTAATGTTTTGGAATAATTCTTTTCTTAACACTTAACTTATAATGTCCACCACTCCTTGTTTTTGTGAAGAGTAATGGACCTGTAATTATTGGAATGCTATTTGAGGGATTATCTTTTAAAAAACTCAATGCCAATGGAGACTGAATGGCTAAATATTTGTAATGTGTATTCATCAAACCTAGGCCATGCTCTCCCCACTCTATACCTGCATATCTATTTGAAGTGGGCACATGAGAACCGTGCGATATCAATACAGAAGGAATATTATGAAGACTTGCAAGTTCTCCAAGATTGTAGAATATCCCCCTCGACATCTGAGATAAAATCAATGCAGGGTTTCTGTCTCTTAGAAACCTATCCAAACAATAAGTCTGTCCATACAGATTAATCAAAAAGGGGATCATCCTTTCTTTAATCTTCAAAAATACCAATTCTTGAAAATCAATTCCCTTATATCTTAATATTTGTTTATTATTCGAAAAATATCCTTTTAACCGAATTATGGTATTTATTAATTCTTTTAAAAAAAAACGCCTCTTACTACTTGGTAAACATGCAGGCAGGCATGAAAGCAAATTCCAATGTTTATCATCACAAAACATTCTTTTTAAGTCTTTCGCCTTGTGATTACTATATATTAAAACATACATAAGCCTGTCATATTTACTTATCAGTGATTGAACCACATTCTTAAGGTTATAAGAACCAGAAGAGTATAAAATATACTTTTTACCTTTTGATTTATAATTGAAAAGAACCATATTAGCATGAAAAATACATATCTTTAGAATCTTCCAGAATGACGTTTTGATTTCCCCTACAATGGAATTAACATGTCTTTTCTTTCCTGCAATCAGTTCTGTTTGTAAACCTCTCTTCTCGGCAAATTTTTCGACGATTAAACCGAGGTATCTTTCGTTTCTTGGAATACAATCCATAACATCTGGAGAATAATCCCATTTAACTGCGATTATTTTATCAGGCTTTAACTGTTCGATTGCGTTATTTACAATCTCTATAATCCACAATAGATAGATTATTGAATGATGTCTTAAATAGAAAATAAAAGCATTATTGTAACCCTCTTTTATACCTAAGCAATCTTCTATATTCAGCAATCTTCTAAAAGGTTCAATTATCTCAGCAGATTTCAAAAGGACGTTTTGATGAGATTCTTTACTAAAAAATTTGATGGTATTACAAAAATGAATATTATTTCTCTTCAGATAAGCTTGAACATCAGGCTGAATAGCAAGGATATATGTATTTTTATCCTTAATAGCATCTATTCCTCGATGAGAAATAAATGATAAAATCTCATCATAATATTCAAAAATAATCAAGCTCTTAGACAATATCTAACTCGTAAGTGATATAGCTGTGGAAGACAGAGCTAACACTTTATATTTTTTCTACAAACAGCAATTATGCCAATACAATATTGTTTTTGTTTATCAAGAGAATTCAGCATAGAAAGTGCAAAACCCATCCAAAAACAAACAGACATGAACAACAGGCAAAGCATTTTACAAAAATAATTCTTATCAAGATTCTGATAATAAATGATAGCTCCAAGTTTTTGAATCCTGTTTCCAACGTAAACAAACATACCCTCAAGGCGATCCATACTCATGATCTCAAATCCTGCCCGTTTCAAAACAGAATCTAACCCATATTGAGTATAATTAAAGTAATGATAAGGCGCAAAATGATCTCCTGCAGCTTGTGGAACCGACAAAAATAACACCCCTCCCTTCTTCAGGATTCTATTTATCTCTTTCAAGGCTTTAACAGGAAACTCTATATGTTCGAGTACTTGAAGCATTAACACAATATCATAAGATGAATCGTTTCTTGGAATATCATAGATGCTTGAAACAATGTCATATTCTACATCTGAATGAAAGCTGTCCTGCATATCACATGATTCATATTCATTTCTTTTATTAAATAGATAAGCATATTGGCATTCTCCGGCACCAACATCTAATACCAACTTATTACTATTTCTTTTTGCAAAATGAGAAAGATGTTGTTCCAGAAATAATCGTTCATCTGGGGATTTAGGAAGAAATATTCTTTTTAAAATTTTTTTGAGTATAACAACCATCTTATCTTAATAGTTACACACCTTTTATAATTGCTTGAAATAAGATTAAAACGCTGAAAGGTTTACTTGATTCCCTCTAAAGAATATTGACATTCACCTGGCTGATCATGCCTGCCTCTGAAGTACACCCAAATCCATGCAGATAAAAATAAAATCCAGAAAGTAATAGAAATATAAACCCCGGGTAAATACGGAGATGTATCAAATTCCATGGTCAGAGTATATTCTCCTTTGGGTAATTTCACGCCTTTAAAGATCTCATTTGCCTTGACAATTGGCAGATACTTATCCCCTGCATAAGCCTTCCAGTGAGGGTGCCAGGCATCAGCAACCACTAAAAACTCTTCATTATTACCTGAAAAATCAAAAACCATCTTTCCATAGGAAAACTCCTTTAACTCTATCGAAGAATTGCCAGCGTTTTCATGCAATGGAAAGAAATTTTCTTTTGCCAGATAGGCTGTTCCGCATTTTATATTTTTGAGATGTTCTCCATCTTTCTTTATACCCAACTGCTCAGCTAAAAAGAAGTAAGGCCAGGCATTTAGATTCTTGTAGATGTACAACCATTGCGACTTAAAACAAAGCGATAAATACTTCGGTACATCTTTCAATGCAGTTCTAGAATAATAGTAAGATACCGCGCCCATATCAAGTAGCTCAGAAGATATCAAAGGACCTTCTGTTACATGTCTCAAATGAGTCAACTCGCTACTATTCTCTTCATTAAAAGCATGGTAGACAAACGCCGCTACATCCTTTTGAGTAAATGATTTGTGTCCATGGAGTTTCAGGCCTGGTGATTCTTCGTAACCGTACCTATGAATAATGTGTTTTGACGATCCCTCTTCAACGACCTCTCTCTTTTGTTTATATGACGCAATATCCGCTGATGGCCCAATATCTCCACGCGTAAAATAAAATCTGTCTGTTGGTTTAAAAGCAGGTAATGACGAGGCTACTTCTTCCCAAACTAAGTCTTTAGTGTTTAAAGGAGAGACTGTCCATGACATCGTAACTGCACAAATGAGCAAAAGGCCAGCAAACAGCTTTGGCCTCTTCACAATAGTACACAGCCACTTGGATCGCAAAAATAACAGCATAAAAATAGTACTTAAAGAGAAGAATATGAATGAATACCAATGGAAGGAATCTTGCACGCTATGCAAGACATACAAAGCAATAAATGCTAAAAGATCATTTGGGCGTGATCCGATCATATCAGGGCCGAATGTTTCAATGATAAACTTTAATAGATTGGGTAAAACATCCGGAATAAATAGTGCAAAAAGGCAAAACAGTGCTAAACCACCATAAAATATGAATAACAGGCATGCAATCCCTTTTTGAAGAAACCTTCCCCAGAAATAATGAATCTGTAAATCCTTTTCTCCGATTTCAGAGATAAAGATAGCTATTAAAGCAATTTGAGCAATAAATACCACCTTATGACCATAAACATGCAATAACGTCATACTCACAGCATAAAAGAATGACTGAAGTTCTCTGTAAATGGGAATATTCAATAAAGCATTTTGTATCAAAAATACCATGATCAATCCTTTCATGGAAAACTCCCAGAAAGAATTCGCACGTCTGAACAAGAAAAATAAAAACAGAAGAGGAAATATAGCGACAACCGAGTATGTCCGAGAAAAGAGTGGTAATCCGGCAGCGTGTAACACATGCCAGTCCCTCCACTCAAAGAGGATAAGACTTAAAAAATAATCAATTAATCCCTTAACGTCAGGTACCAGGTTAAATTCTCGAGGAAAAGTTGTCACTTTTTCTCTCATATACCCTACCGATACAATCTCCACTAAATTAGAGTAAAACATCCAAAAACTGAGCAATACCGCCATTAACACCCCTAAGGAAAACAATAATGAAAATCTAACTACCATTCTTTTTAGAGGCACTTTAAAATAGAAATAATACATTGCTGAGAAAAAAAATCCTAGACTTAGAAGTGTAGTAATAAAGCAAATACTACCGAACGCAAACACAAACCAAAAGATCAGTGCAAAATAGAAAAAATGCTGCAGTCTTGGTTGGCTATAATACTTATACAATACGATAAGGAGTAGTGGTACTCCTACAATTACTGCATTATATCTCATATAATGAGTACCAGCTTGATAGGCGGTAAGTACTACAAGAGGACACAGAAGCCAAACATATCTACCCCACATAGGAACAACCAACTTAAGAAAGAAATACAAGGCTATTCCTGCCAGAAGCTCAAGAAAAACAACAGAAGAAACATGAGCAAACTTCTGTGAATGTAAAATTTTCTCCCAAAAAGAAAATATGGACCATGCGTGAGAGGATGAATCTCCGTAGAAAAAAGAAATGCCAAAGCCCTTTTCAGGGCGCCATCCGTTACCAATACTATTACCAAAAGTGAAACTTGACATAAAATGTTGATCCTGATGCACAAAGAAATCAGCACCGAAAAATATTTCATACTGAGCAAACAAAATAACACTAATAATCAGAAACACTGGGGTAATGTCTTTAGTGCTTAACAATCCTGTATTTACCTTAGAACTAAAATTATTGTGAATATTCATCATTAAAAGCAGTCTTTATGACGTAACGAAATGCTAATCATTATTTAAGGAGTGCTGCAGGCTAAAGGCTGGATCCAAGAATGACTTCTCCTTTACGATAGAATGTTCAATTAGTTTTCAGCCAGCCCATAATCTAATAAACATACATATAATGACGACAGATTAACTTAAAAACCTGTGCGAATATTACATACCAAATATCGCAAGAAAACCGTATACCTGCCCCTTTAGCTGATAGAAGGATTTGATAGAAAATAAACGATGCAAAATGTAGCTCGGCCTGAGATAAAATCTCTTATTAGCTTTATCCAAATATTCTGAAAATCCCTCTTTGTTCATTCCAGGATTCATATATAAAACCTCCGAGTGATCCAATGTTGAACTTTTTGAAAAATCAAACTTATAACCTTGTCCAACAAGTTGTCTGTATAACTCACTTCCTGGGAGAGGGTTAAACTTGTTGAAATGGGCATAATCCAGCTTCATATCTATTGCAAATTGTACGGTCCTTTCAAGACTTTCCCATGTCTCACCTGGAGTGCCCACGATGAAGTCACCCCTTACTTCCATTCCAGCTTCTTTTGCAAGCCGGATAGCTTTTTTATTTTTCTCCACGGTGTTACCTTTTCTGAGCAGTTTGAGCATCCTGTCATCTCCAGATTCTAATCCAAACAGTACCTGCCAGCATCCCGCTTTTTTCATGCGCTTAAGCATGGGACCGTCAACATTAACAACCTTAGTAAGACAGGTCCATATAACATTAAGCTTTCTTCGTTCAAACTCATCACAGATTTCATATACTCTTTTCTTCTTTACTGTAAACGTGTCATCGAAAAACCTGACCTCCCGGACCCCGTATTTTGAAACCACCTCTTCTATTTCCTCAAAAAGGTTAGCAGTACTCCTCATCCTATAACTCTCACCAAATATTTTTCTATCGCAGAAAGTGCACTGGGCAGGGCAACCCCTACTTGTAATCATCACAGCATAAGGCACCCTGCGACACGAAGCCGGTGTCGGTTGATAATATTTAGGATGGGGCAGTAAATGTCTCGCCGGCAGCGGTATTGAGTCTAAATCGTTAATAAATCCTTGATTTTCGTTTTTGCATATCTCATCTTTATTCCTATAGCAAATTCCCCGTATTTCGTCTAAGCCCACAAATTCCCTATTTTTAAAATTATTAAACAGATGTTCTATGGTTATTTCTCCCTCACCTATCACCCCTATATCAAAAAGGCCTGTCTTCATCGTCTCATCTGGCAAAGCACTTACATGGGTACCACCTATCAGGATCTTTACATCGGGACGTTTTTCTCGAACAAAAGAAGCTATCTTCCTTGCATTGACAAAAGCAGGGGTAGTAGAAGTAATACCGATGACATCCGGGTGTTCACTCAGTATCATCTTAAAAAGGCCATCAAAAGATATACCTATCGCACAATCAATAATTTTAACCTCTATACCTGCCCTTTCTAAAATAGCAGCAACGTAAGAAATCCCGAGAGGAGGAACAATATTCAGCACCTTTCTTACACTTTTTGATCTTCCAACAGATTCCTCCTCTTGTTCAAAAGGTGGATTTATTAACAATACCTTAGACATTGGTAATTATTCCTCTTATTTTCATTGCTTCCGTACAAACAAAATAATCATCACTATTTCTATCATGCCGGTTGCACATGTGAGCGACGCATCCTATGATTATCGCCATTTCTTATGAAGTTATCGAAGGACATCTTACTGCAACTAGCTGTTTATGGAGATTTCTTTTTATACAGAAATATAAACTTCAATCTTAACCATTCATACTT